>Ga0335081_10000625_pt1 | contig 59005 bp, 58 predicted proteins | sample Lox_Sample_35_FD_206713 | JGI IMG/M metagenome (GOLD analysis project Ga0335081, IMG submission 206713) | Soil microbial communities from Loxahatchee National Wildlife Refuge, Florida, United States - Lox_Sample_3.5 | ecosystem: Environmental > Terrestrial > Soil > Wetlands | place: USA...
CTTCATCCTTTCGTATCATCGTATCATGCACAGGAAACCGCCTGTCTTGAAATTCGCCTTTTTTGCGCTATAGTTGCTGTATACCTCCATCTGCGAGCTCCATTCAGCATCAAGACCACGAGAAGACCATTGGCCAGGGTCAGAGGAGGACCATTATGAACAGATTCAGAGCTTTGAGCACCCCACTTACCAAAACAGCTTTCTTCATCCTTTCCGCGATGATCATAACCGCATCCGGAGCGCCTGCGCTCTTTGCAGCCACCCCGGATCAGGACCTGATGAACAGGGCCAGAGCGGTGTTTGGACCGCTCCCCGCATCCATGCCGTCCCCGGAAAATCCCATCACCCCCGAGAAGGCCAAGCTGGGGAGCATCCTCTACTGGGAATCCCGCATTTCCGTTGACGGGACCGTGAGCTGCGCGAAATGCCACCCCCCCGGCCTCTATGCCGCGGACGGCCTCAAAAAAGCGGTCGGAAACCATTGCAAGGACAACCCGAGGAACTCGCCCTGCATCCTGAACTCCGCGGCCCAGATATCGGAGCATTGGATCGGCAACCGCGTGAGCGTGGAAGATCAGGCCAAACAGGCGCTGATCGGCCCGCCTTCCTACGGCATGCCCTCTTATGAGTCCGTGGAGAAGGTGTTAAAAGGGATGAAAGCCTACGTAGCGCTGTTCAAGGAGGCGTTTCCCGGCGACAAAGATCCAGTGACCGCGGACAATTTCGCGAAGGCCGTGGGAGCCTTTGAGCGGACGCTCGTGACTCCGGCGGCCTTTGACGATTTCGTGAACAACAAGCCTTCGGCCCTGTCGGCGCAGCAGAAGCGGGGCCTCCAGGATTTTCTGGACACGGGGTGCATGACCTGCCACTTCGGCCCCTTTTTTGGCGGCCAGATGTATCAGAAGTTCGGCGTCTTCGAACCGTATTGGAACGCCACGGCCAGCCAGCCAATCGATGAGGGGCGATTCGCGGTAACAAAGAACGCTGCCGATAAATACCTGTTCAAGGTGCCCATTCTCCGGAACGTCGCTGAAACGAAGCCGTATTTTCACGACGGCTCCGTGGAGAAGCTTGAAGACGCGGTCACGATCATGGCCAGGATCCAGCTGGCGAAGGAACTTTCCCGCGAGCAGGCAGCGGACATCGCCGCCTTTCTAAAATCATTGACCGGAACGGTTCCCGATTCGCTCCTCAAGGCACCGGTCCTTCCCGCGGCGGAATGATTGGTCCATGGTAAGAGGTATAATATGGTCAAGGATGGCGCCTTGACAGGGAACCGTGTCAGAGCCGTCCATGAGGAGGTGCACCATGATAGTACGTACCGCAGAAGCCCAGTGGGAGGGCGGTCTTAAAAAAGGGAAAGGGAAGATGATGTTTGGCAGCGGAGCCTTCGAAGGCAAGTATTCCTTCGGGTCGCGGTTCGAACAAGCGCCGGGGACCAACCCGGAAGAACTGATCGCAGCGGCGCATGCCGGCTGTTTCAGCATGGCGCTGTCCATGATCCTGGAGCAGGCCGGATACACGGCCGGTCACATCCACACCGTGGCGAAGGTCTTCGTTGAAAAGACAGGCGAGGGCTACAAGATCTCGGGAATAGAGCTCGACACGGAAGGCAAGGTGCCCGGGATAGACGAACGGACGTTCCGGGAGAAGGCGGAGGCGGCCAAGAAGGGCTGCCCCGTGTCAGTGGCCCTGTCCGCCGTGGACATCAAGCTCTCCACCCGGCTGTTGACGCTCGCCGCATGAGCGAGGCGACGTCAGCGGAAACACGAAGGAGGGAAGCTCGAGGGTCTGCAATGATGCTGACGCGAGGTGAAGTACGGAAGAGGCATGACGACTCAAGATGTTCATCAGTCCTTAGTCAGTGGTCCGAGCGAGTTCGTATCAGGGCAGGAAAAGAAGAGAGGGAGAGGCCGAGCCTCTCCCGGATTCGGCGGGACGAATCTAGCAGCCTACGTCGGGTTTCTTGGCCGGCGCAGCAGCACCGGGTGCCTTGAGGGACTTGAGATAGGATATCAGGTCCTTCATTTTTTCGGACTTCACGTCGAGAGCCTTGCCTTGGAGCGCCATGGTGATACAAATATTAACAGCCTCTTCGAGAGATGTGTACTCGCCGCCCGGATTCTTCCAAAGCTTTTTTTCGCCCACGCCGAAGAGGCCTTTCCCCTCGGGATGGCAGGTATTACATGACCGCCCCGAAGTGCCGCCGCCGAGTTTCGTATCGTTGAAAAGTATCTTGCCGCGCTCCTCAGGGGTCATCGCCGCTGCAAAGACCGTTGCCGAGACGATCAGAATAACTGCAATGAACGTCAATGCCTTCATTCTGTCTCACCTCCTTTCCCGCATGTATTGAACACATTGATTCGAACGCGTGGTACCATGCCTCGAAATTCCGGGATGCATCAGAGGAACGCTCTACGTCGCCTGTGCACGGGAATGACGCGGCAGCGGGGCGAGAGAGAACATCGTTGCTCTGCATCACCGTCCGCATAAGAAGAATAAGTAAGAAGTTGACAGATTTACCCGGCGACGCAGGACTGGCCGGAGAAAGAACTTTCACGGTTCGCCAGACGGCCCCGCTTGACTACGGAAAGTCCCCGCGCAACGGCGGGCCATAGGGGAAATGTAGCAGAGAACAGGAGAAATGTCAAAATCGCGCCAAAAGACGGGCTGGATGATATTCATCGATCAGAGCCAAGCGGACGGCCCGGACCGTACGCCGTCAAAAAAGGATCATCTCCCGGATGAAGGCTCCGAGCCCCTTGTCCACCCGGGTGATGTGAAGCAACCACCAGTTCGTGATCCAGTTCCGCCATTCGCCGATCATCAGCTCCGAGACGCCGTCCCTGGTCATTTCGTTCTTGAATTCGGCAAAATCCCGCCGGAACACCGCGTGCTCGGACAGGTGCCGGTCGTGGTCGGTGTACCCGTAGAGAGCGTACTTTTCCATGTACCGCTCTTCCGTGCCGAAGTGAAAATTCATGTACCCTTCGAGGTAGTCAAAAAATTCGGCGAGGGCCGAGGCATCCGGCCTGCTTTCGAGCGCTTCCAGGAACCGGTTGATGCGGAAAAAGAGCTCCTTGTGCTGGTCATCTACTTCAGATACATTCACGGACAGATCAGGCGTCCAGGTGAGCATGGCGGCACTCCAGGTAAATGGCTCTGCTGCTCATATCACCCGGCCAGCCGGGACACTGCACCCGAGGGTCCGTTCTCAAGGTCATTGAAGACCGTGTCCGTTGAAGTATGCCGAGTATTTCCTATCAGTCCCCAAAATGTGATTTTGAAGCCAGTTCTTTAAAAAACCCAATATCTCCAGGTTCAGGATGAATCCTTCTCCTTCCGCGCGCGCCTTCAGATCCATGGCCTTTTCAACGAAGTGGTCATGCTCCGCCTTATGCGCCGGGTATCCGGGGAAGCTGAAATGCTTCATATATTTTTCCTCTGTCTCAAAATGGACAGAGGCATAATCAACCATGCCGACAATGATCGCCTTTTTCACTTCGCGCCCCTTATTTGCGAGCATTGCCTCATGAAGCGTGTTGATCATGCCGACCAGCTTTTTGTGCTGTTCGTCTATCTCCTTCACCTTCACGCTGAAATCATCGGACCACACAAGATAAGCCAAGTTCATCCTCCTCTTTTTCACCCCCGTCTCGGCGAGCCCTCTTTCTTATCGGTCAGCGGGGCAAGAACTTTAATGATGCGCGCTTGCCAATATCAATTTCTTTTCCCGGGAACTTCGAACTCGCGGATGCAGCCATGGGTCGTCAGGACGCAACAGAGTGAAGAGACCTCTTATGATGGAAAGGCAGGATTAAAATATGATATAAAGCAGATACTTTCGTCCTATCGCTATATCATGCAAAACGGACTAATTTTCTGCTGAAGAAGGCCCGGCAAGGATAGCCAGTTGGACTCATGATGGAAGGCGATAGTCACGAGAATGATGCGGTCTACAAGGTATCGGTGAAAGCACGCGCTGCCGACGACGGAATGACACTGCACCTCCAAATGTTTGAGTTTCACGATGGGCCGCGCGTCTTACAGCGTATTGAGATAGGCAATGAGGTCTTCCATCTCCTCGTCGGAAAGATAGGCAAAGGAGGGCATGCGGCCCATGGGCTGGCGAAGCTGGAACCGGATGCTCTCTGCCGTTGCCGGGTGCTTGCTCACGGGGAGCGTGGGGTTCTTGAGCAGTCCCTTGAGCCCCGGTCCTACGATCGTGTTCGTGCTCAGCGGGTCGTGGCAGGCAGCGCACCGCGATGCGAACAAGGTCCTGCCGCGCTCGACACTCATGCGATCGGTCCTGACCGCCTGTACGCCCGGTCCACCGGTACGCTCTATGGCAAGGAGCGGCCCTCTGATCCGGTAGAACACGCTCTTGTCCGCGGTCAGGTCGCGCCCGAACCGGCTTATGGTCAGGTAATATCCCGCCGACATGCCGACGAGCACCACGCTCATGATCCCGATCACGGTACCGATGACCTTCGCCTGGGCGTACAACTGCCGGAACGACCGCACGAACAGCACCTTTACGATCAAGAGCGCGGCGATGGTGAGCGCGAGCAGAATATGCAGCGCGGCGCGCGGAGACGGCTCCGATCGGGACGCGGCCATGAAACTGACGCAGAGGAAAGAGACGAGCAGGAAGATTAGGATAAAAAGATAGCCCGCGGCCCTGTGGCGATGCCTGAACTGCTCTGGCCGAGCCGAATCCAGTCCTCCTCCGAAGACCTTGAACATGGTGTACATGCCGTAGACCGCAGGAGCGAGCAGCATCAGGGAAAGGAGCGATTTGAGGAAGAAGATCGTCACGAGCGCATCTCCGGGCGAGGACGAACGGGAGGCGGCTGTTTATCAGCGGTCCTCACTTGCATGAAACTATCAGAATATCCCGAGGATGTCAAACCACAGCAGGAAGACCCGACTGCGACTGGACCGGCCCGAAGGGTGTGATCCGGCCTTGCCGGGTGGAAGGGGGCCTGTGCGAGCAGTGGATCAGCTCCTTTGCCCCGCGATCCCCTTCCGCGCAGCGCGGACCCGGTAAAGGGTCTTTCGGTCATCGTCCTGTATCTTTTCGATCAGACCCTGGGTGACAAGATCTGAAAGGACTTCCTTGACGAGCACCCTGTGCTGGTCGCCCTTCAGCTCCGGCATCCACCCCCGGGCAATGCCCTCAAGCGTATCCTGGGCATCGGGATTCTTGGACAGATGATCGAGGATCGCGCGAGCGATCAGCGATCTATCAGGACGGCAAGTGTCCATGGCAATCTCCTGTAATTCCCTGGCCAGCGGCATTACCGGCGGGGTCATGAATCATGACGATGGAACATGCTCGGTACCGCCGAGCGGGGCAGGTAAGCGGAGGGGACAGCCCCTGGAAAGACGTTAGCAGATAACGGGGAAAATGTCAAAACAGGAGACCGGGATCCGTTCTCACGGATACGCTCCTGTTTCTCGCCTTCTCTATTTCGCGCCTCCCCGTTTTGAACGTCGGAGGCGCCAATTCTTCCTCCCTCTTTACGAGAGCCATGAAATCGCATTTCCCGCAGTCATTCAGTTTTTGCGCGAACGTCCCCTCCATCCTTCCGCCGCAGAACGAACCCGCGACTGCCCAGCATGCTCTGCCGGCGCCAATCCCCCCATGGGTGCCGTCCAGGTCCTCGTTGATGGTTACCGGGCAGGGTCCGAGATCCCGGACCCTCTCCCCGCCAGGCTGACGTTCGCACTGCTTGAACTCCCAGCAGTTTATTTTTTTCATGAAATCCTCCTCCGGAATGCGAGCCTGATGCCATGCTGCTCTCTACGGTGACCTCCCCTACCAAGAAGACGCTGTGCGTGCGCAGGTCGATCGTGCGCTCAGTCGACACAGAACGTAAGGCCGATCAGGAGCGATCCATCCCCGGCCGGCTGGATCCACCGCACCTCGGCATCTTCGGTAATAAGCGGGGCCTTTGACCACAGGTGAATCACCTGACGGAGCTTTAAAGAGTGCCTCGTCCTGATGCAGATCCCGCAGGAGCTCAGGTTCAACGCGCGTGCCTGGTTTATCTCGTTCCTGTTCATGACACGATAGTGAACCTTCGTGTCTGCGGAACAGGGCAGGCGCGGCGCCTTGCGCATGATCAAAAGCGGTATCGTCAGGTCCATCCGCTCCTGGCAGCTCCGGACCCACTTCCCGAATTCGTCGAGATCAAGGGGATCGTGGAAAACGGCCACGTCCCCTGCCTTAACCGCGTCTACGCAATCGTTGGCGGACGCTCCAGTGATGATCGCTTTATGGTGTGGTTCCGGTATACTGCAGTGATGGGTCTGTGACGTGAGGAGCCGTGCACTGCTCACGTGCGGCCCCTTGTTCCCAATGACGACGAGGTCGCAGCAGGACGTTATGCTTGCGCCGCGAGATGCCTCCACGCTCCGGTAGAAAGGGCAAAAATCAAACTGCGCGACGACGATCGTTTCATAGCCCCCGGCCTCGAAGAACTGCTTCAACGCCTTTTTCGTCTCCGCCCCTTCCTCGAACAGAATGACTCTCGGCCTTCTCATGATGCACCTCCTGCGGGGAATGGCATCCCAAATCCAGCCTGCGTGGAGCTATGAACGATAGGGTCCTGTTTTCTTTAGTCCTCCCGGGCGCGGATCGCAATCGCCCTTCCGAAGATATTCCTATTTAAATAATAGAGGTCCCGGGTCCACGTGTCAAGTCACCGGAACATGGCAGAGCAAATGCAGCAGAACGGATAGGATCTGCAGGTGCTACAAATGGTGACGTTTTTCTCTTCTAAGCATATTCGACATTAAAAGGAGAACAGGAGCAGGCGAAGGCCTGGAGGGTCTGCCTTTCGTTGCCGGGATGGCAACGGGATGCTTCACAGGGCAAGGCATGAAGCAACTATATGAGCCGGAGAGACCGGTCGTCAGCTGCCGGGAAACTTGTCGAGGGGAGCATTTGAGCACGATGCCCCTCCCCCGCATCTCGACGACTTGCCGCCGCACAGGGGATGCCAGTTCTTGAACCCGTAGTAGAACACGATTGCCGCAAAGAGATAGGCAGCTGCCAGGATGGATATGATCATCAGGAATATCGACATGGTCGCATCTCTCAACCTGCATCAAGCGGACGTGCCGCAACCGGGCACGATCTGCTCTTACTACTATTATAGCGTATACGAACCGCGCAGGCGGAAAGTGTCACCATGGCCGCTACCCCGGGAGGCATCAAAACGAGGCCCGGGAAAATTCTTCGGGCCTCGTCAAAACGATTGCGTTAGTGAAGCTTCGTGCCGGTTGTCCCGTCTTAGTTATCTGGCCGCCCGGGACGCACCATGACCAAGCGGAAGAGGCCTGTTCTCCTTTGACGGAGAGTGCCGGCCCCTTCTCTCGTACCGCTCCATGCCGAGGAACATGGCCCCGGCAAGCGCGAAGAGTGCCACGACAAAGACCCAGTGGTTGATGCCGGTCAATCCCGGCAGCGTTACCGAGCCCATATCCGATATCTTGTAGAAGGGCTCGATCAGCGGGAAGACCGCCGAGAAGATCAGGGTCCCGGCTCCGATCCCGAACATCGTCGCAAGGGCATCGAGCCTGCCGGAAGCAAGGCCGGCCACGGCAGTGCCGGGACAGTATCCGCTTACGAGGTAACCGAGTCCGAAAAGCGCTCCCCCTGCCAGCTGGGGCCAGAAGTACGTGGGTATGATCCATATTCTGCTCATGTCAAGGATCTTCAAGTCTGCGAGCAGCACAAGACCGGTCGCTGCGACGAGGATCGCGGTGAACATGGCCTTCGGTACGCTGAAATCGGACAGATAGAAAACACCCGTTAGTTTGTGCGGGTTGCCCAGCCCTCCCCGTTCGAGAAAGAACCCGAAGAACGCCCCCAGAACGACGGCCATCACTAGATTGACGTTGTCACTCAAGAGTAAAGGCGCGCTCATGACCATAACCTCCTGAAGAGAGATGCGAACAGGAATCCGCTGGCAAACATGGCGATGACGAAGACCCAGCCGGACAGAGCAAATTGGGAGCCGCCGGTGAGCGCTACGCCGCTCGTGCATCCCCGCGCGAGCCTGCTGGCGAACCCGAGGAGCGCTCCTCCCCCGAATGCCGTCATCGCCCGCATCCCGACGGTCATGGTCGCGGCCCGGTCGAACCGGAGTTTGAAGCTTCTGCTCAAGGCAACGCCGAGGAACGCGCCGAGGAACACCCCGGCCACTTCAAGGACGGTCCAGTCCCTGAAAGGGGATGTTTCCAGGTACTTCTCGAGGTACGTCAGCGTCGCCGTGTAGCCGGGCAGCACCTCCCTCATGGCCGTCCCGGCGCCAACCGTGAATGCCCGCGAAGCGCCCAGCCCCTGGCCCGCAATTACGAACGATGCCAGGAGGGCCAGGCCGATCCCGGCGCCTGCCAGATAAGGAGACCAGTAACCGCTCTTGTTCATATGCACCTCCCCTTTTTTTCGCCAGTGAAGATTTCGGCTCCGCTGGTCGATGGTTGCATTACCGCATGCATGTGCGGTCTCAACTGAACATCCGGGGGAAAGAAAGGCTCTCGCAGCCATGGAGCGAACGCTGACTTCCCGTGACGACCGGCACTGTTTCATAGTTTCGAATTTTATTAACCTTAATTAATTATTGACCGGGGCACGTCAATTGTCAAGAGCCATGACGGTCCAGGGTGGCAATAGAACGTTGTTTGGCTTGACCATGCAGGACGTCTAGGAAATATCTCCGGGCGTGCATCGATGGGGCCCGCGCCGGATATTGACAGGATGTATCGGAGGGCCACGATGTGTGCAGGCACGCGCTTACGCGTTACGACCATTTCATGCGGCAGGTGAGATCTGGGTGATGTGAAGACCTGGCCAGGAGCCCGAGGCCCGACGGCGCTGTCCGTTATAGTTTCGTTCCCATGCCGACTTTTCCCCCCGGCTCGCCTGCCGAGATGGCGTTGTGGATATACTGCCGGATGAACGCTTCGTCCTCGGGCGCGATCTTGGTGAAGTACAGCCCCATGCCGGTCTCGCGGCCCAGTGCAGGGCCCGGATAGTCGCTGAACAGCACCATGGCGTCAACGCTCACGGGCCGGTCCCCGAGCATGAATTGCACCGCAAGCTTCTCCCGCTCTGCGGCGGGATACCGTGTCTCCACGTACATGCCCTTTGCGGAGAGAACGGTCTCGCACCCGTTTGCGCTGCACTCCAAGGGGTCGCTGTTCACGTACACCGGCAGCCGAAGAAGCATCCGGAGGTTCCGGCGCGGCACGCGTTCGAGCGCCTTCTGGACCGAAAAGTAGAGTTCCTCCGCCTCGACCGGCCAGGCAACGCATTCGGCGGCACCCGCCGCGAGACAATCCTTCGCTCCCACCAGGTCGCCCGAGGAGGTGATCACGATGACCGGAACCGCGGCCGTGCGCTGGTTCTCCCGGAGTTCCTGCAGGAACGCCAGGTCATTGTCCCCCACGAGCGGGAAATGAGCGACTACCAGGTCCGGTACCTGCTTGCCGATGCTCCGGCGAGCCGCTGCATCCGTAGCCGCCGCTTCGACGCGGTATCCCATCCGGTGCAGAAGCAGCGTGAGGTAGTGCAAATGGTTCGGGTCGCGGTCAACCGCGCTGATCAGGCGGTTGCCGTGTAATGCGCGTCCGTGGAACGGAGCAGCGTCGTGGCGTGCCATGGGTCACCTCCTCGTCGTCAGGCTGATGGGGCATCGATGCGACCAACGGTGCGTGGTCCGGAATGCCAGCAGAAAGCCCTTCGCTTTCGTACGCGTCCCTTGCAGCAAAGGTTAATTCTATTGTGACACAGAAAGCAGAACGTTACAAGGTGCCGAGCGACAATCACGCCGTTGCAGCAGTAATACCGTGTCACTCTCACTTTACTCGAGAACGGGGGACCATGCGGCTATCCCGATCAGGCTGGCCTCGTCTTGGCCGGCCTCCGGGACCAGCGATGGGTACGCCCACGCTGTCCGATCAGTTCTCGCACCCGAGGGCCTTACCCCCGACCTGCTGCGTTTCCGACGTTACTGCCTCACCGGTCTTCCTGCCGCCTCCACCTCAGCAGGGAATAAATGACGATCCAGGTGAATGTCCTGAACAGCATGGCAAAGATGCTTTGCGAGGCCACGACCTGCCCGAACTGGTGCATCGCGCTAAGTCCCGCGAACACGATGCCGTGGAACACAAGGATGTTGACGGCCAGGGCGCCGCTCCAGGCACGCCGTTGCCACATGCCGACCCCGGCGCCGACGGAAACAAAGCCCATCGCCACGTTGTACCAGACAAGCCAGGGAAGCACGGGGTAATCGGGAACCCACAGGCCGAGCAGGACACTGCCTCCCTGCCTGATGGAGAGCAGCCCGAGCACGACTGCCAGGATCGACGCGACACGGTCCCTCTTCTGCTGGGTTATTGTTCCCCCTGCAGGAGAATGAACCTTTTTTAGGGGACCCTTCTTCTTTGCCACAGACAACCTCCGGTGCACTTCTTCAGCTTGCAAATGGAAGCACAGCATTTGCAATGACATGACGCCGTGATAAGCCGCTACTCAAACGGCCGTGTGCCGTCAAGCAGCGCCGGGAATTTTATTCCCTGCGAGACCGGGACAGGGATCCTGCACAGGGCAACCATGCATGCCCGTGCTACTTGCTCCCGAGCCACTTGTCGAAGAAATACCAGAAGGACACGAGCACTGCGACGAGAAACACGATCTTTGCGATGTTCAGGATGAAATGGCCCTCCCCCTCCTTCTGTTCCTCATGACCTGATGGCGCGTTCTTCTTCTCCACAGTACCTCCCTGCATCACTTCAGAATTCAGACTCCCGGATGTGCTGCCAGTCAGTTTCATAGCATTTTTCAGTGTCCATCAGCGTCAAATATCTCCGCCGCGAGCAAACCCTGTCCTCGAATTCCGCGCAGGGAAATATCAGGGCAGATCTGTGTCAAGCCCCTGAAGGCATCGCAGGCTCTCACCGCTGTCCTGCTCCCTGTCTCGGAACCAGCGTGATCGCCCCGGGAACACACGCCCTCCTGCACAGGCCGCAGCCGAAGCACTTCTGGGGATCGATATGGGCGTGGGACGCACCGGCATGGTTATGGCTGGATATGGCCCGGAAATGGCACTCACTGTCGCACAAGCCGCAGCCGGTGCAAAGCGCGTCTTCCACCCGTGCGACCTGCTCAGCCCGCTCCATGGTCTCGACCGTGGTCCGCGACAGGGTCAGCATGGCGAGGCAGTCCTCGGGCCGGCAATTGCAGATCGCGCCGATGAAGGGGGTCATCATGGTCCAGATCGTATGGACCCTTCCCTGCTCTTCCATTTCCCGCATCTGCGCAACGGCAGCGTCCGGCGTGAGCGATTCCAGGCCTTCATCGGAGGCCTTGCCGAAGTACCCCATGTCGATCGATCGGTACCAGGCCTCGGGACCGTAGCTCACCGCGTAACAGCAGCGTTCTTCCTTTTTCCCGATGTTCCACCGGCACGCGCAGGGCATGCGCACAACGGTCCTGGCACTGTTGACCACCTCGTCGATCTCCTCGATGGGCAGCACCTGGCCGAAATGCTCGGCCTTTGCCTTTTCGACCATGGCCTTCGCCACCGCGCGCGGGAGCTTGCCCTTCTTGCGGTAGATCGTCTCGAGCCTTCCCAGGGTCTGAAAGCCTTCGCCGAACGCCGTGGTGAGGAAGTTCTCGATGTAGCGCCGCCGGTTGAGGTCCGACAGGAGATCCTGGGCGTAGTTCGCCGCGTTCTTGTACCAGATCTTTCCTTCGCCGTGCTTCGTACAGAATTCACACATAAGAGAGTTCCCTCATAATCAACCTTCTCACCGTGAATACGCATGCCTTTGGGGCCATCGGGAACAGGCTGCGTCTCGCATGCAAGTTACTCGACACTGACGGACACTGATGCAATCATCATAAAACGTCATGATTCTTCCCGGATCGAGGTCAATGCACATCCCTGCCCGGAAGCTCCCGCTTCCGGGAGACCAAGATCCTTTCCCCTGGCTGGTACGGCGAGCATAATACAGAGAGGCGGAAAATGCAAGAAATACGACGGATATCCCTGAGCGGGCGGAGCGGTGCGCCCTTCACGTATGAGCGCGAGCGGATGACCCAGCGCGGTGCATCATTAACTCTCATTCGGGATTATGTCGAAACCCCGAGGGGAAGACTCGGGAACGTCTTCAATCGATCACCACGTCCGTAACTGTTCCGGCTATGCTGTCGATCTTCTGGATCTTCGCAATAAGCACGTCGCCGAGAGCCTTCGCGTCTGCCGCCTCAACAAAGGCGATCACGTCATGCGGCCCGGTTACGACTGCCGCGGATTTCACGCCCTTGATCTTCCGGGCAGCCGCCGCGACATCGCGCGATGCGCCCGGATACGCCTCGATAAGCACATAAGCCTTTACTGCCATGGAAGCCACCTCCTTGCGAATACTATCCACTCTGGTGTTCTCTTGGGAACAGTTCAAGGATAGCACCGCCCGTTGAAGCACGTCAAGAAATGAGCCCGATAGCCGCTCCGGATGAGACCTTAGTAACAGCGATGTCAGCAGGGTTGTCAGGCAGAATCGGAAAGGGATGAAAGCCGCACCAGGGGAAAAATCGGGCCGGCATGCAATGCATGCCGGCCCAGGTTGCCGCTCTCCATATGAGGGAGGATGGAGACTTTTTGTGAATGCTCAGTTGTTCCCTATCTGCGTGTCTTCGTTATGCTGAAGTCAGGATAGGCCGTAACCGCGACCTCGCTCTGGTCCAGGCCCTCGAACTCCACTTCTTCCGATACCCGCATCGGGATGATCCTGTCCAGCAACTTGAAGAACAGGTACATCACGGAAAAAACGAATACGAAGTTCACCACGACACCGATGATCTGCGCCACGAGTTGCGTTCCGCCTCCGTACAACAGCCCTCTGACCATACCAGAAACATTGTTCAAGCCGTTTCCATAAGTACCGTCGGCAAAAAGCCCGAGGCTGATCATTCCCCAGGCGCCGCAAATGCCGTGGACCGATATGGCGCCGACCGGATCGTCCACCTTCAGCTTCCGTTCAACAAAGAAAACACTTGCGCAGCAAAGCACGCCGGCGGCAAACCCTATCATGATCGCTCCTAAGGGACTCACGAATGCGCAGGGCCCCGAGATGGCAACGAGCCCGCCGAGGAGCCCGTTCGCGATCAGCGAAAGATCGGGTTTCCCGTACATGAACCACACGTAGCACATGGCCGCGACAGCCGCAGCCACGCCCGCAAGCATGGTATTTCCCGCGATGACGCCGAGCCGGAGACCGCCGTCAGCCATGGCCGGGCCTGCATTGAACCCGAACCACCCGAAGAAAAGTATCAAACACCCTACAACAGCCATCGGGATATGATGACCGGGAATGGCAACAGGAGTTCCGTTGGCCCGGTATTTCCCCATGCGGGGACCGAGCACCATCGCACCCGCGAGCCCGGCAACGCCGCCGACCATGTGAACAACCGATGAACCGGCAAAGTCGAGGACCCCGTGTCCGAGACCGAAGTTCCTGCCGAGCTGAGCGAGCCATCCCCCGCTCCACACCCAGTTTGCGTACAAGGGATACACGAACATGGCGATGAAGAAACCGTACGCCACGAAGGACTTGAACGTCCAGCGCTCCGCCATCGCGCCGGTCGGTATGGTCGCCGCGATGTTCAGGTAGACCACCTGGGACAGGAAGAGCACGATGATCGAGGCATCTGACGCCACGTTGGTCAGAAAAAATCCTGAGCCGCCGGTTCGGACCGCATGGCCGCATATCCAGTACCCGAGCACGCCGAAAACGAAGACCATCATGTTCATCGCCATGGAATGGCCCGCGTTCTTCGCTCTCGTGAACCCCGTCTCCATCATGGCAAAACCGGCCTGCATGAAAATGACGAGAAACGCACAGATCAGCGTCCCCATGACGACAAGTATTGAGCTGTTCATAATTTGTCCTTCATAGCTGCATCATGTCCCCGAACTGGATGATCATCCCGCCGCACACGATTACGGCCAATCCCACCCATGTGGCAGGCGGTATCTCTTCCTTGAACACGAACCGTCCGAACAAGATGCTGATGAGCGCAAAGACCGCGACATACACGCCGAGTAATTTTGAAAAATCCCATTTCACCATGTTGACCACCACGCCGTAGCAGCCCAGCATGGCAAAGCCGATCAATATGATGACGAGGCCGCTCCCGCGAAGCCCCTTGCGAACCACTGCGTCGCCGCCGACCTCGAGAATTGCCGCACCGATAAAAATGAGCCACGCAAGATATGTCATCTGTAATTTTCCGAAGTCCGGAATCCTTTCTTCTTTCGTTTATCTCTATTATATCTTTTTCGAGAGAGCATTTCATCGTCCCGGCGACCTTTACCCGCCGGCGGAACGAATCACCTTATAGTGCGGCCATGCCGGTTTCGTTGGTCCGTATCCTTATAGCGTCGGCCATGTCGTGTACGAATATCTTTCCGTCTCCCACCTCGCCGGTCAACGCGGCTTCACGGACTGCCTTGACGATCCTGTCCGTGTCTTCGTCTTTTACGACCACTTCCACTCGCGCTTTGGCCACCAGATTCACTTTATACGATACGCCGCGATACTTCGTTATGAGCCCTTTTTGGCGTCCATGGCCTTTAATTTCAGAGATCGTAACGCCGGGATGGCCCACTTTGTCCAAAGCGGCGCAGACCTCTGAAACCTTGGCCGGACGTATAATCGCTTCAATCCTTTTCATAGGAATCTCCTTTTCTTTCGATATCAAATGCCTCGAACATTACGTCCCTTCCCTTTGACAGGCACATCTCTGACCATTACTTCGATCTTCACCTTGCCATTGTTAAAGCAAAGCCCGTGCCACGCTCGAGTGGAATCATAAGGGAGCAAAATGACCAATTTTATTGCTCAAACTTGCACAATCAGCATGCTGCAGAGCGTTCTCTTGTCTCATGATAGATGAAATTGTAGGCCTATGATCAATAAATGGGCATCCAGACGAAGACCGGGGCAACCCTTTCCAGATGACGAAATCGCGGACACAAGCCCGGATCATGCCGGCTCGTGTGCCTGTACTCCCCGATAGTCGGTTGATTACAGGGTCTCCTGGAGGGTTTAATTCTTTTTTAATTTTTCGCGCTGTTGACAATTTTTTAGAATAAGCATAGATTTCTTTTTGAGATGTGCAGCGGTCGCAGTCTGTAAAAAATGCCGTTTTCATCCCTGCGATCTTTCACTTTGTCAATATGGACACCTCGCAGAAATTAACTGCCTTTCAAGTATTCAAAATATTCTTGAGGCTCGGCTTGACGTCGTTTGGCGGACCGGTAGCGCATCTCGGATACTTTCGAAACGAATTTGTCGCTCGACGCAAAACTTTGAGCGAGGAGGCGTATGCCGATCTCGTCGCCCTGTGCCAGTTTCTTCCCGGTCCGGCCAGCAGCCAGGTCGGCATCTCAATCGGAATGTCTCAGGCGGGTATCCGCGGCGCTTTGGCGGCATGGGCCGGGTTCACCCTGCCATCGGCCTTGGCGCTGATCCTGTTCGGGTATGGCGTTAACACCTTGCAGAGCGCCGTGGTCCACGCCGGCTGGCTCCATGGGTTGAAGGTTGTCGCCGTAGCGGTAGTGGCCCTGGCGATCCGGGGAATGGCAAAGGCATTGGCTCCCGACCGGCCCCGCGGCACAATGGCCGTACTTTCCACGGTGCTTGTGCTTGTCTGGCCAAGCGCCTGGGGACAGATAATCGCGATTCTCGTCGGCGGGCTGTTCGGGCTGATTATTTTGAAGTCAGACATTGTGCCGGGCCATTCAACCCTGCACATCCCGATCAATCGTGCCACGGCAATTTTCTGTATCGGCCTGTTTGCCGTATTGCTCTTCGGTATTCCCATTCTTGCGGGATACGTTCACGGTCATACGATAGCGCTCATTGACAGCTTCTACAGAACAGGCTCTCTGGTCTTTGGCGGCGGACATGTTGTTCTCCCCCTGTTGCAGACAGCAGTCGTTTCTCCGGGATGGGTAAGCAAAGATCTGTTTCTGGCTGGTTACGGGGCTGCCCAAGCGGTGCCGGGACCCCTGTTCACTTTTTCCGCCTATCTCGGAACGGTCATGCAACCGTCGCCCAGCGGCTGGGTCGGCGGAGCCATCTGTTTGACAGTTATTTATGTGCCGTCATTCCTTCTCCTGATGGGAATCCTCCCTTTCTGGGAGACGCTGAGAAAAGAAAAGGCTGTCCGGTGCGCTCTGATGGGAGTCAACGCGGCTGTCGTAGGGCTGCTTTTGGCGGCATTTTATGACCCCGTCTGGACGAGCGGCATCTTGTCGGCACATGATTTCATCCTGGGGCTGATAGCCTTTTGTCTTCTTTCTCTCTGGAAAACTCCACCCTGGGTGGTGGTGACAATAACCGCGCTGGGCGGAATGCTTGCTGCGATGCTGTGACAGAGAGCACGCACTTCTTCCTGTTATCTCCACCCGTGATGTTCTTTTCACAAGGAGTTTATAATGGGAACCTGTCTTTAATTTCTAACGGCCTTGATCAGAGATCGGGAGTATAAGACTAACGCGACGAAAGGCGGATTCATGATGAGAACATTATTATTGCTTTTTTGCAGCCTGTGCATAAGCACGATCTCTTATGCTGCGGAACCCGGGTATCACGTGATCAAGAAACTGCATCTCGGCGGTGACGGGGGCTGGGATTATCTGACGGTGGATAGCACAGCGCGTCGCCTGTACCTATCGCGAAGTACCCACGTGATGGTGGTCGATATCGACACCGATAGATTGATAGGCGACATCCCGGACACACCGGGTGTCCACGGAATCGCTCTGGCGCCGGAGCTGAAACGTGGCTTTATCAGCAATGGGAAAGCAGATACGGCGACTATTTTCGACTTGAACACGCTCAAGGTTCTTGGATACGTGAAAACAGGAGCCAATCCCGATGCGATACTTTACGACCCTGCCTTCAAACGGCTATTCACGTTCAATGGACGAAGCAAAGACGCAACCGTGTTCGATGCAGTATCTGATAAGGTCCTCGGTACGATCGCCCTCGGCGGAAAGCCGGAATTTGCCGCAACCGACGGCAGGGGCAGGGTCTATGTGAATATCGAAGATACGAGCGAGGTTGTCGAAATCGACAGCCAAAAGCGCGCAGTGACAAAGCGGTCCTCGCTCAAGCCTTGCGAAGAGCCCACGGGCATGGCCATTGATGCGGAGCAGCACCGGGTCTTTGCCGGATGCCACAGCAGGGTCATGGCCGTTCTGGATACGGATACGGGCAACGTGATCTCCTTCGTTCCGATCGGCGAGGGTGTTGACGGGAACGGATTTGATCCCGGGACGGGGCTGGCGTTCAGTTCCAATGGAGACGGCACTCTCACCGTGGTGCGGGAGGCATCTCCCGGGAAGTTCGAGGTGGTTCAGACGGTCACCACGCAGCGCGGATCCCGCACCATGGCCATCGACCCCAGGAACCACACCCTATACTTGCCGGCAGCTGAATTTGCAGCCCTCCTGCCGGCTACCCCGTCAACGCCAAAGCCGCGACCAACAATGGTCAAGGACAGCTTTACGGTTCTGGTGGTCGGAAGATAGAGCCTCGTGAACGTATTAGGTGTAGCGCATTCTGAGTGAGCAGTCATTAGTTCATACTTTACTAGAGAAGCAGCAAAAGAATTGCGAAAGGCCGGCATCTCGCAATTGATGACAGTTGTGTACTTCTGTAAACTTTCTCGTCATATTGTCTGCCGCATTGAAAATGAGTTTCTATTACATAGGAGGAGATGAATTTATATGAATCACAAGAAGATCGTGATGGAACACGATAAAAAGATTGCCCTCGTCGCACATGACAATAAGAAACGTGATCTGGTTGAGTGGGCAAAATACAATCAAGTGCTCCTGGCTCATCACAAGATATACGCAACGGGGACAACCGGCGAGATTTTGGAACAACAGCTTGGCTTCAAAATTAACAAACTCCAGAGCGGGCCTTTGGGCGGGGATCAGCAAATCGGCGCCAAGATAGCCGACGGCGAGATCGATTTTCTCATTTTTTTCTGGGATCCGCTCGAACCGCAGCCCCACGATCCGGATGTGAAGGCGCTCCTGCGCATGGCTGTCGTTTGGAATATTCCCATTGCCTGCAATCGCGCCTCCGCCGATTTCATGATCTCCTCCCCGTTGATGGATGGCGATTATGATCGTCTTGTGCCGGATTACAATGTCTATCGAAGCCGGAAAATTGTTGGGGATGGATGAGCGGGGCAAGGCGCGGCTGGATCATACGAGTGACGTCTCCTCCTTTGTTGTGAATCAAATGCTTCGCTACCGCGAGAAGCAACCCTGCCGGAATGAAGCGCCATCCCGGTATGGTATAATGCATACTGGAAAGGCCGAGTGAGACTTGCCATGAGCAATAAAAACCCGGGAAGCAAATAAAACGATAGCCAAACGATTAGCAGAAGAGGTCTTCAGCAAGGGAAAGATGGATGTCTTTGACGAGATATTCGCGGACAGCTATGTAATGCACAACATGCCCGTTCCGAACATACCCGGAACGAAAGAGGGGTTCAGGAAACTGGTGCTCGCGACGAGGCACGCATTCCCCGACGTTCAGGTGCACGTCGACGACATGGTCGCGGAGGGTGACTTTGCTGTTTTTCACGACCATGTTGAGGCAACGAGCACGGGCGATTTTCTGGGTGTTCCGCCGAGCGGCGGGCGGATCGCGTGGACCGAGATCCACTTCCTCCGGATCGTGGACGGCAAGATCGTGGAGCATTGGACCAACTTTGACCAGCTTGGGATCCTGATGCAACTCGGAGCCATCCCCTCGTAGTCTGAGTGAACGTGCGGAACGCTTGTTCTCGGTCGGGCTGTCGAGGAGAGCAACACGAAACCCGAAAATGCTGTTGGGTTGCGCTTCGCGTAACCCAGCCTACGAACCACACCGCGGACTTGCAGATGCTCTTCGTTGCTCCAGAATCGAGGGAGACTTGGAGAATAGGGTTGGAGTTTGTAGTGAGCTTTTCTTCCCGTACTTGTTGAGATCGCCAATTTTGCAACACTGCATGTTTGAACCCGTATTCTTCAGTCAGAATCTACCGTCTCCTGCCCTTATGACACTATTGATTTGATTCTCCTGACTCAAGATAAAAGTTACGCAGGTAACATTGCAAAGCCACCTCTCGACCTGGTACAATGACCGGCGGGTCAATAAAGGAGGACACTATGGGAGATTATTACAAAGCCGAAGATTTAGATCGGTTCGGGGAAGTAGGAAAACACAACCCTGAGCTATTCAAAAAGTTTCTTGCGTGGTACACTGCTGCTCTAGAGCCTGGCATGCTCACAAAACGGGAAAAAGCATTAATCGGAGTTGCCGTTGCGCATGCGGTTCAGTGTCCCTACTGTATTGATGCCTATACCAAAGCCTGCATGGAGGAAGGCATGAGCCTCGAACATATCACGGAGGCGGTTCATGTGGCAGCCGCGATCAGGGGCGGCGCTTCCCTTGTGCACACGATCCAGGCACATAACGTCGCGGACAAGCTCTCTTTGTGAGGAATCGACCGTCATGCAGGAATCAGCTTTTTCCAAAAAGGTGCTTTCGGTACATTCAGGGCCGCTCACGGCCAGGGAGATCCCGACCCTCCAGGTGAACGTAGGGTACCGTTGCAACCTGTCGTGCAAGCATTGTCATGTAGAGGGTGGTCCTTCCCGGACAGAAATGATGGACGAGGAGACCGTGGATAGTGTCCTTGCTGTGCTCGCGAGATTACCGATCGGTACCATCGACATTACCGGCGGCGCTCCTGAAATGAACCCTCACTTCAGATATTTGATTACCGAAGCACGAAAATTGAACAAACATGTTATAGTACGCACGAACCTGGCCATCTTTTATGAAGAAGGTATGGAGGATATCCCCGAATTTTATCGGGAAAGGAGTGTGGAGCTCGTTGCCTCTCTGCCCTATTATATCGAAGACACTGTCGATCGCGTGCGGGGCGGCGGGATCTTCAAGAAATGCATTACATCGCTCCAGAACCTGAACTCTCTGGGATACGGCGAGCAGGGAGGCCTCGTCCTGAACCTGGTCTATAACCCGCCGGGCGCATTTCTTGCGCCCGACCAGAGGACCCTTGAAGCGGAATATAAGAGAGAACTGCAGGCCCGGTTTGGCATTTCTTTCAACAGACTCTACACTTTCACCAATATGCCCATCGGCAGGTTCAGGCAATTTCTCGCGCGCACCGGTAATCTTGATAAGTACATGGACAAGCTTATCTGTTCGTTCAATCCAGCGACCCTCGACGGCATCATGTGCCGCCATCTGGTCAGTGTTGGATGGGACGGAATACTCTATGACTGCGACTTTAACCAGGTACTCGATATAGCAGTGAGTACCGCGCGCACGAACATCCGGGACTTCGATCTAGCTGCTATTTCACAACGTACTATTAATGTAGGTGACCATTGCTTCGGGTGCACTGCAGGCCAGGGTTCAACTTGAATAGGTTCGACTGCGTAGCAGGCAGGCTGCCTGCTGATAAAAGAAACGCTACTAACGGCAGTATCATGTTCTTCCTAAAACGGCTGAAGTTGCCACTCTTGAAACAGTTCAGATTTCATGCCGTAGCTGTTACTATCTGCCCTAAAAACCCATTCTACTCGAGCTGATTTTATTCTTGCCTACCGCTATTCCCTATGATATATTGCGCTCATGCCGATGCCGAAAAGAAAGAGTAACCATAAGCGTTGCATCGAACCCATTCGTGGCGTGCGCGGCCGAATCTGGATAGACGGTCCAGAGGGCACATTCATTGGTTGGGGTCGAGTTAATCTGCTTGAACAAATCCGTGAGCAAGGTTCGATAACCAAAGCCGCTAAGTCCCTGGAAATGGCATATCGCCATGCTTGGGATCTTGTGGACTCCATGAACCGGCAATCAAAGATGCCATTTGTTGAGGTGTCCGCCGGTGGCAAAGGCGGTGGTGGTGCGCGAGTCACGGAAGAAGGCGAGAAGGCAATCCGGCTTTTTCGTCAATTTGCTGAAGATTTCAAAGTCTTCTTAGAGCGAGAACAAAAGAAGTTGCGTTTGTAAGAAAAAGTGCCGCAAGCGTGTTCCCAATAGTTCTGCAGGATCGGCACAGATCGGTGCAAATGAAAAGGGGCGGAATACTCCCAGGATTCCTCCCATTGCACTGATCTGTGCCGAGTTTTCTCGTTTCAATAAACATCTTGGGACCTTTCGTTCCGCTTACCTGTAGTTCGTTATTTTAATTACGCCTGGAGATGTTCGCCTGTTCGCATATTCGCAAGGCAGGGCATGTTGATTTCGAATTTATTGTAATAAGGGAGAAGCCGAAAGGACTCGATAAGGATGAAGACACTGCGAACGCTGCACACGAGCACGATACAGATCACGGTCAATGGCAGACAGATCAATGCCCAAAAAGGCAAATCCATTCTGGAGGCCTGCAAGGAAGCGTCCATCTTCATCCCGACGCTGTGTTATGACGAACGGCTTGAGGCCTACGGAGGCTGCCGGTTATGCATTGTTGAAGTGAAGGGCATCAATAGACCGCTGACCTCGTGCACAACGCCCGTCGAGGACGGGATGGAAATCAAGACTGAGAGCGAGACCCTGACCAGGCTCAGAAGAACAACGCTTTCCCTGGTTCTTTCTAACCATCCCAACGACTGCATGTGCTGTGACAGTGCGGGAGACTGCGCGCTTCAGGAGCTGGCCTACCTGTATGATATAAAGCCCGGAACATTCGCGGGCGAGAAATGGGACAAACCGATACGGGAAGACAACCCGTTCATAACGTTCGAACCGAATAAATGTATTTCGTGCTCGCGCTGTACGCGGATCTGCAATGAAGTGGTCATGGCGGGTACGATCGAGATGACCGGCAGAGGCTTTCACACCATGCCGGACACGGCCTTCGGAGCACCGCGCTCGCTCAAAAACTGCGAGTTCTGCGGTCAATGCGTGTCAACCTGCCCCACCGGCGCGCTCACGGACAAGAAAGGAAGAGGCAAAGGGCGATCTCAGAGCGTGATAAAAGTAAAGACCACGTGTTCGTACTGCGGAACGGGCTGCAATTTCTTCCTCCATGTGAAGGAGAACAGGGTAATCAAGGTCTCTTCCGATTATGATGCGCCGGTAAATCAGGGCAACCTGTGCATCAAGGGCAGATATGGGTACGATTTCATACAGAGCGACGAACGGATCAAAACCCCGCTCATCAAACGAGACGGCGTCTTCCGTGAGGCGAGCTGGGACGAAGCCCTCGGATTTGTCGCAACGAAATTCAAGGAGCTGATCGAAAAGTACGGGCCCGAGAAAGTTGGCGGGTTTTCCTCGTCGCGCTGCACGAACGAGGAGAACTACCTCCTTTCCAAGTGGGTCAGATGCGCAGTGGGGTCCAACAACGTGGACAACTGCGCCCGGGTCTGACACGCTCCGACTGTGGCCGGTCTGGCCACCAGCCTCGGAGCGGGCGCCGCTACGAATTCATTAAGTCAGATGCCGGATATCGACACGCTCTTTCTGTTCGGTTCAAATCCCACGGAAGGCCATCCCATAGTCTCGCTCTGGCTCAAGAAGGCTCTCGCCAACGGAGCGAAACTCGTTGTCGGCGATCCAAGGAAAACCTGGATGGCGAAAAAGGCCGACGTCTGGCTCAATCTCAAACCCGGCAGCAACATCGCGCTTTTGAACGGCATGATCAATGTCATTCTTCAGAACAGGTGGGAAAACAGGGAGTTCATCGCGAAACGAACCGAAGGGTTCGGGGAGCTCAACGAGAAGGTCAGGGAATACGATCTTGACAGGGTAGTGAAGCTTACCGGCGTTGCAAAAGAGACGATCATCGAGGCTGCCCGGATCTATTCCCATGCAGACAAAGCGATGATCGTGTACGGCCTCGGCGTTACCGAACACCGGACCGGCACTGAGAATGCGATGGCGATCGCCAATCTTGCGCTCGTCTGCGGTCACCTCGGCAGGCCCTCAACCGGCATCATGGCATTGCGCGGACAGAACAACGTCCAGGGCGCATCCGACCTTGGCCCGCTCCCGGCCACGCTTCCGGGTTATCAATCAGTTGCCGATGCCAAGGCGCGCGACAAGTTCGAGAAGGCATGGAACGTAAAGATCAGTCCCAAACCGGGGCTCAAATCCATTGAGATGCTGGATGAGTGCAAGCGCGGAAATTTCAAGGGTATCTTTATACTCGGAGAGGACCCGGCACAGACTGACCCCGACCTTCATCATGTACGGAGCGCTTTGGAGTCGGTCGAGTTCCTTGTGGTGCAGGACATCTTCCCCACCGAGACAACAAAATATGCACACGTGGTCCTCCCTGGCGCGAGCTTTGCTGAAAAAAACGGCACGTTCACGAATGGCGAGCGCAGGGTCCAGCGCGTGCGCAAGGCGATAGAGCCTGTCGCGGGCATGGCGGAATGGCAGGTCATCAGCAGACTTTCAACGCTGATGGGATACCCCATGGACTACAATCATCCATCTGAAATCATGGACGAGATCGCCAGCCTGGTGCCGATCTACGGCGGCATCAGCTACGAGCGAATCGAGGACCGGGGAATTCAATGGCCCTGCCCAACAAAGGACCATCCCGGCACGACGACGCTTTATACCGATCTGTTCGCAAGGCCCGGTGGTTTGGCGAAGTTCATGGCACTCGACCACAAAGGATCCGGCGAGACGCCTGACCTGGAATACCCGTTCGTATTGATAACCGGAAGGATCCGCGAACATTACAACAACGGATCTATGACCGGAAGGGTCCCCGGGATCATGGAACTGGTTCCCGAGGAGCTGCTGGAGTTGAATGCGCAAGATGCGGAGACGTTGCGGATAAAGGACGGCGAGCGGGTCCGTGTTGCGTCAAGACGGGGCGAGATTACGGTACAAGCCAAAGTAACCGAGCGGTCGCAGGCAGGCAACGTCTTTCTTACGTTCCATTTCAGGAATACGCTTACGAACGTTCTCACGTCGGGATATAGGGACCCCATAACCGGCACGCCTGAATACAAGTCGTGCGCTGTAAAAATAGATAAGATCTAAACTGAGGAGAAACGGGACCAGCCGTGCAAATAACAGATGATGAATACGCTTATTGATTTCGATCAGCTACTACGGAATCCGTCAGCATACACGGCCACCGTGCGCGACCGACGCCGTCCAGTCCGTCACAGGTTGCAGCCTCGGACACCGGACCATGAAGTTCATGGATTACGGCAAGATGGCCGCGACCTTCGTGAACCTGGGAACAAATAAGGCTGCCCGGATATTTGCAAAAGACGATTCCCGTGTCTTGGCGAAGAACTATTTCCCCCATATCGAAAACAAGTACGCGGCGCAGCTCGAAGCGTACAAGATCATGAGCGATGAAGAGCTTTTTACTGTTATGCAGGTTCGCGTAAGGATAAGACCCGAGGACATGCCGGGCAGGCCGACGAGAAGAGTCGTGTGTGAATCATGTAGGGAACAGGTGCAGGACGGGAGAGAATTGCGCCGCGATGGAAGGACTTTATGCAGGCCCTGCGCTGATAAGGGGTATTATGAACCTATTTTTTAATCCCCCGCTATGCATAATGGGCATAGCGGACAAAATTATCATATATTCCAACGGCAGTGTTGCACAGACAGGGACACCAAAGGAAGTATTCACCAATCCCGCATGCAAAGAAGTCGAACAACTCATCAACACGCGAGCGAGGTTGCTGCAGTCTTTGGAATCCGTTCCATGTATAGTCAAATTTTAGCGGTGCGGCTTGCTGAATGTAGGTGTTATCTGCAATCGCTGCACACCATCCTGCCCTACAATAACCTTTCCCGTAGGCCAAATTTCTCCCACATGGACACACCTGTCGCTAACCCAGTCTGCCAGACGAATATTTACTTCGTCAGTGTGCTGTCCCCCGGTGGATGATCAGCCAAATGACAAGCCCGAAGATAATGAGAGGGATCGAGATGCCCAGCGCGAGCCAGAGCGCCTTCTTCCCGTTGCGCCTCCAGGCCGTCGGCGCGTGGAGCCGTTCGCTCCTCCCGGTGATCTGCACAGCGGAAGGATCATCAAGCTCCGTTTTCATTGCCGCGGCTGTCTGATACCGGTTTTTGGGGTCGCGCTCCATCGCATGGAGGATGATTTCTTCGACCTGCGGCGAGACCTTCGGGTTCCGTTTTCTCGGCGCCTCGGGATCGCCGGCCACGCGGGCGTTCATGATCACGAGGGGGTTGTCGGTCTCACACTGGAACGGCGGCACACCCGCGACCATTTCGTACAGCATGGCGCCCAGGCTGTAGATGTCGGTCCGTTCGTCCCCGCGCTTCCCCTTCACCTGCTCAGGGGCCATGTAATCGGGCGTTCCGACTGCCGGCGTGAACCCGGCAAAGGTCATCCGCCTGCCGGCGGCCTTGGCGATGCCGAAGTCCATGATCCGGATCGTGCCGTCGCTGCAGAGCATGATGTTCTGCGGCTTCAGGTCCCGGTGCACCACGCCCTGTTCATGCATGTACGCGAGGGCCTCGCACACGCGGCTGGCAAGCTTGATGGCGTCCTTTTCCGGCATGGACCGGACGCTGGTCAGGAGATGCGAAAGTGTATAGCCGCGGAGATACTCGGTTACGATGTAGGGCCTTGTGCGGAGTTCTTCCGGTACGGGGTAAAATTTAAGTATATAGGGATGGTTCAGTCGGCTCCCGATCTCCTCCTCGCGCTGGAACCGCGAATAAAACCCGGGGTCGCTCTCATACTGCATCAAGGGGACCTTCACGGCCACGGGCAGTTTGGTGGTGAGGTCCGTGGCCTTGAAGATGGTGGCCATGCCGCTCCGGCTGATGGTCTCCAGGATCTGGAAACGGTTGTCCAGGACCTGTCCGGGCTTGAGCTCGTATCTGGTCGTCGGGTCCGCCGTCTCCTGGTACATGGCCACGCCGCGGTATAACGCGACCTTCTCGACCTCGTTGATCTGCAGGACCTGCACCGAGAGATTGTCGTCGGTACCCCGCTGCTCGGCAAGCGCCACGAGCCTGCGGCAGGCCTGGGCCGGGGAAAGGCTCGTCACGAGCTCAGCGATCTCGCTGTCCGACACGTGCGCGTACAACCCGTCGGAGCACAGCACGACCCTGTCTCCCTTGAACACCGTTGCGCTCTCCACGTCTACCCGGATCACCGGCTCCTGCCCAACGCTCCGCGTCAGGACGGAACGTTTGTCGCTGGTCTTGGCCTCCTGTTCGGAGATCAGGCCGAATTTCTGCTGCATGCCAATGTAGGTATGGTCCGTGGAAAGCTGCTTGATCGTGGCCTTGCGAACGAGATATACGCGCGAATCTCCCACGTTGCCCACCGTGACCTCGTTGTTCCGGAGCACGACAACAGCCAGGGTCGTGGCCATGCGCGCCTTGCCATGGTTCTCCATGCCCTTGTCGTAGACCGCGAGGTTGGCCGCGTTGAACATCTGCGTGATCAGGTGCTGCGGACTCTGTTCGCCCCGGGCCTCCTGGAACGTCTTCAGGGCCGTCTCCACTGCGAGCCGGCTTGCCACTTCTCCGCGCTCCATCCCGCCCACGCCGTCGGCCAAAACTGCGACCGCTCCGCGGCTGCGCTTCTCCTCGAGCGTTTGAGGCTGCCAGGAGCCGACGAAATCCTCGTTGTTCTCGCGTGCCGGGCCGGGTGATGAAAGTTCAGCGTAGATTAGTTCCATGGCTCACTTTAACATTTTCTTTTAGGAATTAAAAGGTCTCTGATACAGACAGAACAACAGACAGGTAACTACGGGTTCCGACTCTGCCGGAACACACACCCTGCACTTGTGCTGCGCACTCGTACCCGCTGTTCGCAGGCAGATGAGTCCGGATTCTGGTGCTTGACTTGGCTGTAACCGTGCGTCCGTGAAGCGGACCGGTGGTTATGACCGGTAAGTTGCATTGAAGGAAAAAAGGACGGTCACCCGAAAAGTGACCGTCCTTGCTTGTTTTTCATGAGTCCCATCGATTACGCGTTCGAATGCGCCGGCTTGCTCGTAAGCAGTACCTCTTTGCCTTTTTTCTTGCTGGACTTCAGGAAGTAGACCGCCCCGTAGATGCCCCATGCCAAGCATACGCCGAGGGCTATGTACGGCTCCTTCCAGCTCATGCCCGCTACCGTGAACGGTCCGACCAGGTAGAAGAGCATGATGGCCAGGTTCGCCAGGAGCCCCAGGATCGGGATGACCACATGCTTGATGCCGTTGAAGCTCTTGTGCTCCTTGAAGGCCACCATCGCGATCCAGCAGGTGATCATGTACAGAAGGAACGTACCGAAGTTGCTGATCAGCGTCATAATCACGAGCGTGTTCGGCATCGCCGCATAGGTTGCCGGCGAGAAGATCCCGAAGCTGTACCAGATGTTGTGCTTGTCGAGCGCGGCCGGGGTCGTGCCTCCGAGATACACCGTCACCGTGATGATGCCGATGATTGCTGAGATAATCGCCAAAATCCAGATCGCGCGATGGGGCGACGCCGTTTTGCCGTGCAGCATGCCGAAGTGGGACGGGACTTCTTCATCCCTGCCCATGGCATAGGTGACGCGGGCGCCGGTGCTGAGGCACGAGAGCGTGGTGCCGATCAGGGCCAGGAACACAGTAAAGGCCTGGACCAGCATGAATGCCTTTCCTGCGGCATAGCTCCCGAAGAGCCATGTGCCTGCGAGGACCATCATGTCGCCGAGCGGCGCGCCCGAGGCTCCCGCATTCGGCATGGTGTAGCCGCTATTCAGCATGTAGTTCGCGGCAAAATACTCGATCAGGTAGCAAACTGCGCCCTGGATAGCAAGAGACAGAAGCACTGCCCGAGGAACATCCCTTTTCGGGTTTTTCGCCTCAGGCGCCATCGAGGTGATGGATTCGAAACCGACCAGGATCAGGATTGCGATAGCCGCCTGAATGAAGATGAAGTTGAACCCGTGCAAACCGACGACGGATGCAGCGTTCTTGTGGTAGTTGAACTGCGGGTTCCCCTTGTCGTCCTTAGTGATTGCTCCGTCGATATAGTCGACCGTGAACGGCGCGGCAAGCTTCGGATCAGTCACCGCCTTGCCATCCTTGTCAGCGGGCACGGGATTGCCGTCCTTGTCCTGCGCGTCAACCATTACATAAACCGGTTTCCCGTCCTTGTCCATGGTCGGTTTGCCGGCGGCATCCAAGACCGGTACGGGAGCGCCCTTGTCGTCCTTCTGTTCAACTTGGGCGACCTGATAGCTTACCGCGACTCCGTTTGAGAGATGCAGGCCGGTCGCGCCCTGCGGATGCTGGACCCGGTAGCCGATAGCGATCACGGAGAAGATGAGGAGCGCCGAGATTTGGATGATATTGATCGCAATATTGACGGTCGTCGTCCCGGTCACGCCGCGGTAGGCAATGTAGGCCACGCCGAGCGCGAACACGACGCAAAAGAGAATCATGAACAGCGGGCTGTTATAGACGCCGCTGAAGGTGTCCGGGTAAAAAATGCTCATCAGATAGCTGCCCAGAAGCGCGGTCACGCCGACCATGACCCCGGGGTATACCCAATAGTACAGGTGGCTTGCCCAGCCAGTGATAAACTTTGCTATCCGGGCGAACTTGTATGCGTGCGTCTTTGAAAGATACGCCTGCTCCGCGTAGAGGTACGAGGAACCGGGGCCGGGATACAGCTTGGCCAGTTCCGCGTAGCTGATAGCCGTGGCGAAGCAGAGCAACAGGGCGAAGAAAATACCTGCCCACATGGAGATGCCTGCCATCGGCGCGCCGTACAAAGATTGCATCTGGAAGGTCAGCCACAGGAACGCTCCGGGCGCGATCAGCGCCATTGCGTTCATGGTGAGACCGGTGAGTCCCAATGTTCCCCTGGTTACAGGTTGTTCGTTAGCCATGATAGTCTCCTTGCTTTTCGTCCCCTATCAGGGACGGGGTTGATACTCTGATTACGCTGTTACCACCGGTACATTACGCCGAGCGCGAGGGTGTTCTGTGAGTTCTTCGTCGCCGCGCCGCTCACATAATCGAAGGCCGGGACATCGGAACTGTCATGCCGGTACTCGGGCCGGAGAATGAGTCCGCCGGCAAGACGCGTCTCCCAGGTGAGCGTCACCTCTTTCAATCGCTGCACCGTTCCCGTCCGGAATCCGTCCGCGTCGTGGAAAACCTCGCCACGGACCGCGATGCTGTGCGCGTCGGTGAGATCATACTTCGCGATCGCTGCGTAGCCGTCCCACGTGGCTTGTCCGGGCATTCCTGTCGGAAGCATGGCATCCTGCTCCCTGCCGTTGTCCGTGTTCAGGATGAGGGAGAGCTTCTTCGTGGGTTTCACCGTTGCCACCAGGTCCAGCAGGCTTCGCTTGTTGCTGCTGCTGGAGCCTACGGTCGGCGCTCCAGGACCGTTCGCATCCTGCTCAGGCCCCGTCATGCCGTTGACGAGGATCGAAAAGACCTCCGCCGGGGCATAGCCAATGCTCACGCCGTAGCTCTTTCCGCGGTTGTTGTCGGTGGCGTTGTCCCAGCCGTTGACAACGTAGACCGCGGCATTCAGCGAATCGGTGAAAGCGTAGCCCGCCTTAAGACCCGTGTGCGTGAAGGGAATGGCGTAGTTGAACAGGAACGAGCGCGAGTAGTTCGGGTTGTCGATCGCTTCGATCACTTCGGCGCCGAAGAAGGTCGCCATCTTCCCGAAGTCCAGCCGCAGCCCCTTGCCCACCGGCGCGACATAGCTCACATATGCCTCGGTCACGTCAAAGGATTCTCCCGCTGAGCCCATTCCCGCCGCATGGATGAGCTTTGCCGTCTCTCCGGCGGAGAACTTCACCTTGTAGCCGATGTTGCCTACCGCCGGGTCCTTCGCGAAAACGATCTGCGCCAGGTCCAGCATGAAGCTGTTCGCCTTGTGATCGAAAATCCTGAGGTCGTTCTGTTCGCCCTTCGCCGTATCATCGAAGGGACCGCTGTCGCTTGCATTGCCGTTGTAGGTATATCCGCCCTGCAGATAAATGCTCAGGCCGAGTGCCTTCTTGAGGTCATCCGGGTTCAGGCCTGCCGACTTCGCGTCCTCGGCGAATGCCGGTGCTGCTACTGCTGCTGCCGCCACGCCGAGAAGCGCCAGGCAGAAATACAGAATGCCTTTCTTTGATGCTGTTTTCATGATTTCCCCCTCCTTATTTGATCTTCCACCCAGGATAGTTTGCCGCCAGAAAGCCTCCGGAGCCTTCTCTTCTCACTTGGATCAACGAGCTTGCATAGAGATATAGCAATGGCTGTGCCATTCCCTCAAAGGCAGTCAGCATCACCATAAGTTCATGATTTCATGGTCGCCTTTCATGCCCGCTGGCCCTGTACACGACTTGTGGAGAAATAACGTCGTCCCGCGTTTTAAGCAAATGCTTATATTCTGCACAGTATTCTCCCTGCTTGATTTTGCGGCTTGCATCTGATACGGTAGTGTCACCGGCAACCCCTTTTAAGAGTGTGCGGTTGAAAGTAATCTGTTCGAGCCCGGCTGATTCCTGGCCGGACAGGGCACCGGGCGGATGAGGAGGAAGAACAATGGCAGAGATCGAACTTCCGAAGCCCGATGAACTTAAGGAGCTCAGGGACAAGGCCTTCACGCGGCGGGTTGCCCTCACCACGGCGGTCTTCGCCGTACTCCTCGCCATCACGTCCCTGGGCGGGAACAACGCGATGAAGGAGATGCTGCTTTCTCAGCAGCAGGCCTCGGACCAGTGGGCTTTCTACCAATCCAAGAACATCCGGGAGCTCATCTACAGGACGAACAGCCTTCTCATGGAGGCCGAGCTCATTGAGCGGGGACCCTCCATGAAGCCTGAGGCCAGGAAGCGGTATGAAGCGCTGATGAATGAAATGCGGTCCGAACAGGCGAGATACCAGGAGGAGAAAAAAAAGATAGAAGAGGAGGCAAAGGAACTGGAAGGCCATCGCGACCGCAACCGCACCAAAGACCCCTACTTCGACTATGCCGAGGTCCTGCTCCAGATATCCATCGTCATGGCGTCCATAGCGATCCTTTCCCTGTCAGGTCCGCTCTACTATTTTGCGATCGCAAGCGCGTCGCTCGGAACGGCCTTCATGCTGAACGGGTATTTCCTGATCTTCCGGGTGCCGTTCTTTCATTGATCGGCAAGGGAGTGCTGGATACTTCATCAGCATATCCGGCAAACGCAGTGAGCAGGCCCCGATATTTGCCTGCAACCGATCCCGTAAAGTGCAGCCCTGCAACCCACGACTTTCCCGCTATGATACAACTGCACACAGCTATGACGGACAAGGCGGTCCACCTTTGACGCGCTTCGCGCGCGAAGAGGCGTTACGGACGTTCCAAAACCGGCGTAATCGCCCAGGAGTGGATGATATTGGCGCAGGTTAGGAATTAGTCGCGCTTGTGGCAGGAATGAGAAATGACAAGAGAAGATGAGAGGGTGCGTCTATTGCTTTTTCGAATGTACGGCATCCTTCAGGTCCGGCGCTTCCCGGACAGCTGGCGCAAACGCTTGACAAGGGGATCCGTGCTATCAGCAATTCCGTTCGGCATGGAAACTCACGCAGGATTTTTCAAATGGACAATCCTGCGTGATTGCGTTCCGGGAGCACTGGAGAATCGGTACAGCCTCAATCTTCCGCGATGATCGTTCCCATCATTCCCTCGTGGCCGTCTCCGCAGAAGAGATCACAATGAAATTCGTAGGTGCCGGCCTTGGGCGCCAGGATGGTAACTCTGTTGGCCTTTCCCGGTTCAATGGTGAGCCGAAGCCCCCCGAGGTCCGGGACCGTCTTCGCGCTCATTGCGGCTTTGCGGTAAACTGAAGCATGCAGATGAACCATACGTGGAGATCCAACAGATTTTCTATGTCTTGGACACTTTATCATTTACATCTTGATTTTTACCTCTGTTAGACACTGCAGCAATAAAACGGTACACGTTGTACGCTCATAGTGTAGCCTAAGCAGAGGCTATCCCAACTTCCCGAAGGGACATGCAGGGTACCTGCAGACGTCGCATTTCATGCAGAGTCCGCCGTGTCCAAGGGCCGCCACCTCGTTGCGTCCTATCCGGTCTCCGGCAAGCACACGGGGAAGGATAAGATCGAATATCGTGGTCTTTGCGTACATGCCGCAGGCCGGGATGCCGATGATGGGAACAGCTCCAAGATACGCGATAAGGAACATCGCACCGGGAAGGACCGCCGAACCATAGGTGATGTCCGTTGCGCCCAGTTCCCGGATCGCGAACCGCGTGACGTCATCAGGGTCCACGGACATGCCTCCCGTCGTGATCAGCAGGTCGGCCCCGGCTTTCAGCAGCTCCCGCAGCCTGTCCACGATGAACGCCTTATCATCCGGCGCATAATAGACGCCGACAATTTCCCCGCCGATATCCCCCATCTTCTTCGTAATGACCGGCGCGAAGGCGTCTTTGATTTTGCCGTTGTATACTTCATTCCCCGTTATCACGACGCCGGCCTTCGGCTTTCTGATTTCCCGTACCCGGATGATCTTTCCGGCCCTTTCCCCGATAGTGACCGCCGTATCCACGACAGCTTTCTTGACAACAAGAGGAATGGCCCTCGTCCCCGCGACGGTCTGGCCTTTTTTAACAAGCGTGTTTGTATGAAGCGTTGCAGCCATGACCTCGCCCAGCATGTTGAATGCAAGCAGCGCGTCACGATCTATCGCGAGGAGGCCGTCGCGCTCGGCAACGAGACTGATCTTGCCCTCCCTGGGCTCGCCTTTTATCGCGACCCCTTCTCCCCTGAGCGCAGCGGCGAGCGCATATGCCGCATCATTCTCGTGCATCTCGTCCCTGGCGACCTGAAGCACGTAGAGATGCTCCTTGCCGAGTCGCTGGAGATGACAGACATCTTCTTCGCGAATAAGGTGGCCTTTTTTGAAGGCGCGGCCCTTGAATTCACCCGGCCTGATCTCGGTTATATCGTGCGCGAGTACCGTGCCGACTGCCTGTGTCACCGGAATAGCTTTCATCGCCGAACCATTGGTTTCATGCGCATCGTCACACATGGGCGCCTCCCCCGAATATTGACCTGAATCTCGTATCAACGATCTCTTGTATGCCTTTTTCAAGCGCTTCGTACTTCTCGAGGAACTTTCGTGCGTCGTCTGTCAACGTTGCGCCACCGCCATTCCTGCCTCCTGTTTGCCGCTCGACAAGCTTCACCCCCAGGCGTTCTTCCATGGCCTTGATGTGGCCCCACGCCTTGCGGAAGGATATATCGACTTCCTTCGCAGCGCGGTTGATCGACCCGTGAGCGTCGATCGCTTCGAGCAGGAAGCGGCGTCCCCGTCCGAACACGGGTTCGCCGTCTACCTCGATCCATATCTTTGACCTGATATCCATACCGTTATGACTTTTTTGCATAGCGCACCGCCAAAAAATTATCTTTCACAGCATAATAGCCGCCCAGCGCACAGGGAGCACACAGGACCCTTCCATCCTTGCAGACTTCTCTCATATCCTGAACCTGTTCGCCGCAGGAGTCACACTGCACTCTTCGCATGGGCCTGCCCGGCATGTCCTCGGGACGCACGTCAACAGCAACCTCCATCATGTCGAAAAGTTCTGCGTCGGCCATGACCTTGTACGCCTCGAGTTGTCCCGCGTATTTGGTCTCAACGCCGGAGAAGTATTCCTTCGCTTTCTCCCGCGATTCCTCCCTGGCAGCAATCCTGATTGACTTGCCTGTTTTGAGATTCATGTATGTCGCCGCCATCTTGCCGTAGTCCATGAATTTCATGGTCCTGTGGCCGAGACTGCAACCGGTGACCGACTGGACTGCATCGGTCGCGCACCTGTCCATCTCCACGAATACGATAAGCTTCTTTCTGTCGGTCCCTTTTGGGTCGAGAATGCCGATCTCCCGGAGTCCAAGCATGGACATGCGCACGCCGAGTACCTGCCCCGGGCAAAGATGTCCATGCATCTTTACCGATTCCTGCAGAAGGGTTTCAAAATTCGACAGGGCCATACTTTCCTCCAATATTAACATCACTGTCAGTGCGGCTTCCCGGGGTGAAAATAAAGGTTTGGACCTCCGCGCGCCTTTCCCTCTTTGTCCATCAGCATGTCCAGTGCCAGGGTGGCCAGGTCGTCCGCCGTCGCTTCCATATGAGGGTCTTTTTCCAGGTACAACAGTTTCAGATAATAATTGCATTTGTCACAACTCTCGGTCTTGACTGCGACCTTCGAGCCTTCCAGAGTGTGGTAGTCGATTCCCTCGGTGGACTCGCAGATGCTGCACTTGAGCCGCACCATGTGCCACTGTGAGGAGCAAAGTGAGCAGGACAGGTAACGCAATCCCTGCTCCTGACCGTTGATGCGCACGATGCCAACGCCCGGGTGTGAACCGCACACCGGACACAAGCCGCCGTGTTCCAGCCTGCCGACGGCGTCCTCTTTCAACGAGGACGCCATGGCGACCCAGGAGACCTGCAGGCCGGCGGCTACGAACGGAAGCTCCTGAGGAGAAATATCAGACAGTTTTCCGGTCAGGATGTTATCCGCCATTCCTTCCAATACCGCTTCACTCATCTGCATCAGGCTGTTCACGCTATCTCGAGCAGCTGACGGAAGAGCAGCCCCGTGCATCTGTTTAAGGACCACGGTGAGCCCCTGTCGCCAGGCCGGGTCCCGTCGCCGGGATGCGGCATTCAAAGGCGGTATGCCGTGCTCGCGGCACCGCATCTGTTCTCCGGAATCTGGCAAAGACGGCGCGGGAAGTTTATCCAGGGCAACCTGCTGTGCATCCGCGAGCATTGCCAGAAAGTTCAGATAATCCCCAAGTGTGTGATTTCCTGACAGCAACCGAAGGCGCTCGGCGCGACGCTTAAATACATCGCGCTTCGGAAGAAAGAGGAACCGGATCTCTGCCGGGGGCGTTTCCAACTGGCCCGGCTCAAGGATGCGCGTCTCAGTGTTCATTTTCCTCCCCCGGTCATCTCCCGGTACCATGCAGGATGATGCTGCTTCGCCCAGGGCCGCCTGACGTAGCCGTACAACATGGCAGCGATACTCTCCTTCATCCAGATGGCGGCATAGATGTGGAAGATGATCAGGCCGATCATGATCGCCCCTGCCGCCGCGTGCAAGACTGAAGCGAAGCGGATCAGGCTGATCGGGAACAGGAACGAGAAATACGCGCGCCACATGACGATGCCCGTCAGGATGAGCAAGGCCATGCAGATGGACAACGCCCAAAACAGGAGTTTCTGGCCGCCGTTGAACTTGCCCGCTTCCGGCATGTTCCGGTCATCGCCGCCCACCAGATCGCGGACATGGTTCAGCCATTCCCAGTCAGCCGGATTCATGACATTCAGCTTGCGGTAATTGGCGTACTCGATGCCGAAAGAAATTACCATCAACACCCCGATGAAAGGATGCAGGATGCGCGTCCAGACGCCGCCTCCGAACAGCTGACTCAAGGGAAAGAAGGCGGGATGAAAAAACGAGAGCCCGGACAACGCCAGAAGAATAAAGGTTATTGCCGTGATCCAATGGTTCGCACGCTCTGATTGCGTATATCTGAGTATTTTTTTCGGGTCATTTTTCATCTTTGAACTCCTTCTCGATCTCGTCCGAGACCTCATTGGGACCCTTGGTTACATAATGAAGAGCAGCACCGAGCACACCCAGGCCGAGTGCCAGTGTGGCCAGCGGCTTGGCGCCATCTTTCCACAGGGAGACCATCGCACTGATAGAGGGGTTCCTGGGAAGACTGTTATAGATCTCCGGCCTGTCGGCGTGCTGGAGCACATACATGACATGGGTGCCTCCGACCCCTTGCGGGTTGTAGATCCCCGCCTTGTCAAACCCCCGGCTTTTGAGGTCAGTGATCCGTTCCTCGGCGTGATGGAGCATGTCATCCTTGGTACCGAACACGATCGCACCCGTGGGACAGGTCTTGACGCAGGCCGGCTCCAGCCCCACCGCCACCCGGTCGGAGCAAAGAGTGCACTTGTAGACCTTGCTGTCCTTTTTCGACAGGCGGGGGATGTTGAACGGGCAGCCGGTGATGCAGTAGCCGCAGCCGATGCAGTTCTCCTCGTGGAAATCCACGATGCCGTTGCTGTACTGCACGATGGCGCCCGGCGCAGGGCAGGCCTTGAGGCAGCCCGGATCGGCGCAGTGCATGCAGCCGTCCTTGCGGATCAGCCACTCCAGGCCGCGCTCGGTTTTCACTTCGCTGTAGCGCATCACGGTCCAGGAGTTCTCCGTGAGGTCCGCCGGGTTGTCATATACGCCGTGGTTCGTTCCAATGGCGTCGCGGGTGTCGTTCCACTCCATGCACGCCACCTGGCAGGCCTTGCAGCCGATGCATTTCGAGACGTCGATCAGCTTCACCACTTCCTGGGTTTGGCGCTGGCCAGGCGAAGGGGTGGTTGTGGCGGAACGACGGATGATATCAAGCGATTGAAGTGCCATACTCCACCTCCTATGCCTTTTCGATGTTGACGAGGAAGGATTTGAACTCCGGCGTCTGCACGTTGGCATCGCCCACGTACGGGGTCAGGGTGTTGGCGATGTAGCCGTTCTTGGCGACGCCTTTAAAGCCCCAGTGGATCGGGATGCCCACGTGATGCACGGTCTTGCCGTTCACCTGGAGCGGTATGATGCGTTTGGTCACCAACGCCTTCGCCTTGATGAAGCCGCGGTTGGACCACACCTTGACCCAGTCGCCGGCCTTGATGCCTTTTTCTTTGGCCAGTTCCTCGCCGATCTCCACGAACTGCTCGGGCTGCACGATGGATGAAAGCTTTGTGTGCTTGGTCCAGAAGTGGAAGTGCTCGGTCAGGCGGTACGTGGTGCCGGCATAAGGGAAATCCTTGCTCTTGCCGAAAGCATCAAAATCGTTCTTGAACACCCGCGCAGCCGGGTTGCTGACAACTTTGGGGTGAAGCGGATTGGTGTCTATAGGCGTCTCGAAGGGCTCGTAGTGCTCGGGGAACGGGCCTTCCGCCATCTTGTCCACGGCGAACAGCCGCGCCACTCCTTCGGGGTTCATGATGAAGGGGTTCATAGGATCGCCCGGCGGCACGTCCGGCTTGAAGTCAGGAACATCCACGCCGGTCCATGCGGCGCCGTTCCAGCCGATCAACTTGCGCTTCGGGTCCCACGGTTTTCCCGACGGATCGTTGGAAGCGCGGTTGTACAGGATGCGCCGGTTGGCAGGCCAGGAGAACGCCCAGTTGAGCGTGTTGCCCAGGCCGGAGGGATCGGAATTATCCCGCCGAGCCATCAGGTTGCCCTTCTCGGTCCAGGAGCCGGAGAATAGCCAGCACCCGCAGCTCGTGGTGCCGTCGTCCTTCAGCTGGCCGAACCCGTCCAGCTGCTGGCCTTTCTTCACCAGGACCTTGGTCTTGTCCTTGGGGTCGGTCACGTCCTCCAGCGCCTTGCCGCTATACTCCATCGCCAGTTCCTCAGGGGCCGGCTCAAGCGGGATCTTATGGTTCCAGGTAAGGTTCAGGATCGGGTCAGGGAACGCGCCGCCCTCCTTTTTGTACAGCTCGCGCAGCTTCAGAAAGATGCCGGCAACGATGTCGGCGTCGGGCCTGGCTTCTTCGGGCGGGTTGGCGCCCTTGTAGTGCCATTGCAGCCATCGGCCGCTGTTGGTGAGCGACCCGTTCTCCTCGGCGAAGCAGGTGGAGGGAAGACGGAAGACCTCGGTCTGGATCTTCGCGGGGTCCACGTCGTTGTGGTCGCCGTGGTTTTCCCAGAAGCATGAGGTTTCCGTGGCCAGGGGGTCGATCACGACCAGATATTTGAGCTTGGCCAGGGCCCCGCCGATTTTCGCTTTGTTGGGGAAGGCGGCGAGCGGGTTAAAGCCTTGGCAGAAGTAGCCGTTCAGCTTGCCCTGGTTCATTAGCTCGAACGTCTGGAGCACGTCGTATACCTTGTCCAGCTTGGGCAGCCAGTCGAAGCACCAGTTGTTCTTTTTCGTTGCGGCATCGCCGAACCAGGCCTTCATCAGGCTGACATGGAACTTGGTGTAGTTCTGCCAATAGGACAGCTGGCCGGGCCGCAGGGGCTTGAGCGCCCGCTTGTTGATGTATGCCTGGTAATCCGTCTCCTTGTCCCCCGGCAGGGTGAGGTAACCGGGCAGAAGGTTGGACAAAAGGCCCAGGTCGGTGAGGCCCTGGATATTGGAGTGGCCGCGCAAGGCGTTCATGCCGCCGCCTGCCATGCCTATGTTGCCCAGGAGGAGCTGCATCATGGCTGCGGTGCGGATCATCTGCGAACCGACGGAGTGCTGGGTCCAGCCCAGGGCGTACATGATGGTGAGCGTCCTGTCCGGCACAGACGTGGTGGCGACGATCTCGCAGACCTTGAGGAACGTGTCTTTGGGCGTACCGCAGATATTGCTCACCGCTTCCGGCGTGTACCGGGCATAGTGCTTCTTCAGCATTTGGAACACGCATCGGGGATGTTTCAGGGTGGGGTCTACCTTGGCAAAGCCGTCCTTCCCCATTTCGTACATCCAGCTGGTTTTTTCGTACAAGCGTTTGGCAGAGTCGTATCCGGAGAACAGGCCGTCATCGAAATTGAAGTCCTCGCGCACGATGAAACTTGCGTCCGTGTAGGCCTTGACGTATTCGTGCTGGATCTTGTCGGCAGAGAGCAGATAGTTGACCAGCCCTCCAAGGAAAGCGATGTCCGTGCCGGTGCGAAGCGGGGCATAGAGGTCCGCCACCGAGGCCGAACGGGTGAAGCGGGGATCGATCACGATGAGCGTGGCGTGATTATGCGCTTTAGCCTCGGTCACCCATTTGAATCCGCAGGGGTGGGCTTCGGCAGCGTTTCCACCCATGACGATGACGACATTGGCGTTCTTGATGTCAACCCAGTGGTTGGTCATCGCGCCGCGGCCGAACGTAGGGGCCAAACTGGCCACCGTGGGGCCGTGTCAAACTCGCGCCTGATTGTCGAATGCAAGGATGCCGGTGCTGCGGACCGCCTTGTGAGTGATGTAACCGGTTTCGTTGCTGGAAGCGGAGGCTGCAAGGAATCCCGTGGTCAGCCAGCGGTTGACCACGGCGCCGTCTGCGTTCTTTGCAATGAAGTTCTTGTCCCGGTCGTCTTTCATCAGCCGTGCGATCTTGGTAAACGCCTCGTCCCAGGAAATGCGTTTCCATTCATTCGTCCCGGGGGCGCGGTATTCCGGGTACTTGAGCCTGTTCGGACTGTGGACGAAATCCACCAGCCCCGCGCCCTTCGGGCAGAGGGTGCCGCGGTTCACCGGATGGTCGGGGTCGCCTTCGATGTGGAAGATGGACAGCTCGGCGTTTTTTGCCTTGTCCCCCATGCTGTGCATGATCAAGCCGCAGCTCACCGAACAGTAAGGACAGGTATTGCGGGTCTCGGTGCTGCGGGAGAGCTTGAACTCCCGCACTTCTGCCAGCGCATTATCCGGCGCAAAACCGAGCGCCGCAACACTGGAAGCCCCCAGTCCAGCGGCAGAAATCTTGAAAAACTGTCTTCGTGTTACCTGCATGTTTATCCCTCCCTGGCATGCTCAGATTGCAATATAATGCAGCCTTCGGTGTATTTGCCCATCTTGATCTGAATGTTCCGGGTGCCTGTCTGAATCGACGTACTATCCCCCTCAGCTGCGATTTCTCGCAAACCGTAGATTGTATAATTTTAGTCGTACAAGGAGTAAAGTCCGGACCAGGACGGAAATAGCCTATACTGCCGATGAAATCAGTATAGCAAAAGGAAAGTCAAGGGGGGCAGGGATGCATTATTTTTTCGTCAGCAGGAATTCAGCTACATACATGAGCAGCAGCACGAACCAGCCGCCGAGGATGACGAACTCCAGGGTCGCGCGGTAGGAAACGCCGAAGTTTTCCGTGGCCATGGTATAGACGTCCTCGAGGGTATCGAGCTTTTCCTTGATCTCGGTCTTCCCGCTGTCGAGAAGCGGAAAGGACCGGGGCGCCGGGAACGTCATCAAGGAAGCATCGCCGCGCTCAGGGATGCTGCTCCGGCACTTCGGGCGAGTGGTCAAAAGTATCTGACGCGAATGCCTGAATGCTGAACAGGACCAGCGAGACCAGGCCCCAGGCAAGGCCGACCACGACGCCGGCATCCACGATCCCCCGCCATGGCTGGGGCAGCAGCCGGACGAGGATGATCAGTACGATGATGCCCGCTGTGACCGAGAGAGAGGTGATCCGCCGCCTCTTCGGTGCGTGGAAGTAGGCCATGCAGAACAGCGGGGCGAGGACCGAATGCAGCAGCGTCGGGCGGGTGATGAGGTACCGGGCCCGCGCCGCTACGCGGGGAGAGAATGCCTGCTGGAAGGCGCGGTATCCCTCGGCATAGGCCATGAAGGCAAGGACCAGGATGAGGAACAGCCAGTGGCGCAGTTCCATCCGGGACGTCAAGGCCTCGACGGCAAGGGGCGTGAGCCGGTAAACAGCGCTGCCGAGAAGCAGGGCAACGCCGCCAACGCCCCACAAAGCCGCGAGCATTCCTCTGATGCGGGATGCGGTCATAGGAGAGAAGTGTACTGAAAAAAGCTGTTCACGTCAAGGATGAGCCGGAAGCAGCCGTTCCGTCATCACTGAGAAATTTCCGCGGGGACCACGGAACCCGTCGCGGTCATCCGGTCGAGGATCAGGCCCCACAGCTTTTCCCAGGTGCCCCAGTCGTGGCCGCCCTTAATGGCAAACACGTCCCCGGGAGGCAGGTATTCCGCCATCAGTTCCTGCCCTGCGGAGAACCGGTCCCGCTTCCCATAGCCGAGGTAGACCCGCGAAGCGCAGCCCCGGTTGCCGTCATCGCACTTCCCAATCCAGGCCTGGAAGCTGTTCTGACGGTCCCCGGCCTTCAACCACTGCCATATCTGCCTTTCCCAGCCTGCCGCCGTCTTATCCGAGGTATCGCCGGGCTCCCATTTCTGCAATCCGCCGGCGTCCCTGATCTCCTGGATCAGTTTCTTGTCGCCGAGGAACGGTCCCAGAAGCACGATGCCAGCGATGTCATCGGGATGCCGCAGCGCATAGGATATCGAGCCGTAGCCGCCGAGAGAGTTCCCGATCAGCCAGATGCTCTTGTAGCCCCTGGCCTTGGCCGGATCGATAACGTCCTCCTTGAGCCGGGTGAATATCGTGCCCTTTGCATAGTATCCGAGGTGGGCATAAACAGCGATCATGTCAGCCTCGATCTTTTTCGTGCGCACCGCCTGGACGAGGCCGTGCTTTTCGAAGGTCGTAATAGCGTCGCCGTTTCCGGGAAGAAAAACAAAGAGAAGCCGGTGGTCGCCGTCCGGCGCGTCGTAGCGGAGCGTATCGAGAGGAACCTTCGTTGCAGGATAGCACCCGAAGGCGAGGAGAAGGCACAGAAGCGGGGCAAATGATATGGATGCGATACGCGCGATCCTCATGCAGTTCATGGTCGCCGCTCCCGTGCAGGGTCAAAGGAATTTCGAGCTCATTTATGACATTTCGTGCAGTTCTTCGTATCCTTCACGTCGAAGGACTTCTGGCCGTTGTGGCATTTCCCGCAGAAGTCGCCCTTGGTCAGTTTGCTCATGTCCATCTTGTAGGACCCCTGGGTCATCTGGAACACCTGGTAATGGCAGCCCGTGCATTTCAGCCCTTTGGCGTTGACATGGTATTCATGACTGAAGACGACCGGCGCCGCTCCCTTCGGTTTGAAGGTCAGATCACCCCCCCCTACCTTTTCTGCAGCAGCGACGAAAGGCATGCACAGGCAGAACAGAACAGCAAGTCCAAGAGCAGATATTTTCTTCATTCTCAACCCCCTCTTCAGATTATGTCATAACCCGGACAGGCCGGAAACAAAAGGCGTCTCTCGCAGAGCATGCGGAGAACGCAGCGTTAAATCAAAACCTTCAAGTCTTGATTCTAACCCAAGATATTGATCCTTCCTCTGCGAGCCCTGCGACTCTGCAGGAAATTTTTTTGCCGTTATGAGATGAATTTGATTCATAACAACTAATCGCCTTTTATTATAACAAATTCGCCGGTCTCAGTGTCCGATTATTTGCTCCCCTCCCGGCTGTCGGTGCTTCCCGCGGCGTCTTTCATGACCCCTGGCGCTCCCCTGCCCTCGAGCGCTTTCAGGATGCCCTGCAGCAGAGCCGTCGGCGTCGGCGGGCACCCGGGAATGCATGCGTCCACGGGGATGACCTTGTTGACCGGGCCCAGCGACGCATAGCTCTCTCCGAACACGCCGCCCGTGCACCCGCAGTCTCCCACGGCGATGACGATCTTCGGAGTCGGCGTCGCGTTGTAGGTCCGCGTGAGCGCTATTTCCATGTTATGCGAGACCGGACCCGTGACGAGCAGCAGGTCGGCGAACCGGGGCGAAGCGGTGAAGTGGATGCCGAAGCGCTCGCAGTTGTAAATGGGGTTGTTGATGGCATGGATCTCGAGCTCGCAGCCGTTGCAGGAGCCGGGATCCACCTGGCGGATCGTGAGGCTTCGCTTGAAGCGCCTCCGGACGGCTTCCTCCAGTTGCACGCCGATCTTCTCGATCTCCGGATCAATGACGGCTGGGAGCGGCTCGGTGACGACGCCGGTGCGGAATATCTGTTTGAGAATGCGGATCATAAGACTCCAAACCGAACACAACGGTAACCACGGATGAACACGGATAGAACCGTTTAGTCTTGACCTGTGTTCATCTGTGTGCGCGAAGCGCCCGTGGTTACCATAATCGTTTTACAGGTCGTTCCCCGAGTACGACTGGTTGAAGCTCTTGTTGCACAGCGGGAAGTCGGGCACGATGTTCCCGTGGATGCACTGCTCCAGACCCAGCCAGTTTACGCTCGACGGGTCCCTGACCATGCAGCGGTTGATCTCCCCCTTCGGCCCTGACTGGACCCAGTACAGGATCTCCCCCCGCCAGCCCTCGACAGCCGAGAACCCTGCCCGGTCCGGAAGCGGCGTACCGGATGGGACCTCCGTGGCTCCGGCGGGCATGGACTTCAGGATCTCGCGGATGATCCGGATCGAGTCACGGACCTCTTCCACGCGGGCCCATGCCCGGGCATGCACATCGCCGGAGACAAGCACGGAGACTGCCACGCTGATGCGGTCGTAGGGAGGAAAGGGATTGTGGATGCGGCAGTCGAGGTTCAACCCGCTTGCCCTTGCCACGAAGCCCACCATGCCGAGGTCCCGCGCCTTTTCCGATGAGAGAACGCCGGTGTCCCTCACCCGGTCCTCGACGGAAGAATTTTCATCGTAGATCCGGACGAGGCGCTCGAACTCCGGTGCGAGCCAATCCATTTCGGAGAGAATGGCCTGAACGCCGTCCTCCCCGACATCAACGGACACGCCGCCGGGAACGATCCTGTCCATCATAAAGCGATGGCCAAAGAGCTTGAGGTTCGTGCGCAGGATCGCTTCCTTGATCCGCATGAAATGGTACCAGAGGATTGCGAAGGCGACGTCGTTGCAGATGGCGCCCAGATCACCGAGGTGGTTCGCTATGCGCTCCCGCTCGAGGAACAGCGCCCGGAGCCACAGCGCGCGGTCCGGAGGAGTACTCCCGGTCAGGGCCTCCACCGCCCGGCAGTACGCCAGAGCGTGCGCAACGGTAGTGTCGCCCGAAACCCTGCCGGCAAGGCGCGACGCATCGCGCCAGGAGAGGGACTCGAACCTTTTTTCGATCCCCTTATGCACATAGCCGAGCTTTTCCTCGAGGTTGAGGATATCCTCGCCCATGGCCTGGAACCGGAAATGCCCGGGCTCGATAATGCCGGCATGTACCGGGCCCACGGGAATTTCATAGACCCCCTCGCCCTCCGCCCGGACCCAGCGGTACTCTCCGTAGACCCTCGGCAGGCGCTGTGACGCGTCGAAGGACTTCCTGAGCGGCCAGGCGTCCTCCGGCCAGTCCTCGTGCTTGATCCAGGGCCTCATGTCAGGATGACCGATTGGCGTTACCCCCATGAGGCTTTTCATCTGTCGTTCGAACCGGTAGGCTGGGACAAATTTTTTCGTGAGGCTCGGAAAGGTTGGGTCATCAACCGGCGCGAAGGTCTTCACCAGGAGATATTCCGACTCCTTGCGAAAGCAGGCGAATACCCCGAACCCCCTCCCGAACGGGGTCTCGTCAGTCGCCCACTCTGCCGCGAGCAGCGCGTATTCCTTCTTGAGCGCCTTTGCCGCTTCCGCGAACCGGTTCCTCGGCACGAGAAAGGCGGCAACGGAGGAGGGCTGCTGGTCTTCAAGCAGCTTTGCCTCTTCGCCGAGTGCTTTTTGTATGGTTTCTTTCAGCCTGCCCATGTCAAACTCACTTCGAAACGTGATTCCTTGACACTGTGATAGCCTATGATTTCCACAGTAAGGTCATAGGTCATCAGTGCAAATCAGTGTCAAGACACTATACTATCTCACCGTGTCTCCGTGTCGAAAAAGGTTTTCACTTCAAGAGTCCAACCGCCGTATGGAACCACCCGGCAAGGAATTTCGGCATATACAGCCCGAGACAAAGAACCACCGCCATGTGCAGCAGAACGGGAATATGCGCCGCCTTGATTCGGTGCTGGTAGCCCGGTATGCTTCCCGCCACCATGGGCTGCACTCTCCTGAAGAGCGCTGCAAAGGAGACCCCGAGCCCCAGCAGAAGGAACGGCGCCATGAGCGGCGCGTCCTTGATCGTGGCCGTGAGGATCAGGAATTCGCTGGTGAACACGCCAAAGGGAGGCATCCCGACGATCGCCATGACGCCGAGCGCCATGCCCCACCCGACCAGGGGATTGCCCCTGATCAGTCCCTTGATCTTCTCCATGTCCTGCGTCCTGTGCATCTGGGAGGCATGGCCCACGGTGAAGAATATGGATGATTTGGTCAGGCTGTGGACCAGCATGTGCAGGAGTGCGCCGAAGGTCGCCACCGGGCCGCCGAGACCGAAGGCGAACGTGGCGATGCCCATGTGCTCGATGGACGAGTACGCGAACAGCCTTTTGATGTCCTTCTGCCGCAGGAGGGAAAAGGAGGCCACGATGATCGACAGGATGCCGAAGCCCATCATGATGCTGCCCGAATGGTGCGTGCCCGTGGACCCGTCTACAAGGACCTTGCAGCGGACGAGCGCGTAGAGCGCGATATTGAGCAGAAGGCCGGAGAGAACGGCCGAGATCGGGGTCGGGCCTTCGCTGTGCGCATCGGGAAGCCAGTTGTGGACCGGCACGAGACCGACCTTGGTGCCGTACCCGACCATGAGGAACACAAAGGCCAGGGACAGGATGGTCGGTTCCAGTTTGTCGCTCACCTGGGCGAGATTCGTCCAGTGAAGCGCCGCGCCGCCGGCGCCCAGCACCTTTTCAGCGGCAAAGTACAGCAGCACCGTCCCGAACAGCGCGAGCGCGATGCCGACGCCGCAGAGGATGAAGTATTTCCATGCCGCCTCGATCGCGGCCGGGGTGCGGTAGAGGGACACGAGCAGGACCGTGGACAGCGTCGCCAGTTCCATGGCGATCCAGAGGATGCCGACATTGTTCGTCAGGAGGCAGAGCAGCATGGCAAAGATGAAGAGCTGGAACATGGCGTGGTAGAAGCGCATCCTCCGTGGCCCGAGCGTGCCGTGTTCGCGTTCGCGGCGCATGTAGCGCCTGCTGAAGATCGCCGTGGTCATGGAGACGAAGGCGGTGAGGACCGTGAGGTAGACGCTGAAGGCATCGACAAAGAAGAAGTTGTCCCAGGCCAGCATCGGTCCCTGCTCATAGACCTGGAACGCCAGCCCGACGCTCGCGACAAAGGTGGCCCCGGAGCCGACGATGTTCATTTCGGCCGCGATCTTCCGGTCGCCGATGAAGCCCAGCGCCATGGCAGCGAAGAGCGGAACGCAGAGGAGAATCAGAAGGGCCATCAGGACCTCATATCAAGTTCAACGTTTAAAGTCAGAAGTAAAAGATTCAATTTGCATTTTACCTTTACGGCAGCGTCAATCCTCTTCCTTCAGCCTCGCCATCTGGTCGACATCAAGGCTGTCGAAGGCCGTGCTGATATGGAAGAAGAACATCCCGAAGATGAACGCGGCGATCAACAGGTCCAGGGCCACGCCGAGCTCCACGACGAGGGGCATGCCGTAGGTCGCGCTCGTGGCGGCGAACAGCAGCCCGTTCTCCATGGCGAGGAACCCGATGATCTGCGTGACCGCGTGCTTGCGGGTGATCATCATCAAGAAGCCGAGCATGACGGTGGCGAGGGCTACGGCGAGCGTCGATTTCGTCACGAGCGTTGAAAGCTCCCGGATCGGCGCCGTCAGGTGATAGGAGAATATCACCAGCACGATCCCCATCAGCATGGTCGTGGGGATCTTCACGACCGTTTCCACTTCTTTGTGGATCCTTAATTTCTGGATAAGCACATGAAGGATATAGGGCAGGACCACGACCTTCGTCGCCAGGGTCAGGATGGATGAAATATACAGATCATGGGCCCCGCCGACGAAACCAACCATGGCGGTGCTCACGGCGAGCAGGAAGCCCTGCAGCGCGAAGAGATGCAAGAGGGCGTTCATCCTCTTCTGCACCAGAAGGCCGAACGTCGTCAGCAGGATCAGTGCCGCCAGGAGGCTGTTGAGCTGTGAGGCAAGCTGTACATTCATATCATTCCTCTTTCAGTGCATGAACAAAGCATGATCGCCCGGGGAAAATCCCGGGTTCGAGTCCCCTTTCGGTATTTTACCTATCTACTCCAGCATGAAGTACGACAACATGCCGAGCGTTGCGAACAGGAAGGCGCTCCCCAGGAACTCGGTAATCCGGAAGATCCGCATCTTCGCCAGGCCGGTCTCGATCATGACCAGGCCGACCCCCACGACGGCGAGCTTGAGCAGTAGCACCGGCAAGGCTGCAAGAAGTGCGGTCGCATCGTCGTCCATCGCGATCCCCCAGGGAAAGAACGAGGCAATCCCCAGGACGACGAAGAGGAACAGCTTCATCATTCCCGCCCACTCGATAAGCGCGAGGTGTCTCCCCGAATACTCGAGGATCATCGCCTCATGGATCATGGTCAGCTCCAGGTGGGTGGCGGGATTGTCCACCGGCACTCTGCCCGTTTCTGCCAGGGCGATCAGGACGAACGCCAGGAGCGCGAAAACCAGCGACGGCCTCAGCATCGCGTGTCCCTGGGAGATGACATGGGTTATCTGGGAGAGCGACGTGGATTTGCTCACGAGGGAAACGGCGAACACGGCCATCAGCATGGCAGGCTCGGCAAGCGACGCAATGGTCATCTCGCGGCTCGACCCCATTCCGCCGAAGGCCGTGCCGATGTCCATGCCCGCCAGCGCCGTAAAGAACCGGGCTATGGCAAAGAGCGCCACCAGGGCTATGACATCGGCCGTGGCGGAGAGCGGCAGGTCCGCGGAAAGGATCGGGATGATCCCGCCGGCCAGGACCGAAACGCCGAACACGAGGTACGGCGTGAATCGGAATATCCACGAGGCGTTCTCCGCCAGCGTCACGTCCTTGGCGAACAACTTCATGATGTCCCGGTAGGGCTGGAACAGGCTCGGCGACGTGCGGCCCTGGAACCAGCACTTCACCATCTTTACCCAGCCGGCAAAGGCCGGAGCAAGTGCGAGGAGAACGGCGATCTGAACCAGCTCTATGAGGAACGGATTGATGTTCAACGGACAGTCCTTATCACGAAAATATAAGCAGCACCAGGATCGTCACGAACGAATAGATGAGATAGATCTGGATCCGGCCATGCTGCATCCTGCCGATCCTGCGCGACAGCCAGAAGCTCGCGTCGACCACCGGCTGGTACATCCAACCCCAGAAGCGGTCCCTGACCCGGAGATGATACTGCAGCCGCTCGGGGAAAGCGGGATGGGTCGCGGGCGGGAGCTGGCTCACTTTTTCCTTGATGCTGAAGAGAAAACCGAAGATACGCCTGAGCGGCATGGAAAAGGACGTGGCCGTATATTGCATCCGGTTCGTCACCTTCTCGAACCCGCAGTCCCAGAGCGGCGCCCGGTGGATGGCGCTGCGGCGCGAATGGAGCAGCAGGTAGGTCACGACCACCACGGACAGGATGCCCAGGAACGCGATCGGCGCCGAATAGGAGGCCCGCTCCGCCGCGATGGGCGTGAGCCACATCCAGCCGAAACCGGATGCCGAGGCGGCGACGGTCCCGTCTACCAGTTCTTCGGCCAGGGGGTCCATCCACCTGAGCATGACGGTGGGCAGAACGCCGAGGCCCAGGCAGGTGAGCGCCGCCAGCAGCATGCCGATGCGCATGGACCAGCGGACCTCATGCACGCCTCCGTGATGATGCCCGCGCGGCTGCCCCAGAAACGTGACGCCGAAGGCCTTCACGAAACAGGCGGCGGCGAGGGCGCTGGTGAGCGCCAGCAGCGCGGCGCCCAGCGGGATGAGCAGGTTCAGGAGCGGGCTGGGAAGCGACGGGGAAAGCAGGAACGCCTGGTAGGTCAGCCATTCCGACACGAACCCGTTGAAGGGCGGGAGCGCCGAGATGGAGATGCAGCCGACCAGAAAGAGGACGGCCGTCCAGGGCATGAAGCGGATGAGACCGCCCATCTCCTCCATGTTCCGCTCATGGGAGGCATGGAGCACGGCCCCGGCACCCATGAAGAGCAGTCCCTTGAACATAGCATGGTTCAACGTGTGATAGAGGCCGGCTATCAGCGCGAGCGCGGCGAGCAGGGACATGTCGAAGGAATAAAAGATCATGGCAAGGCCGACGCCGATGAGGATGATGCCGATGTTCTCGACCGAGTGGTACGCCAGGAGCCTTTTCAGATCGTGCTGCATCAGGGCATAGAGAACGCCCATGACCGCGGAGATGAGACCGAAGACCAGAACGACCGCGCCCCACCACCAGGGGAACACGCCGATGAGGTCGAAGACGACCCGGATGATCCCGTAGATGGCGGTCTTGAGCATCACGCCGCTCATCAACGCCGACACGTTCGACGGCGCCACGGGATGCGCCTCGGGCAGCCACACGTGGAGCGGGATCACGCCCGCCTTTGCCGAAAAACCGAAAAAAGCGAGCAGGAATGCCAGGGAAGCCCAGCCGGCGGGAAGTTCCGCCTCGCGCATGCTGTCGAAGGTATAGCCTTCAAATCCCTTGAAGCCGGTGGCGAGGCCTGCCAGGATGCCGAAGGACAGGAGGATCGCGATCGCGCCCACGTGGGCAACGACGAGATAGAGGAATGCGGCCCTCCTGTTCTCGATCTTCTCATCCTCGAAGAGGACGAGGAAATACGATGCCGCGGCCATCATTTCCCAGGCGATCAGGAAGAACAAGGCGTCATCCGCGAGGACCACAAGAAACATTCCCGCGAGGAACAGGGCATAAAAGACGACGAGACTGGTCACCGGCCGGTGGCCCAGGAAGCCTTTGACATAGCCGATGGAGTAAAGGGAGACGAAGAAGGCCAGCGCTCCGACGACGACGAGAAAATAGCCGGACAGCAGGTCGAGCCTCAAGTGAAAGGGAAGGTCCGGCAGGCCGATGGGTATGATGACCTTCTCCACGATGTTGGCGGCCACGGTCCAAACGCCGGCGATCGCGGCAAAGAACGCGGCGACGGCCGCAAGGGAAAAACCGGTGGTTATGAGGAGACGCTGGTTCCGACGCAGGAAGGGGATGAGCGCAAGAAGGAGCAGAAGCGCCGCAAAGGACACGAATAGGATACTGACAGGTGTAAGAAGCACGTCCCTACCTTCCTGGCTATGCTTGCATGGTGAAGCCGAAACCGATCAGTTCAGGGAAAAGGGCCGCCACGGGTCTCGCAGGTCCTTGCTCTTTCTGCGACTCTTCGTACACGACCTCATGCCCGTTTATCGATGAGTTCGCCTATGATCCGTGAAAGTCCCAGCAGGATCGCCGCAGGCGTCGGTGGACATCCGGGGATATAGCCGTCGACGGGAATGACGTTCGCGACGCCGTTGGTGACAGCGTAGCTTCCTTTATAGATACCGCCGTCCCTTGCGCAGTCGCCGCAGGCCACAACGAGCTTCGGTTCCGGGGTCGCGATATAGGTCCGCTTCAGCGCAAGCTCCATTTGGCGCGATACCGGCCCGGTCACGAGCAGCACGTCGGCATGCCGGGGAGAAGCCACGAAATCGACGCCGAAGCGCTGGATGTCGTAGATGGGGTTCGTGAGCGCCGTACATTCCCATTCGCAGGCGTTGCATGATCCCGCATCGATCTGCCTGATCCGGAGCGACCTATGGAAGATTCTATCAATCTTTTCCTGAAAGTCAACAATCTTCGCCGCCTGCTCGGGAGCGATGGTGAAGCCTTCCGGGAACGGGACGGCCTTTTTCTTGGATAGAACGTTCTTGAGTATTTCTTCAAACATGACTGCTCCGCAAGCATAACACGTACGGAAGACAACCACAGAGTCTCAGAGACACAGAGGTTATCGTACGAGTCTTTTGATTCCGTCTTTCAGCAAGGCAGAGTTAAAGTTTACCATCAGCCCCACTTTCAAACCGGATAGTTTTAAATAGGTCAACAACTGCGCTTCGTGAACTGGAAGTATTTTTTCAACGCATTTGATTTCCACCACCACTTTTCTATCTACCACAACATCCATCCGATAACTGCAATCAAGCTGGAGTCCTTTATATTCAACGGGAAGCGTCACCTGGTTATCGAAGACCATGCCCTGGAGTTGTAATTCTTTACAAAAGCACTCTTCATATATTGATTCGAGCAGGCCAGGCCCAAGATGGCGATGTACCTCAATAGCGCAGGCAATGATCTTCTCCGTCAGCCCTTCATAATAATATGTATTCTCCGTGTCTCTGCGTCTCTGTGGTGGATTTTGCATCATATCCTCGGAGCGATTGGTCACATATCCGTCCCGGAGTACGACAGATTAAAGCTCTTGTTGCAGAGCGGGAAGTCGGGCACGATGTTCCCGTGCACGGCGAAGGGCACGGCGGGCCAGTTGCAGTACGACGGCGAGCGGAGCTTCACCCTGAGCGGTCTGCCGTTCCTGTCCGCCATCACCCAGTAGAACAGCGAACCGCGCGGGGTCTCGGCATAGCCCAGTGCAGACGCATAGGGAAGCGCCCGTTTCACGGGAACGGCCAGATCGCCTTTGTAACCGCTTTCAATGAGCGCCTGGATCATAGAGATGGAGCACTCGGCCTCTTCAGACCTGACCATCATGCGGGCGAACACGTCCCCTTTTTCATGGGTATGGGCTTCGAAGATCATCCTGTCGTACAGGAGGTGCGGATGGGACTTCCTCATATCGTCGTTCAGGCCCGACGCCCGCGCGGCAACACCGGTCACGCCCAACTTCAACGCGATGTCCTTTGAGAGACGTCCGGTGTTCTCCAACCGCTCCCGGTGCGAGACCGAGCCGAGCAGCAGCTGCATAAGCCCCTTAATATCCTTCGTGGCTTCGTCAACCGTCTTGAGGATATCGTCGGCCCGGGCGAACACATCTTTCGTGACGCCGCCGATGATGTTCGCGCTGCGAAGATACCTGCTCCCGGTGAGCCGCTCATTGAGCTGCATGAGCTGTTCCTTGATGACCGCGCCCTTCATGTATCCCACGGCGAGCGCCGTCCCCGCGCACATGTTCCCGATATCGCCGATATGGTTATAGAGCCGCTCGAGCTCGAGCAGGAGCGTTCGCACGGCCGAGGCCTTCTCCGTGATCTCCGTACCGGTCATCCGCTCCACCGCCATGCAGTACGCCGCACCGTGGGAGAAAGATGAGGTGCCGGAAACGCGCTCCGCCAGCTTGACGCCTTCAATAAATCCGAGCGTCTCGAACTGCTTCTCCGTCCCCTTGTGCGTATAGAACAGCCGAGGTTCCAGGAAGAAGATGGTCTCGCCCACGGCGCTGAACCGGAAGTGTCCCGGCTCGATGATGCCGGCATGCACGGGGCCCACGGGGATCTCGACGATACCCTCGCCTTCCACTTCCATGAAAGGGTGGGGGACTTTCACCATGATCCCCTCGCCCCATTCCCTGATGTCCGACGGCCCGATCTTCCAGTCTTTCCTGAGCGGATGTGAATTTGCCGGGAATGCTTCGTGGAAAACGAGCCTGCGCTGGTCCGGATGCCCTTCGGGAGCGAGGCCGAGCATATCGTAGATCTCGCGTTCGTACCAGTGAGCCGCGGGAACATGAGGGGTCAACGAAGAGAACCGGGGATCGTCCCCGCTCACGGAACGGACAATGATAAAGAACCGGTCAACGCCGGGAACGGAGAACACGGCATAGACCCTGAACACGCCGTCCCGCTCCCGCTCGTCGGTCGCGAACATCAGCCGAAGCAGGCCATGCAGCTCTTCGGACAGGTACCGGCAGACGTCCCTGAAATCATCCGGTTTGACCTCGAGATAGGTCTCATTCAGATGCTCAACGACCGTGACCGCTTTCTTAAGGACCCTATCCATTACTTCACTCCCACGACCTGAACGCAGGTCCTGATCGTAGCGTCGATAAAGGCCGGCACGTTGAAGCCCATGACAATGACCAATATCGCCATCACGATCATGATGCCGGTGCTCAGCACGTTTCCCGCGTTCAAGCCCGCAGCAGGGTGATGCCGCTCTGCCGAACGGTTCGCGGTGTCCGGCCTTCCGAACAGCATTTTCCCGAACCCGGACAGCACGCCGTAGAACACGATGACCACAAAGAGCAGGAAGATGGCCACCACAGGCCAGAGTCCCTTGTCTACGCCCGCCTTCAGCACCGTGAACTCGCTCACAAAAATATTAAAGGGCGGCGTGCCCGAGAGCGACAGGGCGCCGATGAAGGTCAGCGTGCCGAGAAGCGGCATGGAGGAGAGCACGCCGCTCACGTTCGCAATGTTCGTGGAGCCGAAGCGCGACTGGATCCTGCCCGAGGCGAAGAACATGAGCGGCTTTGCCAGCGCGTGGTTCAGAATATGAAGGAGCGAGCCGTAGATGCCTATAGGTCCGCCGATGCCGACGCCGAGCGAGATGATGCCCATGTGCTCGATGCTGCTGTAGGCCAGGAGACGCTTGTAGTTCTCCTGGACCAGGATGAAGATGGCCGAGATGCCCATGGAGATGAGGCCGAAGATGATCAGCAGGTTGCCGGTAAAGACCTCGCCGGTCGACGGTTGGACGATCGAGACGAAACGCATGATGCCGTAGAAAGCGGTATTGAGCAGGATGCCCGAGAGCAGTGCGCTGATGGGGCTCGGCGCCTGGCTGTGCGCGTCAGGCAGCCAGTTGTGCACCGGCGCAAGGCCGGCCTTGGTGCCGTAACCGACGAGCACAAAAATGAACGCGAGCTTCATGGTCTCGGGATTGAGCCGGGGGGCCACCTGTTTGAGCACCGTCCAGTTGAGCGCTCCCTCGGTGCCCATGACCGCCGTCGAGGCGTAGTACGTGATGAACGTGCCGAGGAGCGCGAAGGTGATGCCCACGGTGCAGAGGATGATGTACTTCCACGCGGCCTCGACCGCCAGCGGCCTCTTGTGGAATCCCAGCCCGATGAGGAGCGCTGATACGATGGTCGTGGCCTCGATGCCGATCCACATGATGGCGAGGTTGTTCGCCATGGTCACGAGGAGCATGGTGAAGATGAAGAGGTGCAGCAGGCCGTAGTACCGCCGGACCCCCCGGAGCTCTATGAGCCCCGTTTCCAGCTCATGTTCGAGATAGCTGATGGAGTAGATCGCCGAGGCGAGGCTCAGGAAGATGACGAGCGCCATGATGTAGCCCGAGAGCGCGTCCAGGGAGAACGCGCCGTCCATGGCCGCGACCGGCGCGGACACCGATTCCGTTATCGTCGGCAAGGCATAGAGCGCGAGGCTGACGGCGCCGGCGAGGCTCGCGTAGCCGATCAGTCGCGGACGCTTCAGCAGATAGCAGACGATCGCGGTGACAATGGGTATTATAAGAATCGCTATCACGATAGTCGTTTCACTCCATGGGAAATTGAAGATTGGAAATTTAAGATTTTAAAATGTGATAAATTAAAACTATTTCAAATTCTCGGAATTCCAGCTTCAACATTCAATCTTCGATTCATAGCACGATAAGCGCCGACATTTTCCAATTTCCAATCTTCAATCTACAATTTCCAATTCGACACCTGTCGGATGCCGCTCTACCCTTTCAGCACCGTCAGTTTGTCCAGGTCCGCCGAGGCAAAGGCCCGTTTGATCTGGATCGCGAAGACACCCAGGATGATCACGCCCATCAGCATGTCGAACAGCACGCCGAGCTCGATGATCGTCGGCATGCCGAAGGTCAGCGAAAATCCGGCGAGGAACAGCCCGTTCTCCATGAATAAAAGCCCGATCGCCTGCGTGAGCGCCTTCTTCCGCGTTATCATGATGAAGAGGCTGATGAGGATAACCGCGATGGATATCTGGAGCACGTTTCTCGAAAAACCGGTGACGAAGATGCCTTCCTTGAGCGACGCGTAGACCACGGCCACGAGGATGCCCGAGATGGCGAGCGAGAGCGAGTTGCTGATGTAGGGCTGCACCTCGTGGGTCACCCGCATCTGGCGCACGATCCGCCGAAGGAAGAGCGGGATGAGGATGCCCTTCGTCGTGAGCGTGAGCAGCGCGGCGACGTAGAGGTGCGTCTCACCCACGAGGACAGCCACCACGGCGATCAGCCCCGACAGAAGCCAGGAGTTGATCGTGTACGCCTTCACGTAGGACTCGATGCTCTTGAAGGCGTTCAATGTCACGGCGGTCAGGAGAATGCCAACGGAGATGAAGTCAATTATGGAAAATGCTTCGATCCAGACTTTCATGTCGCTCCGCTCCATTGGAAATTGGAAATCGACGATTGAAAATTTAAAATTCTACACACGACTATCTTCCTTTTTTTGAAGTGATGAGAGATTTGGCAATGATATTTATCAATTGCTTTGTTTCTTCGATGAGAGGGTCAACGTTGCCATCACTTACTAAGTCAGATCTCTGCATCAATCGTAACCAATAATTTGATTCGCGAAGTTCTTTCAAGACGATTTGGAGCTTATGGATGAAATCAGCCCTGCTCGCCGCGCCGCAAGCTTCTTCATAATTAGCGCCTGCGGAAGTCCCGGATCGAAATAGCTGACCGGCAATATGCTTACCAGGCAATGAAGCGTCAAGCTTCATCGTGAGTTTAAATATCGCCACACCATAATCCAATAACCGCCCGGAAAGTCTATTAGCTTGTTCTTCCACTTTACAATTTCCAATTTCCAATCTTCAATTTTCAATTCGACCACGCTGCGGCGTGGTCGTTTATTTCCCCATCATGATGTGCGTCACGAGCGACAGGAACGCGAGCACGAATGAGCCGCCGAGGATCGAGGGGAGCTGGAAAAACCGCACCTTGGCGCGTGTGGACTCCACCGCAGCCATGAGGACGGCCATGCCGAGCATTTTGAGAGCATACCCGCCGAGCGATGCGATGAGCCCCGCGCCGTCACCATCACGGGCGATCCCCAGGGGGAAGAAAATATCCATGGTCAGGGTGAAGAGGACCATCTGCTTCATAAAGTGCGCCCACTCCATGAGCGCCAGATAACGGCCCGAATATTCCAGGATCATGCCTTCGTGGATCATGGTCAGTTCAAGATGCGTGTCCGGGTTATCGACCGGCACCCTCCCCGTTTCGGCAATGATCGCGACCATGAACGCGGAAAGCGCGAGCACATGCGACGGCGAAAAGACCACGCCCGGCGCGCCGGCGATACGCGCGATGTTCGTCGAACCGGCAGATATCGCGGCGGTAAAGAGCGCGAGCATCATCATGGGCTCGACGAGGATGGCCACGGTCATTTCCCTGCTGCTCCCCTCGCCGCCAAAAGCGGTGCCGGCATCGAGCCCGGCGAGGGCCATGAAGAACCGGGCCAGGGCGAACAGGGAGATAAGCGCGATCACGTCGCCCATCATGGTGTACGGCGACAGCACGGTGACCACGGGGACGATCATGGCAGCGACGATCGTTGCGATGAAAACGACAGAGGGCGTGGCCTTGAATATCCACGAAGTGACGTTCGAGACCACCATGTCCTTTTTGAAGAGACGGATGAGGTCGTAGTAGGGCTGAAGCACGCCCGGGCCTTTTCTGCCCTGCATGTTCGCCTTCACCTTCTTGATCACCCCGTTCACCAGCGGGGAGAAAAGAATGATTATGAGAAATTGAAAGTAGCCCATGGCTTCGCTTTGCTCAGATTGGAAATTGAAGATTGATCATTTAAAATTTTAATGCCCCACTGCGAGGAGCGAATCAACAAAGTAATCACTCTTTTGCGTACCTTCACGATTTTGATCGAAAACCTCAAATTTCCAGTTTCCAAGCTCCAATATACAATTCGGCGCGTTACGCCGCCACCCCGGGCCGTTAGGTGCCAAAGATCAACAGCACAATGAGCGTTATCAATATGTATCCCAGATAAAGCTGCAGGCTCCCGGACTGCAGCAGCTTCACCTTTTCGGCGACGGCGTTGACGAACCTGGTCACGGGATCATACACGTAACGGTCGAAGAACGGAGTGATCTGGCCCCCGTACCTGATGGACCTGACGAAAAAGGGCTTGATGAGGTAGGAGACCTTCAGGTCCCTGCTCGGGAGATAGATCCTCTTGTAGATGATGCGGAGCGGCTTGGTAAAGGCCGTGGCAGTATACTGCATGCGCGGCGTGAGGCCTGGGATGCCGCAGTCCCAGGAATCGGCATACACGGTCTTTCTCCCGTTGCCCCGAAGCTTCACGAGTGCGACCACGGCGATGAAGATCGTCACCATGGCAACGGCGAGCGCAAGGGTGGAGAGCGATGCCGTGGCCCCGGGCGTTACCAGGATGCCCTGCCGGTGCAGTTCGACAAAGGATCCCGTGATGGTGAAAACCGCCGGCCCGAGAATCGCGACGGGAATTGACGGAAAGACTCCGAAAACGACGCAGAGAAGGGCAAGGAGCGCCATGCCGAGGACCATCCAGGGAGAGGACTCCTGGGCCGTGGTAGCGTGTTCGCTGCGCGCCATGCCCAGGAAGGTGATGCCGAAGGTCTTGACGAACCCGGCAGCGACGAGCGCTCCGGTGAGCGCCAAAGCCGCGCCTCCCAGGGGCGAGACGATCTTCGCGACAACGGAGGGCGACTGGAAGCCGAGCAGCAGGGACTGGTACGTGAGCCACTCGCTCACGAACCCGTTCAGAGGCGGAAGGGCGGTGATGGCAAGGGCGCCTACGAGGAACAACAGGCCCGTCCAGGGCATGAGCTTCAGGAGCCCGCCCAGCTTCTCCATGTTCCTTGTCCGGGTGGCGCTCACGACCGAACCCGCCCCCAGGAACAGGAGTCCCTTGAACAGCGCGTGGTTCAGGGTATGGTAGAGGGCGGCAGCAAGGGCAAAGCCGGAAAGGACGGGCATTCCGCCGCTCCGGAACATCATGGACGCGCCGATCCCCAGAAGGATGATCCCGACGTTCTCGACGCTCGAATAGGCAAGAAAGACCTTGAGGTCGTTCTCCATGATCGCGTAGAGGATGCCCAGGACCGCCGAGATCGCACCGAGAACAATGATCGTTATTCCCCACCACTCCGGACCCGGACCCAGCACATCCAGGGCGATCCGAAGGAAGCCGTAGATCGCCGTCTTGATCATGACGCCGGACATGAGAGGCGTGATGTTCGAAGGTGCAACGGGATAGGCCCGGGGGATCCAGGTATGGAGCGGAATGATGCCGGCCTTGGTGCCGAACCCGATGATGGCGAAGATGAAGATGAGCGACCTGATCTGCTGCGGAAGGAGTGCGGCAGCTGCCCGCATGGAAAGGAAATCCATGCTGCCCGTGTAGTGCATCAGCATGAAGAAAAGCCCTATGATGAAGGCCGTCCCGATATGGGTCATCACCACGGTAAAGAGACCCGCCTTCGCTGTCTCCTGGTTCCGATCGAAGACGACGAGGAAGTACGAGGCAACAGCCATGGTCTCCCAGGAAACGAGGAAGGTAAAGATATTGGCCGAGAGGACCACGCCGTACATGCTCAGGATGAGGATGTTGTAGAAGAACCCCATGGAGCCGGCATTTTTGATACCGCGCGTAAAGCCGATGGAGTAGAAGGAAACGGCAATGGTGATGAGCGATATGAGGACGACGAAGAAGGCAGAGAGCGCGTCTGCGCGGAAGGCGAAGCTGAAGAAGGATGATACGATGATCGCCTGGCTCGTATAGGCCGGGGTAAAGAGAAGGTACCCGCCTGCGGCGAGGAAGAGAAGCGAGCCTGCCAGGGAGAAGAGATAGCTGAAGTTACGTATATTCGAGAGCGGAAGCTGTGAAGCGGCTGCGCCGAACAGAAACCCGATGATCCCTATAGAAAATATAATCGCGACGTCCATGTCTTAAACGATCAGTATGAGCTCATTACGCAGACCCACGCGCATGATCCGGGAAAGAGAATTCCTTCGCTTTCAGAACAAGCGCTGCGACGTAATATCGATTTTCAAAGTACGTTGACCCGGGAGTATTCACGCCCGTGCACGGTCAAACTCATGCAAAACGAAAGGAATTTACAACAAATAAGAGTGATATGTCAAGGGAAAATGCGCTTCCCTGTTGATGAGCCTGTTGCGGGAACAGTCCGGCCGCTTCGATAAACGCGGCATTGCATCAAGGCAACGGTTGATCATTGTATCTTTTTTACGTTCAAGAACCGGGCTGCGAGGACAGCTATGACTGCCGAACCGCAGCTCAACATGGCCCCCATCTTTGCCGCACCCTGATGGACCGGATCGATGAACGCCTCTCCTGCGACAAAGAGGGCGACGGTAAACCCGAATCCGCCAATGATGCCGACGAGGAGCAGTTCCTTCGCATGCATGTTTTTCGGCAGGGGAAACCCCAGCCACGCGGCCGCGCTCGCCAGAAGGAAGATGCCCCCCGTCTTTCCGACCAGCAGGGCAGCCAGGACCAGCCAGGTGGCTGTGCCGACGCTCGC
>Ga0335081_10000626_pt1 | contig 58903 bp, 62 predicted proteins | sample Lox_Sample_35_FD_206713 | JGI IMG/M metagenome (GOLD analysis project Ga0335081, IMG submission 206713) | Soil microbial communities from Loxahatchee National Wildlife Refuge, Florida, United States - Lox_Sample_3.5 | ecosystem: Environmental > Terrestrial > Soil > Wetlands | place: USA...
GGGGACCAGGCTCACCCGCGGTCTCGTGACCTTGGGGTCAAATCGGTCTCACCGCCGCGGGCGGGCGGTTGCTCGATACAACCGCCCGCCACCGCGGCCTATAACTGAAATTGCAGACACAAGGGGGCCTACCCGCTAGCCTGAGAATTATTGGTTCGCTCAGACTCGCTGCAGCGCCCCCTCACCCTCGCTCGCTTCGCTCGCTCGACCTCTCCCCGCACGCGGGGAGAGGTGAAATGACGATGCTCAGGCGACGAACGCCTCCAGCTTGTCCATGGCGCCCTCCCAGCCCTGGCGATGGCGGTTGCGCGCGTCCTCGTCGAAGAACTGCTCGTGGGTCAACGTCAGCAAGGTGCCGTCGCCGTCCGGCTTGAGATCGACCGTGACCAGCGATTCCCGTTCCGGCGTGCTCTTCCAGGCCCAGGTGAACACCAGCTTCCGGTCCGGCACGAACTCGCGATAAACGCCGCTGACGTCGTGATCTTCCCCGCTCGGCGCGCGCATCAGCCAGCGATAGCGGCCGCCGACGCGCGGCTCGCATTCCACGGCCAGCACCTTGACTTCGCCGGGGCCCATCCAGCCTTTCACTTTTTCCGGGTCGGTCCAGGCCGCGAAGACCTTTGCGGGCGGCGCGTTGAGGCGGCGCTTGATGGTGAGGCTCGGCTTGGTTGCGGTTTGGGTGGCCATGATTGATCTTCCTCCAGAAAAGCCGCGAGGCTGTTGAGCCGGTCGGACCAGAACTTTTCGTAGCGATTGAGCCACTCGAACGCCTCGCGCATCGGCTCGGCCTTGAGCCGGCAGGCGACGACGCGGCCGGTCTTCTCGCGCGCGACGAGCCCGGCTTTCGCCAGCACGCCGAGATGCTTCATGATTGCCGGCAGCGACACGTCGAATGGCGCGGCAAGCTCGCTCACCGACGCCTGGGGCCGCTCGGCGAGCCGCATCACCAGCGCCCGCCGCGTCGGATCGGCGAGCGCGGCAAAGGTGCGGTCGAGCGCGGCAGCGGTGGAAAGCTTAACCATATGGTTAAGTATAGCGGGTGCGGCGGCGGTGTCAAGCAGACATTCGTACGTGAGCCGCTGGGCCCTCATCGGATGACGCCGCAATGTAGCCCGTCGCCTGGCGCCGACGGCTTGCTCTGAGCAACGAGAAATAGCCTGCATTGGCGCTTTTTGATTCATCGATTGTTTAATCTCGCGACGGTAGTTCTCGGTGCATGGAGACAAGCCTGCTCACCGCCCTCATCGGCTCCCAGACCGGCATGATGCAGCTGGCCGTCGCGGCGCGGTTGGCGAGCATGAACACCGACAATGCGTCGTCGGTTACGCAGTTGGTTGGCGCTGCGCAGCAGAGTTTTGATTTGCTTGCGAACGCGGCGGCCGGTATCGGCACCAACGTCAACGTCACCTGCTAGTGCGGCCAGCGCCGCTTCGCTGTTGCACCAACAAAACATTCTTCGCTCAGTCCGGTCGCGCGACCCGGGCTACTGAACGTTGTCGATCGCGGCGCTGACCAGTTTCACGCCGTCGTCGCTGGCCCATTCGGCGGGGCCCGCCATGGTGCCGATCTCGCAGCCGTGCGGACCGACGATGAGCGTGGTCGGCATGCCGAACGCCTTGCCGGCCTCCTTGAGCGTCTCAAACACCTGCGCGCTGTCATCCGAGAAATAGGCGAGGTGGGTGACGCCAACCTGCTTCAAAAAATTGCGCGGCTTTTGCGGATCGCGGGTGTCGATGTTGACGGCGACGACCTGGAACTTGTCGCTGCCGAGCTTGGCTTGGAGCGCATCGAGCGCCGGCATTTCCTTGCGGCACGGCACGCACCAGGTGGCCCACAGGTTGAGCAGCACGGTGCGGCCGTGCCAGTCCTCGAGCGTGCGGACCGCCCCAGCGGCGTCCTTGAAGGCGAGATCGGGCACCCGGAACCCGGTCTGCGCCACGGCGAGCGCGGCAACCTCGCCATGGGCGAGCGGCGCGATCCGCGCTGCAGTGGCGACCGCCTGCCGGCAGGCGGCAGCGTCCGGATTGCTTCGCAGCTGCCCGATCCCGTATACCCCGGCGAGAACGGCCAAAATCGCGACGGCGGCGGCGACGCCGACGCGGCGGCGGCTCGTGGCATGGCCTGGCTTTTCGGATTGTTCTTTTTGTTCACTCATCGGCGACTGGCAGACTTGGCGGAACCTCGGGCGGACGCAGAACCATGGCCAACAAAATCTGGGGCGGACGCTTCGGCCAAAAGCCCGATCCGCTGATGGAGGAGATCAACGCCTCGATCGACATCGACCGCAAGCTTTACCGGCAGGACATCGCCGCCAGCAAGGCCCATGCGGCGATGCTGGCCAAAAGCGGCATCATCACGGCGCAAGATGCAAAGAAGATCGCTCACGGTCTAGACACGATCCTGTCAGAGATCGAGGCCGGCAAGTTCGCGTTCCAGCGGGCGCTCGAGGACATCCACATGAACGTGGAGAGCCGGCTCGCCGAGCTGATCGGCCCGGCGGCCGGACGCCTGCACACTGCGCGCTCGCGCAACGACCAGGTCGCGACCGACTTCCGGCTCTGGGTCCGCGACGCCATCGACGCCATCGATGGCGCGCTCGCCGCCTATCAGGTGGCGCTGGCCGGGCGGGCGCTGCAGCACGCCGCGACGGTGATGCCGGGCTTCACCCACATGCAGACGGCCCAGCCGGTGACGTTCGGCCATCATCTATTGGCCTATGTGGAAATGGCGGCGCGCGACCGCGGCCGCTTCGCCGACGCGCGGGCGCGGCTCAACGAAAGCCCGCTTGGCGCGGCGGCCCTTGCCGGCACGCCGTTCCCGATCGACCGGGCGATGACCGCCAAAGCGCTGGGTTTTGCCCGGCCCATGGCCAATTCGCTCGATGCGGTTGCCGACCGCGATTTCGTGCTCGAGGCGCTGTCGGCCGCCGCCATAACGGCCACGCATCTGTCGCGCTTTGCCGAAGAGATCGTGATCTGGTCGTCGCCGCTGGTCGGGCTGATCCGGTTGTCAGACCGCTTCACCACCGGCTCCTCGATCATGCCGCAAAAGCGCAATCCGGACGCCGCCGAGCTTGTCCGCGCCAAGACCGGCCGCATCGTCGGGGCGCTGCTCGGACTGCTGACGGTGATGAAGGGGCTGCCGCTCGCCTACCAGAAGGACATGCAGGAGGACAAAGACGGCGCCATCGCCGCCTTCGAGGCTTTGGCGCTGTCGCTCGCCGCCATGACCGGCATGGTACGCGACCTGGAGCCGGACGTGGCGCGCATGCGCGCCGCCGCCGGCGAAGGCTATTCGACCGCCACAGATTTGGCTGACTGGCTGGTGCGCGCGCTCAAACTGCCGTTCCGGGAGGCCCATCACGTGACCGGCCGGATCGTCGCCACAGCCGCCGAGGCGGGTGTTACGCTCGACCGCTTGCTGCTGCCGGCCATGCAGGCGATCGAGCCCCGTATCACGGCGGACGTTTTCGGCGTTCTCTCGGTCGATAAATCGGTGGCAAGCCGCACTGGCTATGGCGGCACCGCGCCGAAAAACGTGCGGGCGCAAGCCAAAAGCTGGCTTAAGCGGTTGGAACGTGAGGGATTTTCCGCGAAAAAATAGCACCGCGGCCGATAGGGGCAACGGCTTGGCAACGCGTTCGGGACAAAATCTCGCCGCGTGCCGGTGGTTTGCTATGCTAGCCGCTCGGGTGGGCGCGGCGACGGGGGAACGGGACTTGGCGTGTAATCGTCTAGGCTTCGCAAGCGCGCTGGTCGTGGCGATGGTCCTGTCGCTCGCGCTCACCGCGTGCGGTCGCAAAGGGCCGCTCGATCCGCCGCCAAGCGCCGAATTGCCGCCGGCGCCGGCCTCCAGCGTCGCGCCCGGGTCGCGAACCTATGTCGATCCGCTCACCCCGATCGGCACCGCGCAGCAGCAAGCGCCAGTGGTCGCGACCCAAGCCTTGCCGGCGCCGACACAGCCGGCGAACAAGACCTTCATCCTCGACCCGCTGATCCGCTAGGCCGACTTTAAGGGTGCGTGCGCGGTGGCGAAGCCCGTGCGCGCAGGCTAAACAAGGCCATGCATCATTTTGCCTACCGGGGCGGCGTGCTGCACGCCGAGGACGTCGATCTTACGGCGCTCGCCGACGCCGTCGGCACGCCGTTTTATTGCTATTCGAGCGCGACCATCGAGCGCCATTACCGCGTGTTTGCCGAGGCCTTTGCGGGCGTCGACGCGCTCATTTGCTACGCGGTCAAGGCCAATTCCAACCAGGCGGTGATCGCAACGTTGGGCCGCCTCGGCTCGGGTGTCGACGTGGTCTCGGGCGGCGAGCTCCTGCGCGCCCGCGCTGCGGGTATCCCGCCGGACAGGATCATGTTCTCAGGCATCGGCAAGACCGCGGATGAACTGGCGCTCGCGGTCGATGCCGGCATTCTCTGCGTCAACGTCGAATCCGAGCCGGAGCTCGAGCTGCTGTCGTCGATCGCGGCCGCCAAGGGTCGCACCGTCTGCATTGCAGTGCGCGTCAACCCCGACATCGACGCGCGGACCCACGCCAAGATCGCGACCGGCAAGGCCGAAAACAAATTCGGCATTCCGATCAGCCGCGCGCGCGAGGTTTATGCGCGTGCCGCCAAACTGCCGGGCCTGCATGTGGCCGGCGTCGACATGCATATTGGCAGCCAGATCGTCGCCCTCGATCCGTTCGCCGGCGCCTTCGCGCTGCTGGCCGATTTCGTGCGCGCGCTGCGCGCCGACGGCCACACCATCGAGCATCTCGATCTCGGCGGCGGGCTCGGCATTCCGTATCGTGACGACAACGAGCCGCCGCCCGACCCGCAGGCTTATGCGACGCTGGTCAGGCGCGCCACCGCGGGCCTGCATTGCAAGTTGATCTTCGAGCCCGGCCGGCTGATCGTCGGCAATGCTGGCATTTTGCTTACGCGCGTGCTCTATCTGAAAAAGGGCGAGGCCAAGACTTTCGTCATCGTCGATGCCGGCATGAACGATCTGATCCGGCCCACGCTCTATGACGCGCACCACGAAATCTGGCCCGTTCGCGAGCCCAAAGCGGGCGCCGCGCGAATCACCGCCGACGTGGTCGGGCCGGTCTGCGAATCCGGCGACTTCCTGGCGCTCGACCGTGCGCTCGTTCCGCCGCAGCCTGGCGACCTCCTCGCCATCATGAGCGCTGGCGCCTACGGGGCGGTGCAATCCGGCACCTACAATACCCGGCCGCTTGTCCCCGAAGCGCTTGTACGCAAAGCCGAATGGGCGCTGGTGCGGCCGCGCGTTTCTGCCGAACAATTGATCGCCCTCGACCGCCTGCCGGATTGGCTTTAGTCGACTTTAAGGCGCATTCCGCCACAGGCCTCGACGCTGAACGGCTTAAATCGGTTGGCTCAAATCGGTTCTATCCAATCGCCGCTCAATATAATCGGCCCTGGACCGATGTCGTGGCAGGTCAACTGGCTGGAAGGAAAATTGACAAGGATACTTGTCTTCCTGTTGGCCGGAAGCGCGTAGTAGTACCACCAACAAGGAGGGTCGCTTGTCAGCCGGAACTCGGCGCCCTCGGTGGGGCTCAAATTCCCGACTGAAATTTCATTGGGTACTAGATTGCCTATGTACCGGAAACTGCGGGACTGGCCTGGCTCAATCCTGTACGCCTTCAGCTCTTCATCCATAACCGTTTCCTCCCCTTGCAAGCTCTCTCTCCCGTCTAGGCTGTCTACTACCGGAGCGAGTATTCCAATTTTTGCCATATTCCGGCAGCTCCGGCAAGTTCGATGCGGGCGGCCCGCGCGAGGTTGCGTATCCTCCCTGTAGGCGAAGATCTCCGTTGATTCGCTCAATGCGGAGCCAAGTGGACCCTACAGTGGTTCGGCTGCAGAGATCGGTAGCCCGTGACTGACCCGTGCAAGATGGCCAACGGGTCAGCGGCACATCGCGGAGGTCCACGCTATAGGCTTGGAAGTGCTTGTCCGGACTGGCAAATGGGGCTTGATTCGGTGCCGCGCTCGACCCCTCGTCGTCGTGGCTTTGAAGCCTCGGCTGTGAATTTGCATGTCTCGGCTCGGGGGGCTTTAAGTGCCTTGAACCCGCCCTCATGTTAACGTGTTGTCGCGTAATGATTTGGCCGCGCGTGCGGCCGCTGTGGCCGCCGGCCTCGCGGAGCCCTTTGTGACCGAAGCGATGTCGCCCGATCAGGCGTCCATGCCGCCGCCCGGCGAGCCGAGCGGTTCGCTGTTGGCGCGCGCGCTCAACCGGGCGCGCTGGGCGATTACCTGGGAACGGGTGTGGCCGGCGCTGGCGACGCTGGCGACCGCGGTCGGGCTCTTCCTTGCGGTGTCGTGGCTTGGACTGTGGCTGTGGCTGCCGCCGCTTGCCCGTGCCGTGGGCCTCCTGATTTTTGCCGGGCTCACGGTCGCTGCGGCCGTCCCATTTGTCTTTCTGCGCCTTCCCGGAACGTCGGACGGCTTGCGACGGCTCGACCATGCCAGCGGCCTTATCCACCGTCCCGCTACCGCGATGGCGGACGCGCTTGCGGTTCCGGCGCGAGACCCGAATGCGCTGGCGCTGTGGAAGGCCCATGTCGAACGCGCCCGCCGCGCCGCGGGGGCGCTCAAGGCCGGGCGGCCGTCGCCGCGGCTCGCTTGGCGCGATCCCTACGCGCTGCGCGGTCTCGTCCTCATCGCCTGCATTGCCACGTTCCTTGCCGCCGGCGGCGAGCGCGTAAAGCGCATCGCCGCGGCGTTCGATTGGCACGGCGTCGTGGTGCCGGCCAATTTCCGCGTCGATGCCTGGGTGATCCCGCCGCTCTATACCGGCAAGCCGCCGGTGGTGCTGCCCGGTATTCATCCTGGCGAAGCTTTCGCCCAGCTCGGCGCGCCGCTCGCGGTGCCGGTCAATTCGACGCTGGTGGTGCGCGCCACCGGCAAGATCGACGTCAATGTCTCCGGCTCGGGCGGCGTCGTTGCCGCAAAAGACGAGGCGCATGCGCCGGCCGGAAGCGCGGAGCATCGCTTCACCATCACGGCGGCAGGCACGGCGACCATGCGCGGCCTCGGCGATGACGTCGCCTGGTCGTTCAATGCCATTCCGGACAAGCCGCCGACCGTTGCGTTGACCAAGGATCCCGAGGAGCAGGCGCGCGGCTCGCTGCTGTTGTCCTATCGACTCGAGGACGATTACGGCGTGACTTCGGCGCAGGCGACGTTTGCGCGCAAGGACGACAAGACCGCCGAACAAGGCCACGCGCCGCATCCGCTGTACGGCCCGCCCGATTTCCCGCTGATCCTGCCGCAGGCGCGCACCAAAAAGGGCGTCGGCCAGACCATCAAGGACTTGACCGATCATCCGTGGGCCGGCGCCGAGGTCAACATGACGCTGGTCGCCCATGACGACGGCGGCAATGTCGGCAAGAGCGAGCCGTTCAGCTTGCGCCTGCCCGAGCGCATTTTCACCAAACCGTTGGCGCGGTCGCTGGTCGAGCAGCGGCGCATTCTGGCGATGGACGCCAATGCGCGGCCGCAGGTGCTCACGGCACTCGAAGCGCTTACCTTGGCGCCGGAAAAATTCACTCCCGACGCCGGCATCTATCTCGGCCTGACGTCGATCGCGTCGCTTCTGGTGCACGCCAAGACCGACGACGATCTGCGCAACGTGGTGGCGCGGCTGTGGTCGATGGCGGTCGATCTCGAAGGGGGCGATGTTGCCGACGCGCAGACTGCGTTGCGCAATGCCGAGGAGGCGCTGCGCCAGGCGCTCGAACGCGGCGCCAGCGATCGCGAGATCAAGGAGCTGATGGACCGTCTGCGCTCGGCGATGGATCGCTACATGCAGGCGCTGGCGCAGCAATTGCGCAACAACGGCCAGCAAATGTCGCGACAGCCCGACCGCAATTCGCGCATGCTGAGCCAGCGCGACCTGCAAAGCATGCTCGACCGTTTGGAGAATCTGGCGCGCAGCGGCTCGCGCGAGGCGGCGCAGCAGCTCCTCTCCGAGCTCGAGCAGATGATGGAAAACCTGCAGATGGCCTCGCCCGGCCAGGGCGATGACGACGATATGATGTCGCAGCTCGACGAGCTCGACGACATGATCCACCAACAGCAGGATTTGCGCGACCGTACTTTCAGGCAGGGCCAGGAGCAGCGCCGCCAGAACGGGCAGCAGGGCCAGCAAGGGCAACAAGGCCAGCAGGGTCAGAATCGGCAAGGGCAACAGGGCCAGCAAGGCCAGCAGGGGCAACAAGGCCAGCCGGGCCAGGGCCTCGGCCAGTTGCGGCAGAATCAGCAGGCGCTGCGCGATCGGCTCAACAAGCTGCTTGAGGACCTCAAGAACCACGGCTTCGGCCAGAATCAGCAGGGCCAGCAAGGCCAGCAGCGCCCAGGCGAGGGTCAGCAGCAGGGGCAAGGCCAACAGCAGGGTCAAGGCCAACAAGGCCAAGGCCAATTGGACCAGCTCGGCCGCGCCGGCGATGCCATGGGCGAGGCCGAAGGCGATCTCGGCAACAGCGACACCGACAACGCCGTCGATGCGCAGGGCCGCGCGCTCGAAGCGCTGCGCAAGGGCGCGCAGTCGCTGGCGCAGTCGATGCAGCAGCAGATGGGGCAGGGGCCGGGCCGGGTCGGCCGTTTCGGCCGGCCGCGCGCCGACCAGGATACCGATCCGCTCGGCCGGCCGCTGCGCGGCCACGACTACGGCGACGATACGACGGTCAAGGTGCCGGGCGAGATCGACGTGCAGCGCGCCCGCCGCATCATCGAGGAATTGCGCAAGCGCTTCGGCGAAATCGGCCGGCCGCAGGAGGAGCTCGATTACATCGAGCGGCTTTTGAAGAATTATTGATCCGCAATCACGCTTTGCGTTCTTCTTCGTCCCGCGAATGCAACAGGTCTTTCTTGTGCGCGCCGATCGCGTCGTGCGTATGCGCGTAGCTGATGACGCGATAAATATTGCGGGCAACCGCCACGTTTCCGTGGCCGATGTTGCAGATGATGACAGGGCCGTTATCGGCCGCCAGTTTGGCTGTGTTGCCGCTCAGCCAGTCGTGATTCTCGATGGTCGTTTCGATCCGGCACTCGGTAGGCAGGTTCACGCCCATCGTTGCGAGAAATCCTCGAGGGTCTTTCAAAAAATCCAGGTATTCCTTCGGTGTGCACTCCCAGAAATGCAGGCCGAACGGTTCGTCCTCGATAATGCGTGACCGCGCCGAAAGATCGACGATTTTGGCTGGCATGGCATTGCTCCCCGTGTTTGAAGACGGACGATATCAAACCTAGCATTGTTGCAGAATTAATACTACCGTCGGTGCACATCTGCCAGCACCGGTGGACTCGGGAGCAGCGCAGCTCGTCGGCCGTGTCGCTTCGGCCTTGCGTGCTATGCATTGAATTTGCCATGCTTGCGCCATGACCAGCAAAATGCCTCGCGAGATCGCGCCCGGCGTGTTCTGGATCGGCGACTGTTTGGCGCAGCGCCACAAGGGCAAGGTCTATCACGGCTATAATGCCGCCTTCCTGGTGGTCGGCGACGCCGCGTCGTGCCTGGTCGAGACCGGCCATCCGAAAGACTTTCCGGTGATCGAGCGGCACTTGAACGAGCTGTTCGCCCGCGGCGTGGCGCCGCTCAAATATCTGTTCGTGACGCACCAGGAAACGCCGCATTGCGGCGGGCTGGGCCGCATTCTCAAGACGTTTCCGGACGCGCTCTTGTGCGGCGACGTCAGCGACTATCACCTTGCCTTTCCGCAATACGAATACCGCATGCGCTGGATGAAAGAGGGCGACGAGATCGACCTCGGCGGCCGCAGCTTGATGGCGGTCGAGCCGGTGATCCGCGACCTGCGCACCACCTATTGGGGTTTTGACACGCGCGAGCGCGTGCTGTTTCCCGGCGACGGTTTTGCGTACAGCCATTATCACGAGGATGGCCATTGCGGGCTGGTTGCCGAGGAAGCGGTGTCGCTCGACCTGCCGGACGTGTCCTCCACCTTCGCCGATCTGGCGCTGTTCTGGACCAAGTTCGCCGACATGAATGCCTATTGCGCGCGGCTCGACCAGCTGATCGAGCGGCTCGGCATCAAAACCATCGCGCCGACGCACGGGCTGCCGATCACCGACGTGAAGGCGACCGTTCCGAAGGTGCAGGCGGGGCTGAAGGCGGCGGCGCTGATGCCGGAGACCGGGACCAACGAGAAAGTGGCGGTGCCTGCGGCTTCCTAACATAGCAAACAATGTTTCCGGGCGCAGCCACGAAGTGGTGCGCTGCAGACCCGGGATCGTTACGAATTCTGAGTTTGGGACGTTCCCGGATCAGCGGTGCACCGCTTCCCGCAGCAGCGCATCCGGGAAACGAACGAGGTTGAATGGGCACCATGAAACAGCTTCGCATCGGCGACGTCACCATCACCAGCATCGTCGAGCGCGACGGGCCGTGGCGGAAGCCGGAGGACATGTTTCCGGCCTACGACCCGGCGATCGGCAAACGCCATCTCGCCGCGCTCGATCCGGAAGCGTTCGATCCGGCGTCGGGCAAGATGGTCATCACCTATCAGACCTTCGTGGTGCGCACGCCAAAGCACACCATCCTGATCGATACCTGCACCGGCGAGGACAAAGGCTACGCACCGCCGATGGATTTTCCCAAAAAGCCGTGGCTCGATGGCTTTGCCGCCGCGGGCTTGCGCTTTATCGACATCGATTACGTGTTCTGTACCCACTTGCACATCGACCATTGCGGTTGGAACACGGTGCTGCGCGACGGCAAGTGGGTGCCGACCTTCCCGAACGCCAAATACATTTTTCACAAGGGCGAATACGCCGCCTGGGAGGCCGCCACCAAGGGCGGCTATTCACCCTTCGGCCAAAACTTCGCGCCCGGCGGCGGCAACGTCTGGCGCTACAATTGCGAGCCGGTGGTAGCGGCCGGCCAGGCGTTGTTGGTCGACGACGATTATGCGCTCGACGACACGCTGTGGCTCACCCCGACGCCCGGCCATTCGCCATGCCATTGTTGCGTCAATATCCGCTCGCGCGGCCAGCACGCGGTGGTGGTCGGCGACCTGATGCATCACGCGCTGCAGGTCCGCGAGCCGGACTGGTCGACGATCTTCGACTGGGATCAGGAACAGGCCGCGCGCTCGCGCCGCAAATTCTTGGGCGAGGCCGCCGGCACCGGCCGCTTCGTGCTGCCGATCCATTTCCCGCATCCGACCACCGGGCTAATCGAAGCCGACGGCGAGCGGTTTCACTACAAGTTCATGCGCTGACCGCACCTGGATGCGGGATTTATAGAACAACCGGCGAGCGACCTATCTGAGTCGCTCGCCCGTCGTGTTGTCGATCCGGCTTCCCGCATTTGCGGCGCGGCACGATTCCGCCGCCCCTGCCACTCAGCTATTGCGGCGGCGGCGGCAAGGTGATGGGGCCCCACACGAAGTCGTTGGTTACGTAGCCGTGCAGCCTCGACGGAACAATGTTGCCGATGTAATTGCCGCCCGCCGCGTCGTAGTTGGCATACCCTTTATTGTCGAAAGACGCGTAGGCATGGCACGAGATGCATGACGATTTGTTGATGGGTACGCTGGCGTTTATCGCCTCGATCACCGAATTGCCCAACCGCAGCGGCTCGGTAAACGACGTGGTTTGCGTTCCCTTCAGGCAGTAATGCTGCCAAACCGAGCTGATTCCGGCATTGCCGAACATTGCCAGCACGGGTTTAGTCTTGGCGCACGTGCCATACGGTTGCCAAGTGGTGGAATTGGGCTTCACGTTCGGCTTAACCGCGCCATAACTGTCATGGCAGCCGATATCATCGCAGCGGCCCGGAGTGTTTTCATTTTCGAAGTCGGTCCAAAACCAGTTATGGAGTAGCTTGGTGCTGAAGTGAAACGACAGCAGGGCGTATTTGGCCGTCGTTGTTCCGTCGCTTGCGGTGTTTGTGTAATAGCGATCCTCGACTTGCTGTTCGGTCAGATTGACCCATTTCATGACGTCCTGAACCCGCGCCCAGTCGGCTTTGAGTTCGATGGCATCGGCCGGGAAGTCGACTTTGGGGCCTTTCTGGTAGCGCTGGGCGAGGCCGGCGTGGGAGTACAGGTTATTGGCGACGATGTACTGGAACGACGCCCAGTTGCGGCGAACCTCCTCGCCGATGCAGCCGTCCGCAGGAAAGCCGGCCGCCTTGGCGACGTTCGGGTCGCCCGGCTTGCCGCATTGCCCCGGCGCAATGACCTGGGGTAATCGCGGGTGCAGATGCGCATTGGCCAGGGCGCTGATCGTTAAGGTCTTGGTTGCACCCGTTCCCGGCCACTGCGGATTGGCCGTATAGATATCCTGATCGGACGCCCAGGTCTCGAACTCGACGTTGGTGTTCTGCGGATTGCCGGCTGGCGCAACGACCTGAACGAGCGTTTGCCACGCGAGCATGTCCGGGTTCTGGCCCCATGGCAGCGCCGGTGCTTGGCCATAAGCGACGCTGCCGCCAGCCAGCGACAGCACAACGATCAGACTTGCGAAGTGTTTGCGCATCAAGCGTCTCCCAATGCAGTGGAGGAACGGTCAGAATTTTTGGCGCCTGACTCAAACAACCCGCGGCACCTGGATTCGAGGAGAGCATCCTCGAACTGTCAGTTGAAATTAGCTTGGAATTGTAACGCTCACAAGAACAATGCGAGGATGTGCGCTGCGTCATTCGATCGCCGCGATAGCGATCGCTCGCAAGCCGGCGGGTCAGCCGCAGCGGCGGCGCGTCACCGCGTCGGCACCGGCTTCTCGCCGCGATAGTCGTAGAAGCCGCGCTGCGTCTTGCGGCCGAGCCAGCCGGCCTCGACGTATTTCACCAGCAGCGGGCACGGCCGGTATTTGGAATCGGCGAGCCCCTCGTGCAGCACCTGCATGACCGAGAGGCAGGTGTCGAGGCCGATGAAATCGGCAAGCTCGAGCGGCCCCATCGGATGATGCGCGCCGAGCCGCATCGCGGTGTCGATCGCCTCGACGTTGCCGACGCCTTCGTAGAGCGTGTAGATCGCCTCGTTGATCATCGGCAGCAGGATGCGGTTGACGATGAAGGCGGGGAAATCCTCCGACACCGCGATCTGCTTGTGGAGCTTGCCGATGAATTGCTTGGTCGCCTCGAAGGTGGAGTCGTCGGTGGCGATGCCGCGGATCACTTCGACCAATTCCATCAGCGGCACCGGATTCATGAAATGGATGCCGATGAAGCGCTCCGGCCGATCGGTCGCGGCGGCGAGTCGCGTGATCGAGATCGACGAGGTATTGGTGCCGACGATGGTTTCGGGCCGCAGCGCCGGGCACAGCGTGCCGAAGATCTTGCGTTTGACGTCCTCTTTCTCGGTGGCTGCCTCGATGACGAGATCGCAGTCGCCGAGTTCGTCGAGCGTGTTGGCCGGCGTGATGCGCTTGATGGCGGCCTGGCGCTCTTCCTCGCTGATGCGCTGGCGGCTGACTTGACGCGCCAGATTGCCACTGATGGTGGCGAGGCCTTCGGAAATACGCTCGGCGGCGACGTCGTTGAGCAGAACGTGAAAGCCCGAAAGCGCGCAGACATGGGCAATGCCGTTGCCCATCTGGCCAGCGCCGACCACGCCTATCTTGCGAATGGTGGGCGGCATCTCGCCGGTGCGTGCGGAACGCGCCATCGGCCGCTCCTTCACCTCATTCATGGTCCTTGCCTCTTATACGACATTCCGCCGCCTCGTTCGACGTGCGGTCAGCCGCGCAACTTGCCGAGCTCGGCGGCGAGCTCCGGCAGCGCCTGGTAGAGGTCGGCGACCAGGCCGTAATCGGCGACCTGGAAGATCGGCGCCTCCTCATCCTTGTTGATGGCCACGATCACCTTGGAATCCTTCATGCCGGCCAGATGCTGAATGGCGCCGGAAATGCCGACCGCGATGTAGAGGTCAGGCGCCACCACCTTGCCGGTTTGGCCGACCTGCCAGTCGTTCGGCGCATAGCCGGCGTCGACCGCGGCGCGCGAGGCGCCGACCGCCGCGCCGAGCTTATCGGCTACCGGCTCTATATATTTGGTGAAGTTCTCGCGGCTTTGCATCGCCCGGCCGCCGGAAATGATGATTTTCGCCGAAGTCAGCTCCGGCCGCTCGGACTTCGACAGCTCCTCGCCGGCAAATTGCGATACGTTCGGATCGGCCACCGCCGCGACGTTTTCGACCGGTACCGCGGCGCCGCCCTCGCCGGTCGGCGCAAACGCCGCCGTGCGCACCGTGATCACCTTCTTGGCATCGCGCGAGCGTACGGTCTGGATGGCGTTGCCGGCATAGATCGGTCGCTCGAACGTGTTGGGAGCGTCGATCTTGATGACGTCGGAAATCTGCATGACATCGAGCAGCGCGGCTGCGCGCGGCATGAAATTCTTGCCCGACGTGGTCGCCGGGGCGACGATGCTCTCGTAGGCATCCGCCAGCGACACGATCAGCACCGCCATCGGCTCCGCCAGCATGTGCTCGTAGGCGGGCGCGTCGGCCAGCAAGACCTTTTTGACGCCATCGAGCTTCGCAGCGGCGTCGGCGACGGCCTTGCAGCCTTGGCCGGCAACCAGGATGTGCACGTCGGCGCCGATCGCCTTGGCGGCGGTGAGCGCCTTGTTGGTCGCGTCCTTGAGCGCTTTGTTGTCGTGCTCGGCGATCAGCAGAGTAGGCATCAGATCGCCCCGGCTTCGTTCTTGAGCTTGTCGATCAGTTCGGCGACGCTCTTGACCTTGACGCCGGCCTTGCGCGCCGGCGGCTCTGCGGTCCTGATCGTTTCCAGCCGCGGCGCGATGTCGACGCCGTAATCGGCCGCGGTCTTATCGTCGATCGGCTTTTTCTTGGCCTTCATGATGTTCGGCAGCGAGGCGTAGCGCGGCTCGTTGAGCCGCAAATCGGTGGTGACGATTGCCGGCGTTTTCAGCTTCACGGTCTGCAAGCCGCCGTCGACCTCGCGGGTGACGGTGACCGCATCGCCGTCGAGCACCACCTTGGAGGCGAAGGTGCCCTGCGGCCAGCCGAGCAGCGCCGCCAGCATCTGGCCGGTTTGATTGCAGTCGTCGTCGATCGCCTGCTTGCCCATGATGACGAGGCCGGGCTGCTCGGCGAGTGCAATGGCCTTGAGAATCTTCGCCACCGCAAGCGGCTCGACGGCGCCGTCGGCCTTGACCAGGATGCCGCGGTCGGCGCCCATGGCGAGCGCGGTGCGAATGGTTTCGCCGGCCTGCTGCGGACCGATCGAGACGGCGATGATTTCGCTCGCCTTGCCGGCCTCCTTGATGCGCAGCGCTTCCTCGACCGCGATCTCGTCGAACGGGTTCATCGACATCTTGACGTTGCCGAGTTCGACGCCTGAGCCGTCGGCCTTGACGCGGATCTTCACGTCCTTGTCGATCGCCCGTTTGACCGGCACCAGGATTTTCATCGCGCTTTGCTTTGCTTTTCCGGCTTGGTTCGTCGCTGTTGGCCGGCGGCCTATGCTGCGGTGCGGGAACCTAATGGCCGCAACGGCGGCGAGTCAACGCGGCTCACAAGGGGTCGAAATGGCCGGCGACGACGGCGGGTTCCGAGTGCACGCAATCGAACAGCTTAACGCCCGCTGGGCGCATGACCGCGAACAGCGCCGCGCCGGCGACGAGACCGCCGACATGGGCCCAATACGCGACGCCGTCCTGCTGCCGGATCGACGCTTCGATCACCTGCCAGAGCGCCCAGCTGCCGATCACCCAATAGGCGCGGATGCGCAGCGGAATGAGGCCGAGCAGGCAGGTCACCTTGGCGCACGGCCGGAACAACAGATAAGCGGCAATGACGCCGGCAACAGCGCCCGAGGCGCCGATCAGGATGGTCGTCGAGCCGGGGTCGCTCAGCACGAACGCCAAGCCGGCGCAGATGCCGCAGGCGAGATAAAAGCCGAGAAAGCGCCAGTGCCCGAGCACCTCCTCGATGTCGTCGCCGAACACGAACAAAAACAGCATGTTGCCGAACACATGCATGAAATTGCCATGCAGGAACATCGAAGTGACGAGCGTAAGCGGCGCCGGCAACGCGCCCGGAATGCCGCCGCCCCAAAGCGCCACCGGAACAAGACCGGCGAGGCGATCGGCCTGATCGAGCTGCCCGGTGCCGACCTGATAGAAGAACACGCCGAAATTGATCAGGACCAATGCCCACATCACGTAAGGCGGCGTCGGCCATTTGAGCGGGTTGTGATCCCACAGCGGCGTGAAAACCATTATCGTGCCCCTTACATGTGCTCAGCGATTGCGGCCCGGAACCCAGAGCACGTCGCCTGAGCCCTTGTGGTTGGCATGGCGCGCCGCGACGAACAGGAAATCCGAAAGCCGGTTGACGTATTTCAACACTTCTGGCGTCACGCTCGCGCCCGGTTGGTCGGCCAGCTCGGCGATGAGCCGCTCGCCGCGCCGGCATATGGTGCGAGCGAGATGCAGATAGGCCGAGGCGGCGCTGCCGCCGGGCAGCACGAACGAGCGCAGCGGATTGAGCTCGGCATTGAGCCGGTCGATCTCGCTCTCGAGCCAAGCCACCTGATTATCCGTAACGGTCAGCCGCGCGCCGTCCGGTCCCTTGCCCTTGCCGGGCATGGTGAGGTCGGCGCCGGCGTCGAACAGATCGTTCTGGATCCGTGACAGCGCGGCATCGAGCGCCGCGTCGTCGCGCGTATGCAGGCGGACGAGCCCGAGCGCGGCGTTAAGCTCGTCGAGCGTGCCATAGGCGGCAATGCGCAAATCGTATTTCTTGCGACGTTCGCCGGTGCCGAGCGCGGTGGTGCCGTCGTCGCCGGTGCGGGTGTAGATCTTGTTGAGCACCACCATGATCAGCGTCGCCGACTCATTTCGACATGATCCATACCGTGAACATGATCACGACGATGGCGATGAACTGCAACAGCACGCGCAGCCGCATCAGTTTTTGCGACGTGTTGCCCGAGCCGCCGCGCATCATGTTGATGAGGCCGAGCAGCAGCACCACGGCGACCGCGCCGATCGCCACCGGAACCGCATAGTGCGACATGAAATCTGCCATGGCGGACTGTAGCCCGGATTTCGCGTAAGCGAAATCCGGGGTGTTCGGAAAGGCGCGCGCCCCCGGATTGCACTCCGCGCGATCCAGGCTACAACGGGGCCGCACCGGAAAGGACGCCGAGAATGATCGTTGATTTTCAGCACCATTTCACCCCGCGCGAGCTGATCAAGCAGGATCCGGGCGACCGCCTGATCCTGCACTACGACGCGCTCGGCGCGCCGAGCTACACCGTGCATGCGCTGCTCTACGATCTTGACGAGCATGTGCGCATGATGGACGTGGCCGGCATCGACGCCGCCTGGCTGACCAGCGCCGCCGGCATGTGCGCCGACCTCGACACCTCGCGCTTCATCAACGATTGCGCCAAGAAGGCCGAGCGCGATTATCCGGGCCGCTTCATCGGCGCCGCGCACGCCCATCCGCTCGGCGGCACCGAAGCCTTCAAGGAGCTGGCGCGCTGCCGGCACGAGCTCGGCTTTCAGGGCGTGACCATCACCTCGGAGTTCGACGGCAAGTGGATCGACGATCCGGCCATGGAGCCGTTCTGGAACGAGGTCGAGAAGCTCGGCTTGTTCGTGTTCGTGCACCCGGCGCTCAAGCTCAATGCGGCGCAGCAATTCGACGCCTACGACACTGCGCGCGGCGTCGGCCGCGAGTTCTCGCTGATCATGGCGACCATCCGCCTGGTCAATTCCGGGCTGTTCGACCGCCACCCGGCCCTGACCGTGCACATGGCGCATCTGTCCGGCGGCATCGCCGGCATGCTCGCCCGCATCCGCTCGTTCCAGGACAAGGAGTTTTGGGGCACCGCCGCTAATGCGCGGCACGGCGCCAAGGCCAAGCGCGATTTCGATCACTACATCCGCAACAATCTGGTGTTCGATACCGCGGGCTTTGCCGGCGGCATCGGCGCGGTGAAGGCGGGATTAAGCGAAATCCCGGCCTCGCGCATCGTGTTCGCCACCGACTATCCGCAGGAAATCCGCAAGCGCGAAGTGGTGCGCGACTTCGTGCGCAACATCGGCGCGCTCGGCGCCGACGGCGAACGGATACTCTCCGGCAACGTCGAGCTATTGCTCAAGGAGCCGCCGGGCGCCGGACGAAGGCAAGCGGAAGAGAGTGTGCGATGACGCGCCGGCGCCAAGTTTAAGCGGCAAAATCCGGCGGTGGTGTTGGCGGCCCCGTTTCCGATTTCGCTTCGATCAATCCGTCCTGGGCGCTAGAATAGCTCTGATGAATCGAATTGAGGCCATCGATAACCTGAAACGCCGGGCCGATGCCATCAAGGCCATGGGTGCGACCTCGCTGTACCTGTTCGGCTCGATAGCGCAGGACCAAGCCGGGCTGGGAAGCGATCTCGATCTGTTCATTGATTACGACCCGAACAGCCGCTTCAACGCCTTTGATCTTGTCGGCATCAAACAATTTCTGGAAACCGAACTGGGCGTCGACGTCGATATCACGACGCGAGACGGACTACATCCGATGCTGCGGGATGTCATCGAGCAGTCGGCGATTCGCGTCTTCTGATGTCGCGCAAGACCGACCACGCCATACACGACATATTGGAGGCGATAGCCCGGGTGGAGGAGATTACCCGTGGAAAGAACTTTGCCGAATTCGAAACAAGCTGGCAGCTCAGATGGCTGGTTCAGCGTGCAATCGAAATCATATCGGAAGCAAGCCGTGCGCTTCCCGATGATCTCACCAGCACAAGACCAGAAGTTCCCTGGTCACGAGTGCGCGGCATTGGCAATGTCCTGCGCCACGAATATAGCGGGCTTTCAGACCGGATTATTTGGAACGTTGTGGTCGACGAATTGCCTCGTTTGAAGATCGCCATCGAGGCAATTTCCGCGGCCATCGGCAAGTGAAGGTTAAACCTGCCCAATCGCGTGCTGCCGCGATGTTGGCGTCCGTTCAGTTCGACCCGTCCAGCAGCCGCCGCGCGATCACCTGGGCCTGGATTTCGGCGGCGCCTTCGAAAATGTTGAGGATGCGGGCGTCGCAGAGGAGCCGCGAGGCGGCAAATTCGAGCGCGAAACCGTTGCCGCCGTGAATCTGCACGCAATTGTCGGCGGCGGCCCAGGCGACGCGGGCGGCGAGCAACTTGGCCATGCCGGCTTCGAGATCGCAGCGCCGGCCGGAATCCTTCTGCCGCGCCGCGTGATAGGTGAGCTGGCGCGCGATCATGATCTCGACCGCCGTCATGGCGAGCTTGTCGGCAACGCGCGGAAAATCGACGATCGGTTTGCCGAACTGCCGGCGCGTGGTCGCATAGGTGAGCCCCTCGTCCAGCGCGGCTTGCGCCACGCCGACGGCGCGTGCCGCGGTCTGGATACGCGCCGCTTCGAACGTCGCCATCAACTGCTTGAAACCGAGGCCCTCGACGCCGCCGAGTAGATTCTCAGCTTTCACGGTGAAGCCGTCGAACGCGATCTCGTATTCCTTCATACCGCGGTAGCCGAGCACCTCGATCTCGGTGCCCGACATTCCCGGCACCGGGAATGGATCGTCGTCGCTGCCGCGGGGCTTTTCGGCCAACAACATCGAAAGGCCGCGATAGCCGCTCTCTGCCGGATTGGTGCGAACGAGGAGCGTCATCAAGTCGGCGCGCACCGGGTGCGTGATCCAGGTTTTGTTGCCGTAAATCTTGTAGGCGTCGCGCTCGCGCACCGCGCGGGTCTTCAGCGCGGCGAGATCCGATCCGGTGTCCGGCTCGGTGAACACCGCCGTCGGCAGCACTTCGCCGGAAGCGATTTTCGGCAGCCATTGGCGTTTCTGCTCCAAGGTACCGCTGCCGAGAATGAGCTCGGCGGCGATTTCCGAGCGCGTGCCGAGGCTGCCGACGCCGATATAGCCGCGCGACAGTTCCTCGGACACGACGCACATCGACTCCTTGCCGAGCCCCATGCCGCCAAAATCCTCGGGGATGGTGAGGCTGAACACGCCGAGCTCGGACATTTGCGCGATGACGTCGAGTGGGATGTAGTCGTTGCGCAAATGCCATTGCTGCGCATGCGGCACGACTTTGTCGTCGGCGAAGCGGCGTATCTCGTCGCGGATCGCATCGAGCGTCTCGTCGAGGGCGCAGGCGCCGACCGTGATGTCCTGGTTTTGACGCATCAGCTCCGCGAGCCGCGCGCGCCGCGGCGCCGTGTTGCCGCCGGCGATGAGGTGCTCGACCGCGCCCGACATGCGCGCCGCAACGGCCGCCGCCGACAGGCCGAGATCGGACAGACGCACGATCTCGCCCTGGCTCATGGCAATGCCGGCGAAAATTTGCGCCAAATATTCGCCGGCGCCGATGCGCACCAGAAGGTCCTCGGTCTCGCCGAGACGGCCGGCCTCGGCGAGGCGTTGCGCATAGGCGGCGAGCTGGCGGATCGCCTCGACGTAAGTGGCGAGCCAGGCGAGCCCGTGGGTGGCGCGCTGCTCGCGATCGAACGTGGCGGAGATCGGCCGGCCGTCGACGGTCACCCGCTCGGCGACAGCGCGGCGGGCGTCGTCGAGCAATGCCTCGGCTGCCGCAACCCCTTGGCGAACCGCCGCAATCAGCTCGAGGCCCGCGGGCATGGCGGACGCGGCAGGCGACATGACAGCTCCATCATCGGGGGAAACGGGGCTTAAGCGGGGTATGGCCCGAACTTATGCATGGAGCGTGCCGAAGCCAACTCGGGTCGGCAAAACGCGATCAGACCGCGCGCGAAATAGCTTCGAATTCTTGTCAAATCTTAACCATTTTCCGTTTTCCTGGAGACTGGTCGCTGCGGTGCTGGAGCCGCGGTCGCCTTGATCCGGGTCCAAGAACCCTGCGCGCGGCTCGCCGATGTCAATCGCCCAAGCTTTTTTCAAACTGTCAGTTCGCGCCCGCATCATCGCGCTCGGTCTCATCCCGGTTGTCGGCTTTCTGGCCGGCGGCATCGCATTCGAGTTGGGCGACAGCCAGGTCGGGCGCTCGTTCTCGATCGTGGCGCGTGATACCGCGGTGGCCGACGCCAGCCACGATCTCAAATCCGGCTTGTTGATGATGCGCGCCGCGACGGTCGATTTCGTCGCGCACCCGTCCGACAAGCAGCTGAAGACCTTTGCGCAGGGCCAGCAGCTCGCCATGCAGTCGCTCGACCGCATCCAGGCCAAGGTCGTCGATTCGCAGCAGGATGCGATCACGCCGTTGCGCATCACGGTGCGCGATCTCAAGGCGAGCTTCGACAGCCTGGTCAACGAGCAACGAACGCTCGGCTTCAACGAGAGCGAGGGCACCACCGCCGACCTGATCTGGGCCAGCAACGAGGTCGAAAAGACGATACGCAACGATCTGGGCTGGGTCGCCGACGAACAGGCCGGCAAGCTCATGGCGTCGATCCTGACCATGCGGCACTACGAGATCGAATACCGGCTGAACCACTCGGCCGACGCCGAGCAGCGTTTCCTCGACGAAGTGAAGAATTTCAACAACCTGTTCAATTCGGTCGACGGCCTGCCGGCGATGAAGGACAAGCTCAATCGCCAAGTGCAGCACTATAGCTACGCCTTCGCCCAATGGGTGGCGAGCGCCGACAACATCCAGCCGCTGCTCGCCCTGATCGACCACGACACCGAGGCCGTGCTGCCGGAGGCCGACAAGATCATCAGCGCGGCGCAGGACAACGCCGCCGCCGCAGCCGGCGCGCTCGACGCCTCACGCGAGCGCACGCAATGGATCATGGCCTTCCTCGGCATCGCCTTGGTGCTGATCGGGCTCGTCTGCAGCTGGCTGATCGGCCGCTCCATCACCCGGCCGCTGGAAAGCCTCGCCAACATCATGAAGCGGCTCGCCGGCGGCGACACCTCGGCGCAAATTCCGGCCACCGATCTAAGCCATGAGATCGGCGCCATGGCGCGCGCGGTGATCGTGTTCCGTGACACCATGATCGAGCGCGAGCGGCTGTCCGGCATGCAGGCCGACACCAACACGGCGCGCGAGCGGCGCGGCGCGACGATCGCCGCCATGATCGCGCAGTTTCGCACCTCGGTGGAGCAGGCGCTGGCGCGGTTGCGCGAGCAGGCCGGCCGGCTCGAGCGCGCCTCGAGCGGGCTCAACCAAGCGGCCGATGCGGTGACCGCCGAAGCGCAGCAGGCCGAGACGCGGGTCGGCGCGGCCTCCGTCAACGTCACCACGGTAGCAAGCTCGATCGAGGAACTGGCCGCCTCGATCGGCGAAATCGCCGCGCAAGCGTCGAAATCGACCGAGGTCGCCGGCCGCGCCGTCGCCGAATCCAAGCGCACCGTCAACACCATGTCGGAGCTGGGCAGCGCCGCCAACCGCATCGGCGAAGTGATCGGCCTCATTCAGGCCATCGCCGGGCAGACCAATTTGCTGGCGCTCAACGCCACCATCGAGGCGGCGCGCGCCGGCGAGGCCGGCCGCGGCTTCGCCGTGGTCGCTTCCGAGGTCAAATCGCTCGCCGCGCAGACCGGGCGCGCCACCGAGGACATCGCCGCCCAGATCGGCTCGATCCAGTCGGCCACCGCCGACGCCGCGCAAGCGATCGAGCAAGTGTCGACGATCATCGACGACATGTCGGCCATCGCGGCGACCGTCGCCGCCACCGTCGAGGAGCAGAACAACGCGGTGGCCTCGATCGCTGAGGGCGTCAACCGCGCCTCGGTCGAGGCGCGCAGCGGCGCCGATGCCATGAGCCGGGTCGCCGGCGCCTCGACCGGCGCCCGCGCCACCGCGGTCGACGTCAAGGCGCTCGCCGACGCGCTGTCGGTCGAGGCCGAAAATCTGCAGGACGAAGTGCGCCGCTTCCTCGCCGACGTGCAGGCGGCGTAGGCTGACGTAGCCTGGGTTGAGCGGAAAGCGAAACCCAGGATCGGCGCTTCAGCCTCCAAAATCGTTGGCGAATTTCGTTGCCCCCAATCCGGGTTACTGGCCAGCTGTCGCGTGCGCTGCGGCCTTGAACAAGTCCTGCCACATCCGCCTGAGCGCTTCGACTTTCTGGCATGCGTGCCAACCCGCCGCGGTTACTGCGCGCGCCTCGTTTTCATTGACGAACTCGCGCAGTCCGTGGCCGACCAGATGAACGGCGCGCGCGGCGTCCTCGGCCTCGTTGAGCAGTTCTTCCATGTCGAGGCAGAGCGACACCAGCTTTGACGCTGCCGCTCTGGTCGGGCGCAAAGGTATCGTGGCACGCTTGCGTCGCGCAGGCATGGTGAAAATCCGGCGAATCCGGCATTAATGACACTGTACTGATTTAGCATCTCTCTTTCAGTATGTCAATCTGAATTCAGTACACCATGCTGATAAATGCAAAGCAGTGCCGGATGGCAAGAGCCGCGCTTCAGATCAGCGTGCGCGAGCTTGCGAGCATGGCCAAGGTGGCCACTGATACGGTCAGCCGCTTGGAGGCCGGCAAGCGGCTGAAGCCGCGCACGGTCGAAGCGATTCAGCGCGCTCTGGAAAAGGCCGGCGTCGAGTTCACGAACGGCGACAAGCCAGGCGTGCGGATGAATTAGGCGCGCGTCGGAGCATCGTTCAGATGATCCCAGCGCAATCCCGGATGGCCCGAGCGGCGCTCCAGCTTGGGATTCGTGACGTTGCCAAGCTCGCCGGGGTGGCACCGAGTACGATTTCCCGGCTCGAGGCCGGCGAAGCCCTCCAGCCGCGCACCATCGAAGCAATCCGGCGTGCTGTCCTGAGAATGACGATGCGGGAACGGCTTCGGCCGCATCCGTGTTGATCAGGCAGCCCGGTATTGCATTCGATCAAGCCTGCCAAGAATCCAAAAAGTCTGCCAAGAAACACAAGCGATATGTCCGATCCGCACCGCCGCGCTCCGCGGCCGTCGTTTCAACAATTGCTCTGGCACTGCCTGATGGGGGTCGCCTTAGGAGTGCTGTGCGCGGGCTTGCTGCTGCAGGTGCCGAGTTCGGCCGGCGACAGCCTCATCGCAGGGCCGGAGACCTCGTACAAGACGCTGCGGTTTCTGCTCTCCTTCGCTTTTCTGTTCGGCCTCGGCGCCACGCTCACAGGCGCGATGTTTCTCAGCCACGACAAATCCTGACCGGCCGCCGGCCGCCGCTCCGCGCCTGGCGCGGGAGCGTGCTTCGCCTGGGTGGCGGAATGACGTATAGGCCTTACCTTTGCCGTGGAGGCCTTCGCCATTGCGTAGAATCGGTCTTTGGTGCCGCGTCCCCATCGACGCCTTTTTTCGCTTCAACGCCGACGACGGCTGGGCGATCGCGAGCCATATCGCGCTGTCGATGCTTACCGCCATGTTTCCCTTTCTCATCCTGGTCACGGCGCTCGCCGGTTTTCTCGATTCCAAGAACCTCGCCGACGAGGTGGCGCGCTTGATCGTGGCCGCCTGGCCGCCGGAGGTTTCGGGGCCGATTGCCGACCAGGCCCACACGGTGCTGACGACCGCGCAGGGCGACGTGCTCACGCTCGGCGCCGTATTCGCGGTGTACTTCTCGTCGAGCGGCGTCGAGAGCCTGCGCATCGGGCTTAACCGCGCCTATGGTTTGGCCGAACGGCGGCCGTGGTGGCTGTTGCGCCTGGAATCGATCGCCTATGTGCTGGTCACCGCCATAAGTCTGTTGGCGCTGGCGTTTCTGGTGGTGCTCGGGCCGCTGGTGTTTCAGACGACCTTGCGTTATGCGCCGTCGCTGGCGGATTTCGAAAGCCATTACAATTTTGCGCGGCTGATCGTGGCGGCAGTGGTCATTGCGGCGGCGCTGTTCATTCTGCATCTCTGGCTGCCGGCCGGCCGGCGGCGCCTTAGGGACGTGTGGCCCGGCATCCTCGCGACCCTGGTCCTGTGGCTCGCCTGCGGCTCCGCCTTCGGCCGCTATCTCAACAGGTTTTCATCGGCCTATGTGACCTATTACGCGGGGCTCGCTTCGGTGATGATCGCGCTGGTGTTCCTCTATTTCAGCGCCTGGATTTTCATCTATGGCGGCGAGCTCAACGCCGCGATCGCGCGGGTGCGAAGCGAACCCGACAAAGCGGGCAAAGATGAGCGCGGCGGCTGAGTGCCTGCCATGCCAAGCCCGAGCAGCCGACAAAACCGGTGCGGCGGCGACGGCGTTGCCTCGCCTTCGCAACTGGCGCTAAGTTGCCTGACCCCATAGCGGATTTCCGGTTTTCCAAGAGGATTACGATGGCCAAGGTCGAAGACCGCGCGCTCGCTCCGGCGGCGGGCCTCAACGACGATATCGGCGAGGAGACGCGGCTGCGGCTCTACCGCATCCAGGTCGAGATTCGCGAGGCCGAGCAGCGCGCCTTCGATCTGTTCCTGCAAAATCTGGTCAAGGGCACAAGCCACCTGTCGCTCGGCCAGGAGGCGGTCGCCGCCGGCTTTGCCGCCGTCATGAAGCCCGGCGACCTGTCGTTCTGCACCTATCGCGGCCACGCCCACACCCTCGCCCGCGGCGTGCCGATCGAAAAAGTGTTGGGCGAGCTGATGCAGCGCGACAATGGCTTGATGCGCGGCAAGGGCGGCTCGATGCACCTGACCTCGGCCGAGCACGGCGTGATGGGCTCCTACGCCATCATCGGCGCGCATCTGCCGATCGCCTGCGGCGCCGCCTGGCGCGCCCAGTACAAGGGCAGCAAGGACGTGGCGGTGTGCTTCTTCGGCGACGGCACCACCAATATCGGCGCCTTCCACGAGGCGCTCAATTTCGCTGCGGTGTGGAAGCTGCCGGTGATCTTCGTTTGCGAGAACAACCTCTACATGGAATATACGCCGATCGGCGACGTCACCGCGGTACAGCATCCGGCCGCCGACCGCGCCGCTTCCTATGGGCTGCCGCGCATCGTGGTCGACGGCAACGATGCCGATGCGGTTTATCGCGCCGCGACCGCCGCCTACGCCAAGGCGCGCGACGGCGGCGGTCCGTCGCTCGTCGAATGCATGACCTACCGCCACAGCGGCCATTCACGCGCCGATCCGGCCAAGTACCGGCCGGAAGGCGAGCTGGAAAAGTGGAAGGAGCGCGATCCGATCAAGCTCTACCGCGAGCGGCTCAAGCAGTTCGGCATTGCCGACGGCGTCATTGCCGAGATCGACGCCGACGTGCGGCGCCGCGTCGATGAGGCCACCGAAAAATGCAAGGCGGCGCCGATGCCGCCGCTCGATCTTCTGACCACCGACGTTTACGCCGATGGAGGTTTCGCATGGCGGAACTGACTTACCGCGACGCGGTCGCGCGCGGCATCGCGCAAGAGATGGCGCGCGACCCGGACGTGGTTTTTTTGGGCGAGGACATCGGCAAGGCCGGCGGCGTGTTCAAGGCGACGGTCGGACTCTACGAGCAGTTCGGCCCGTTGCGCGTGCGCGACACGCCGATCTCCGAGCAGGCGATACTCGGCGCCGCCATGGGCGCGGCAATGACGGGCCTAAAGCCGATCGCCGAGATCATGTTTTCGGATTTTTTCGCGGTCTGCTTCGACTACATCGCCAACGAGTTCGCCAAGAGCCGCTACATGTCGAACGGCCAGCTCAAATGCCCGCTGGTGGTGCGCACCGGCAACGGCGCCGGCTCGCGCTTCGGCGCCCAACATTCGCAGAGCGTCGAGAACTGGTGCATGATGATTCCGGGCCTGAAAGTCGTGGCGCCGTCCAATCCGCGCGACGTGATCGGGCTCATGGCGGCGGCGGTGCGCGATCCCGATCCGGTGATCTTCTTCGAGCACAAGTCGCTCTATCCGACCAAGGGCGAGGTGCCGGACGGTGAGATCGTCGACGCGCTCGGCAGTGCCAAGATCGTGCGCTCCGGCAAGGACGCGACCATTCTGGCGCTGGCGCTGATGGTGCCGCGCGCGCTCGCCGCGGCGGAAAAGCTCAAGAGCGAGCACGGCATCGACTGCGAAGTCGTCGACGTGCGCTCGCTGGTGCCGCTCGACACCCAGACCATTCTGGGCTCGGTGGCGCGCACCCATCGGCTGTTCACGGTTGAGGAAAATCCGCGGCTGTGCGGTTGGGGCGCCGAGATCGTCTCGATCGTCGCCGACGAAGCGTTCTACGACCTCGACGGCCCGCCGGTACGCATCACCACGCCGCACATCCCGCTCCCCGCCGCCGATATTCTGGAAGACATCGCGTTGCCGACGGTGGAGCGGATTAGCGAGAGGGTGCGGAAGGCATTGCAAAGCTAGAGCGATGAGTCCTCGAATGATGAGCTCTTATTTCCTCGGGCCTTTTGCCGAGAACTTGTTTCTCGCAGCCAGCAATCTACTCAAGGCTTCGGACTGAAATTGATTAGGGCCTGAAACCTCTACAAGCTGCTTGGCCGCTTCACAGACCAAATTGTAATGCTCGTCATGGGCAGCAATCGCATTGACGGCGCGCACAAAAGACGGCTTGCGGACTACCAACCCTTGGGCAATCCCTATCAGGGTATCTACCAAAGCTGGATCATGATCGAATCCGCTCATCGCCAGTCTTGCCTCGACGTACGATGCTTCAATGTTCATCTCACTGCTGAAAGAATGATTTGGTGGCGCGATGTAGTCCAGCACTCTCAGCCCGTCCAAACACGCGTCGCGAGCTTTTTCCTCCAGCTTCCTTCGTGGCGCATCCTCAGGTCGGCTTGACAGCATTCTCGTCTTCGCCAGCTGTCGGTCCTTCACGATAGTGACAAGCAAGCCGACAAAGCTGGCGCGATGGAATATCCAGCCAACAGTTTCGATCTTGTCCACATCACACGCGAGCACCGCGTCCTCATCGATGAGTGCATCACCGATCCAGGAATGGCGGGCGGGGATATATCCAAGATGATGGCCATGGTGCTTAACCGCCACAGCGTGGTCGTCATGCGGGTTGTCTGGCTCGGCGATGAGATCGAGCCTGGTCCCAACCTTTAGATTGTGAGCGCAATAGCTGCCGCGGTTGATGCCGTCTGGTCCACGGTATCGAAGCCCTGCAATCCAACTTGGATAACTACGCATCTCTACCGCTCACGCATTCCGCTGCCGCGGCGGTTTGAGCGCCTCGCGCACGGTTTCAGGTTCACGCGCGATCACCATGAGGTACGCGCGCGCCGCTTGATCGGGCTCGACACGGCCTTGCTCCCAGTCGCGCAGCGTGCCGAGCGGGATGTGATAACGGGCCGCGAAATCTTCCTGGCTTAAGCCCAGCGCGCGGCGGATGATCTTCGCTTGCGGCGTCCGCTTCATGCGCGAGAGGTCTTGTTCGGTGAGGGGCCGCGCGTCGGGATCGTTGAGTGCTGCTTGATGGCGCTGCGCTTCGGTCATGGCATCAAAGCGCGTCCAGTCGGTTTTCGTGGTTTTGGTCTGCTTACGTGTTGTCTTCATGGTATCGGCGTCGTTCAAGCGGCTCGGCGCCGCGCGCGGAGATGATGCGAATTGAGCCGTTGCGCAGCGTGTACACTACGGAGAGGAGGCGCCCATCGACCATGCCGATGATCACATAACGGTCCTCGCCGTAGTCCTCACGGTCATCGAGGCGTTCAGTGGCAAACGGATCCGCGAAAACCCGTCTGGCCGTGTCGAACGTTACGCCGTGGTCGGCATAGTTCTGCGCGTCCTTGGCGTCATCCCATTCAAATCCGTTGTCGTTCATATATAGTACTGGTAATCCGTAGTCCACTCAAGGCACCCGGCCGAATATTGACAGAGTGCTGGGCAAGGGCGACGTGTGATGTGCCGAGGGTAGGAAAAGCGGAAAGACAAGGCCATGGCCAGATACGACAATCTCCTCGCCAACGTGCCGACCGATCTGTGGATCGGCGGAAAATGGAAGAAATCCTCCGACGGCGGCCGTTTCGACGTGATCGATCCGGCGACCGAGAACAAGGTCGCGTCGGTGGCGAGCGCCACGGTCGAAGACGCGATGGCGGCGCTTGATGCGGCCAGCGCCGCGTTCCCCGGCTGGGCCGCAAAGAAGCCGCGCGAGCGCGCCGAGGTGTTGCGTAAATCTTACGAGCTGATCATGCGCGACGCCGAGCGGTTGGCGAAGCTGATCACCATCGAGAACGGCAAGGCGCTGCCGGATTCGCGCGGTGAGGTCGCCTACGCGGCCGAGTTCTTCCGCTGGTACGCCGAGGAGGCGGTGCGCAATATCGGCTCCAATTCGGTGGCGCCGGCCTCGGGCGCGCGCATCTTCGTGCAGCACAAGCCGGCCGGCATTGCCGTGCTGGTGACGCCGTGGAATTTCCCGGCCGCCATGGCGACCCGCAAAATCGGCCCGGCGCTCGCCGCCGGCTGCCCGGTCGTGCTCAAACCGGCCTCCGATACGCCGCTCACCATGCTGGCGCTGATGCCGATCCTCGAAGAGGCCGGCGTACCGGCGGGCGTCGTCAACGTCATCCCGTCGCGGTCATCGGGCAAAGTGGTCAGCGCCATGCTGCACGATCCGCGGGTGCGCGTGGTGTCGTTCACCGGCTCGACCGAGGTCGGCCGCAAACTTTTGCACGAAGCGGCGGACTGCATCGTCAAGCCGGCGATGGAGCTCGGCGGCAATGCGCCGTTCATCGTGTTCGACGATGCCGACATCGATGCCGCCATCGACGGCGCCATGATCGCCAAGATGCGCAACATGGGCGAGGCCTGCACGGCGGCCAATCGCTTCTATGTGCACGAGAAGGTGCGCGACGAATTTTCCAAAAAACTCACCGACAAGATGGCCGGCCTGAAAATGGGTAACGGCCTCGACGACGGCGTCGCGCTCGGACCGCTGGTCAACAAGGCCGGCCTCGACAAGGTCGTCGAGCTGGTCGACGACGCGGTGCAGAAGGGCGCCAAGGTGTTGACCGGCGGCAAGCTGCCGGGCGGCCCGGGCTTCTTCTATCCGGCCACCGTGCTGTCGAACGTCTCGGATGACGCCAAAATGCTCAATGAAGAGATTTTCGGCCCGGTGGCTTCGATCCAGACGTTCAAGTCCGACGACGAAGTGATCGCGCGCGCCAACGACACCGAATATGGGCTTGTCGCTTATCTCTACACCAAGGATTTGAGCCGCGGCATGCGGGTGTCGGAAAAGCTCGACTTCGGCATGATCGGCTTGAACCGCGGCCTCGTTTCCGATCCAGCGGCGCCGTTCGGCGGCACCAAGCAATCCGGCCTCGGCCGCGAGGGCGCGCATGAGGGCATGATGGAGTTTCTCGAAACCCAATACGTTTCGGTGACGTGGTGAGCGGGGAGGGCGACACGCCGCAATCGGCGCGGGCGCGCCTGATCGGCGCCTGGCGCTATATCGGCACGCGTATCAATGGCGGCAAATGGGACCGGGGCGCCAATCCGAAGGGCATGATCTATTACGGCCCGCACGGCGAGATGGCGGTGCAGATCGCTCCCGACGTCGAGCGCAAGCGCGCCGGCGCGGTGATGACGCCCGAAGAGGCATTCATCGCGCTCAAGGACTACATCGCCTATTTCGGCACCTACACGGTCGACGAGGCGGCCGGCACGGTGACGCATCATCGCGCCGACAATTTGCAGCCGGGCGAGGGCGGCGATCTCATTCGCCGCTATGAGTTCGTCGGCGACCGCCTGATCTTGCGGCCGCCCAATTCGACGCTCGAGGTCACCTGGGAGCGCATCAAGTGACGCCGCGCTGTTATGCTTGTCATGCCCCGCGAAAGCGGGGCATCCGGTAATCTCTGCAACGATGTGATCATGGGACTGAGCGGCAAACATCTGCTTTCGTGGATACTGGATCATCCGCTTGCGCGGATGATGACAGCCCGGGGCTAGGCATGAACATCCTGATGCCGCAGCTCGGCGAGACCGTCGCTGAAGGCAAGATCACCAAGTGGTTCAAGTCGGCCGGCGAAGCCGTCGCGCCGGGCGACAATCTGTTCGAGATCGAGACCGACAAGGTATCGATGGAGGTGCCGGCGACCAGCGCCGGCGTGCTGACGGAAATCCGCGTGCCGGCGGGCGAAGTGGCGCCGGTCGGCGCGATCGTCGCGGTAATCGCTGATGGAGCCGGCGCAGTAGTAGAAAAGCCTCGCGCAATTGTGCAAGCGGCCCCCCTCCCTAGCCCTCCCCCGCAAGCGGGAGAGGGAACATTAATTAACCCTCCCCCGCTTGCGGGGGAGGGCAGGGTGGGGGCAAGTCCGCGCGCACAGGCCGGCGAGCGTAGACCGATTGCGCTCGACCCATTTTTTGAGGTGCGCACCCCCGAACGCAATTTCGGGCCGGCGCGGCTGTCGGGCGGCGTCGCCGTCACGCCACTGGCGCGCAGGCTTGCTGCGGAATCGGGGATCGATCTGCGTCAACTGCGCGGTTCCGGCCCGCACGGCCGCATCGTGGCGCGCGACATCGAGCAGGCGCCGGCTCCGCAACAAAAACACGCGCCGGAGACGCCAAGCGCCGATCGCATCAAGTCGCTGTACGCCGCCGGCTCGTACGAAGAAGTGCCGCTCGACACCATGCGCCGCACCATCGCGGCGCGGCTCACCGAAGCGCAGACCGTCCCGCACTTTTATCTCACCGCCGACGTGGATATTGGGCGGCTGATCGCCTTGCGCGAGGAGGCGAACGCGTCGGCGTCTGGCCCTCTCCCTAACCCTCCCCCGCAAGCGGGGGAGGGAACGGCGGCTTTCAGGCTCTCGCTCAACGATTTTTTAATCCGCGCCTGGGCCCTGGCGCTGCAGCGGGTGCCGGCCGCCAACGCGGTCTGGGCTGGCGATAGCATCTTGCGCTTCAAGCATTCCGATATCGGCGTCGCTGTCGCCCTCGACGATGGTCTGGTTGCGCCTGTGCTCCGCCAAGTCGAGAGCAAATCAGTCTCCGCCATCTCTGCGGAAATGAAGGATTTGTCGGTGCGTGCGCGGGAGAAAAAACTCGCGCCGGCCGATCTCCAGGGCGGCGTGTCGGCGATTTCCAATCTCGGCATGTACGGCGTGCGCGAATTCGCCGCCATCATCAATCCGCCGCATGCGACTATCTTGGCGGTCGGCGCGGCACGGCGTCAGGCGGTGGAGAAGGCCGACCGCGGCGTTGCGTTCGCGAGCCTGCTTGCCGTCACGCTGTCGTGCGATCATCGCGTGGTCGACGGCGCGCTCGGCGCGCAGCTGCTTTCGGCGTTCAAGGATTTTGTCGAGGCGCCGGTGCGCATGCTGGTTTGAACGAGGACGAGAATGCCGGAAGACAAGAAGCAAGTTCTGCTGCTTGGGCCGCTCAAGCCGGTGGTGATGAACGGGCTGGAAAGCGCCTGCATTGTCCATAAGGCGCACGCGGCGAAGGACCGCGACGCGTTTTTCGCCCAGCACGCGGACGTGCGCGCCATCGCCTGCAGCGCCACGACGGAAAAAATCCCGGGCAGCTTCATGGAGCGTTTCCCGAACCTCGAAATCGTCGCGAGCTTCGGCGTCGGCTACGATCACATGGATTCAAAGTGGGCCGCCGCGCACGGCGTCATTCTGACCAATACGCCGGGTGTGCTGAACGAAGAAGTCGCCGATACCGCGCTCGGGCTTTTGCTCTGCACCGTACGTGAGCTGCCGCAGGCCGAACGCTATCTGCGCGCCGGCAGATGGCGCGAGAGGGATTATCCGCTGACCAAGGCGACCTTGCGCGACCGCACCGTGGGGCTGATCGGCATGGGCGGCATCGGCCAGGCCATCGCGCGGCGGCTCGACGCGTTCGGCGTGCCGGTGGTCTATCACACGCGGCAGCAGCGCGCCCATCTGCCATATCGCCATTACGCCAACCTCATCGACATGGCGCGCGATGTCGACATCCTGCTCGCGATCCTGCCGGGCGGCCCTGGGACCGCGAACATGATCGACGCCAAGGTGCTCGACGCGCTCGGCCCGAATGGCATCCTGATCAACATGGCACGCGGCTCGGTGGTCGACGAGCAGGCGCTGATCAAGGCCTTGCAGGAGAAGCGCATCCTCTCCGCCGGCCTCGACGTCTACGCCAAAGAGCCGAACGTGCCGGCGGAATTGATCGCGATGGACAACGTCGTGCTGTTTCCGCATCTCGGCTCGGCATCGCACTACACGCGCGCCAAGATGGATCAGCTCGTCGTCGACAACATCCTGGCCTGGGCCGCAGGCAAGCCGCCGCTGACGCCGGTTGCGGAAACGCCGTGGCAGTCGTGGGGCAGGGCGACCGCGCGATGATTGCGAAGGCAGTGCGGGTGCGTCGCCTCGGCGCGGTATTTTTTTGGTTTTTTTGTTTGTTAATCGCTTCGGCCACTGCGATGCTATCGGCTGCGGCCGATCCGGTCGCCGACTTCTACAGCCACAAGACCATAACGCTGATCGCCGGCTTTCCGCCCGGCGGCGGTTACGACACTTACATACGGGTGCTGTCACGGCATTTCGGCAGGTTCATTCCCGGCAATCCTGCGGTGGTGCCCGCCAACATGCCGGGCGCCGGCTCGATGAGCGCCGCCAATCACCTCTACACCGACGAGCCGAACGACGGCACGGTGCTCGGCGAATTCGCCTCTTCGGTCATCATGGAGCCGCTGCTTGGCGACAAGGCGGCGCGGTTCGATCCGCAAAAGTTCAGCTGGATCGGCAGCATGTCGCAGGACGTCGCCTATTGCGGAGTGTGGCAAACGCCGGGCGCGGCGACGTCGTTCGACGACATGCTGCACAAGGAGACCATCTTCGGCGGTGGCGCGCCGGCGGCGATCACCTATCAGCATCCGCTGATCCTGAAGAACGTGCTCGGCGCCAAAATCCGCCTGATCCCCGGCTATGCCGGCACGCGCGATATCGATCTCGCCATGCATCGCGGTGAGGTCAACGGCGAATGCGGCTTTTACGCTTCCTCGATCAAGGCGCAATTCCTCGACGACGTGAAGTCCGGGCGCATGAAGCTCGTGATCCAGATGGGCCCGCACAAATCGACCGAGTTCGGCGACATTCCAAGCGTCTATGACTATGCGAAGACCGACGAGCAGCGCGCCGTGCTCGACGTGCATTTCAAGCAGCTCGTGCTCGGCCGGCCGCTGGCGGGGCCGCCCAATATTCCGCCGGAGCGGCTTGCAGCGCTGCGCGCCGCGTTCGCGGCGACCATGAAGGATGCGAATTTTCTCGCCGAGACAAAGCGCGTCGGGCTCGACATCGATCCGGCCAGCGCCGGCGAGGTGGAGCAGCTGTTGGCGCGCTTTGCCACGTTCTCGCCGGACATTTTCGCCAAAGCGCGGGCCGCCATCGGACGTTAATGCGATGAAGACGAATTTCGTATCGTCATTGCGAGGAGCGAAGCGACGAAGCAATCCAGCTCAGTGCACCGACTCTGGATTGCTTCGCTTCGCTCGCAATGACGAGAAGGCTCAACCCAAATGAATAAGCGCTATCAGGTCGTCATTGTCGGCGGAGGTCCGGTCGGCGCCGCGCTCGCGGTCGAGCTCGGGCTGCGCGGTATCTCGTGCGCGCTGGTCGAGCGGCGCAACGAGCCGCAGCTGATCCCGAAGGGCCAGAACCTCACGCAGCGCTCGATGGAGCATTTTTATGCCTGGGGCGTCGCCGAGGAGGTGCGCGCCGCGCGCATGCTGCCGCCCGAGTTTCCGATGAGCGGTATCATCGCCTATCGCGATCTTGCCAACGAATACTGGTACGCGCCGCCGCTCCGCGAGATCGTGAACTCCTATTACTTTCAGCAAAACGAGCGGCTGCCGCAATATCTGGTCGAGAACGTGCTGCGCCAACGTTTGGCGCAGCTGCCGAACGTCGAACCCCGGTTCGGCTGGATGGCCGAAAACATCGCACAGGATGCCGACGGTGCCCACGTCAGCATCGCCGAAAGTGGCGGAACGAGCCGCGAGACTTTGGCAGGCGACTACGTCGTCGGCTGCGACGGCGGCCATTCTATCGTGCGCCGCCAGATCGGCATCGAAAGGAGCGGCGCCGATTTCAATCAGCTCATGGTGCTGGCGCTGTTCCGCTCGCGCGAGCTGCACGAAAAGCTCAAGCGCTTTCCACCGCGCTCCACCTACCGCGTGCTGCACCCGGCGCTGCAAGGCTATTGGCAATTCTTCGGCCGCGTCGATGTCGGCGAGCGCTGGTTCTTTCATTCGCCGGTGCCGCCGAACACGACCCGCGATAATTACGATTTCCACGGCCTGTTACAGAAATGCGCCGGCTTTCCATTCGCCTGCGACTTCGACTATGTCGGCTTCTGGGATTTACGCATCGCTGTGGCCGAGAGCTATCAGGCGGGCCGCGTGTTCATCGCCGGCGACGCTGCGCATTCGCATCCACCTTACGGCGGTTACGGCCTGAACAACGGGCTCGACGACGTCGCCAATCTCGGTTGGAAGCTCGCCGCTACGTTGCAAGGTTTTGGCGGCGACGCGCTGCTGCGCAGCTACAGCGAAGAGCGGCAGCCGATCTTTGTGGAGACCGGACGGGATTTCATCGAGGCCGGCATCCAGAAGGACGCTACGTTTCTCGCCCGCTACAGCCCCGACCAAGATCGCGCCGAATTCGACCGCGCCTGGACCGAGCACCAGGGCGCCGCGGTGCCGCGCGTAATGACTTACGAGCCCCACTACGAAGGCTCGCCCATCGTGTTCGGCCCGCCCGGCGGCGCTTCGAGCGCGCGCGGCACGCACACATTCACCGCGCGCGCCGGCCATCACCTGCCGCCACAGCTCTTATCGTCGGGGCGCAATGTGTTCGAGGAGTTGGGTCCGTATTTCACCTTGCTGGCCTTCGATGCCGACGATCGCGCCGTCGCGGCGTTCGCCGAAGCCGCGCACGCGTTGCGCATTCCGTTGCGGACGGTCCGCGACAGCTATCGCGATGGCCGCACCGCCTACGCCGCAAAATGGATCCTGGTGCGCCCGGACCGTTACGTCGCCTGGACCGCCGACAACGCGCCCGACGATGCACGTGCGATCCTTCGCCGAGCGGTCGGTCGCGCGTAAATCGGCGGGCGCCCGGATGCTGGCGCGCGATCCGGGCGCGCCGACGCTAGAGCGGCTTGATCTCGACTTTGCGGAACTTGACGCTGCCGCTCTCGTCGCTGATGCCTTTGCCGTGCTGCAGCGCGATGCGGCCCTTGGCGAATTTGTCCGACTTGGCGCCGTCTACGGTCTTTTGGCCATTGAGGATGACGGTGAAGGTGTCGCCCTTGGCGATGATCTCGTAAACGTTCCACTTGTCGGCGGCGTGCGGCATGGGATTGACCGCGGCGACGTTGACGATCGCGCCGGTGCCGTATTTCTGCTCCGGCCGCGTGTCCCAGATGTTCACCTCGTAGGCGGTCTTTCCGGTCACGCTGGCCGGATCGGTGCAGCGGATGAAAACGCCGCTGTTGGTCTTGGCTTCGATCCAGAACTCGACGCGCAGATCGAAATCCGCATAGTCGTTCTTCGACACCAGAAAGCCGTTGCCGCTATCGGCGACGATGGCGCCGTCCTCCAGCCGCCAATTGGCGGTGCCGATCCGGTTCCAATTGGCGAGAGTCTCGCCGTCGAACAGCGTGACCCAGCCGCCGTCGTTCTGTGCTGCCGCTTGGTTGCCCTGACGCGCAAATAACCCAAAGGCCACCATGAGAAATGCCGTGCAGACGATGATGGACCAGCGTTTCATGATCTTCCTCCCTTGCGAGCGCAGACGAATGCCAAACGTAATCCGCTGACTGCACCAAATGATGGCCTACGGATCCTCATCGAACACTACCAGAACGTCACATCAGCTTCAGCCCCTTCAGGCTCGCGTGCCCTTGCTTGCCGACGATGATGTGATCGTGCACGTCGATGCCGAGGCCGCGGGCCACGTCGACGATTTGTTTGGTCATGTCGATGTCGGCGCGCGATGGCGTCGGGTCGCCGCCCGGATGATTGTGCACCAGGACGATCGCGGTGGCGGACAGTTCGAGCGCGCGCTTGACCACTTCGCGCGGATAGACCGGGGTGTGGTCGACGGTGCCGGTCTGCTGCACTTCGTCGGCGATGAGCTGGTTGCGCTTGTCGAGGAACAGGACGCGGAATTCTTCGCGGTCGGCGAACGCCTGCGCGGTGCGGCAATAGTCGAGCACCGCCGACCACGATGACAGCACGGGGCGCTTTTTGATTTCGCCGCGAAGCAGTCGGCTTGCCGCGGCCTGCACGACTTTCAGTTCGGTTATGGCGGCATCGCCAATCCCCTTGACCTCGGCAAGTCGCGATGGCGGCGCCGTGATCACTTCCGCGAACGAGCCGAATTTCTCCAAGAGCGCCTTGGCGATCGGCTTCATGTCCCGCCGCGGCTGCGCGCGGAACAGGAGCAACTCCAAAAGCTCGTAATCCGACAGGGCGTCCGTGCCGGCCTCGCGAAAGCGGTCGCGCAGGCGCTCGCGATGACCGTGATAATGCGGCGGCGCTTCGGCGGCACCGCGTCCGCTGGCGGGTTTTTGGTCCGGCATGAAGTGGCGCACCCCGCGGACGCCGCTGTCATGGCTGCGGCGCCCCCTGCGTCAGCATGATCCGATGGCCGGAATTTGCAATCGTGTTGCGGGCGGCGCGCCGGCGCCCGTTGCGCCGGGTTGTTCTACTGCCCGGGGCTGAACTTTTGATTGGGAAAGGCCGCGGCGTCGGGCGCCTTGATGACGACGAAAGGATGAAACAGCGCGGCGTGGCAGGCATTGCAGCCCTGCGTGAGCTGGCCGTAGGCGGCGGCGAATTTTTGCGGGTCCTGCAGCCGGATGGCGTCCTGCAGCGCGTTCAGCGGCTGGCTCAGCGCCGCGTCGGCCAATTCGCCGACCGGATAGCCGCGGAATTTCGGCAGCGCCTTGGCGACGCCGGCAAAAGCCTGGCGGATTTCGATCACCGCATAGCCGGCAAGCGGCCAGTTCTGGGCTTGGCCGGCCAAGCCCAGCTTGGCATGGCGCGGTTGCACCAGAGTGTTCATCATGTCGCCCATGGTCATCGGATAGGGCGCGGCCGGCACAGCGGGTGCTGGTGGCGCCGCCTGCGGCGCGGGCGGTGCCGGCTGCGCCAACAGGGCGGATATGGCCGCGAGCATGACGACCGCTGCGGCAAGCGTGCGATATTTGTGCATGACCCAGCCCCGGCGACGGCTCATTGCTTTTGCAGATAGCATTCGACCTCGATCGGGTCCTTGGTGTCGTCCGCGGCATGCGGCTGGCGCTGCACGTTCGCTTGCTTGTAGCCATCCTTGGCGCACGAAATAGTCACGTCGTCGGGTTTGACGTCCTGGCCGAAGCCGGGAATTTTGTAGACACCCATGATGTCGGTGCGCGTCACCAGCGCGCCGCGGTCCTTCACTTCGGCCGTCACCTTGGCGTCCGAAATGCCCGCGCCGCCGACCTCGCGCACGAAGCCGAAAAAGGCCGGTCCGTCGGAGGCGTTGATGTCTTCGTCGGTGAAGCCGGTGCCGCCGGCGACACCAGCCTTGGACGCGACCAGCACGATCGCGGCGACGAGGGCAACAATCGAACCGGCGCGGGAAAGCGTCATGCGGGCCATTCAGTTCGGATAATAGAGCTGCAGCATGAAGGCGCAAGCCGCCGCCGTGCGTCGGCCGTCGGCTCAGCGCGCATAAGGCGGCTTGTCGAACCCCTTCGGCGAGAGCGTGAAAATCTCGACGCCGGTCTGCGTGACGCCGACCGAGTGTTCGAATTGCGCCGACAGCGAGCGGTCGCGGGTCACCGCGGTCCAGCCGTCGGACAGCACTTTGACGTGCGGGCGGCCGAGATTGATCATCGGCTCGACGGTGAAGAACATGCCGGGCTTGAGCACGATGCCCTCGCCGGGCCGGCCGACGTGGACGATGTTCGGCTCGTCATGGAACAGCCGGCCGACGCCGTGGCCGCAGAAGTCGCGCACCACGCTCATGTGCTGGGCCTCGACGTAGGTCTGGATGGCATGACCGATGTCGCCGGTGGTGCCGCCCGGCTTGATGGCGGCGATGCCGCGCATCATCGCCTCGTAGGTCACCTCGATCAACCGCTCGGCGCGGCGCGGAATCTCGCCGACCGCATACATGCGGCTCGAATCGCCGTGCCAATGGTCGAGGATCAGCGTCACGTCGACGTTGAGAATGTCGCCGTCGCGCAGCGGCTTGTCGGACGGGATGCCATGGCAGACCACATGATTGACCGAGGTGCAGGTCGCCTTGCGGTAGCCGCGATACATCAGCGTCGCCGGCATCGCGCCGTGGTCGTGGCCGAACTCGTAGACCAGGCGGTCGATGCGCTCGGTCGACACGCCGGGCTTGATCTCGCCGACCAGTACGTCGAGGCACTCGGCGGCGAGCCGGCCGGCCCTGCGCATGCCTTCGAAGGCGGCGGCGCCGTGGATCTTGATCTGTCCGGTTTTGCGCAGCGGCGCCGAGGCCGCTTCCACATAGGTCATGGCGCTAAAAATTTTCAGCCGCGGTGCGAGAGCGGCTGCAAGCCGCCAGTCGAACCGCAATGTAAGCATGCCGGCGCGCAACGCAAGCAAGTTGCAATTGGGCGAGTTATTGACGACCGCTCGTCCCCGCGAAAGCGGGGAACCAGCGCTGGATTCCCGCTGGCGCGGAAATGAGCGGAGGAAAATTCACCCTTCCACGATCGGAACCGGGGCGGCGATCTCGATCCCGCTGGTCGTGATCTTGCAGCGCCACGCCAGCATTTCGACGCCTTTTTGCCGCGCGCGGTCGAAGCCGGCGGCGTAAGCGGGATCGATGTCGCGTGCCACGGCGAAGCGGTCGGCCGAAGGAATCTGGATGACGAACAACAGTATTGCACGGGCGCCGCCGGCGACCATCAGCGCAAGATCTTCGAGATGCTTGGCGCCGCGCGCCGTCACGCAATCGGGAAATTCGGCGAGATGCGGCTGGCGCATCAGATGGACGTTCTTGATCTCCAGATAACAGGTCGGGCGCTTGTCATCCTCGAGCACGAAGTCGGCGCGCGAGCCGATGCCGTATTTCACCTCGCGGCGGATCGACGGATAGTCGCGCAGCTCGGGAATGAGTCCGGCCGCCAGCGCCTCGGCGACCAGCAAGTTGGGCAGCACCGTGTTGACGCCGACCAGTTCCGGACCATTGCCGAGATCGGTCTCCACCAGCTCCCAGCTGTAGCGCAGCGTGCGCATCGGATTCTGCGAATCCGACAGCCAGACCCGCGAATAGGGCCGGTTGAGCCCGGTCATGGCGCCGGGATTGGCGACGTGCACCGTCGTCATCTCGCCGGACTCGAACATCACGTCGGCGAGAAAGCGCTTATAACGGCGCGCCAGCATCGCGGGAATGAGCGGAGTGCCGAACCGCATGGCTGCAACTCATAGACGGTGAGGCGCGGCGGTGGGAAGGCTTTTCTGGCGGCGTTTCACAGGACGATGTTGCCGCCCAGTTCGTCCTCGATGTGCACGCGGATGATGTCGTCGAACGAGGCTTCGGCGCGGAAGCCGAGCGCCAGCACGCGGCGCGGATCGAAGCGGCGCGGCCAGCCGGCAACGATGCGCTCGACCAATGGGTCCGGCGCGCGGCGGATGCGCGCGGCGACCTTGTCGCCGGCGATGCGGCGCAGCGCCGCGATCTGTTCGGCGACGGTGCAGCACACGCCCGGCATGGTCAGGTTGATGCGCGTCCCGAGCTGCCCGCCCGACAGTCCGGCGGCGTGAACCAGAAAGCCGACGGCGGCGCGCGGGCTGGCGTGCCAGTGCATCACGGACTCATCGACCGGCAGCACCGCCTCTTGGCCGGCGAGCGGCTCGCGGATGATCGAGGAGAAGAAGCCGGAGGCGGCCTTGTTGGGCCGGCCCGGCCGCACGTTGATGGTCGGCAGCCGAATGCCGACGCCGTCGACAAAGCCGCGGCGGGTATAATCGGCAAGCAACAATTCGACGATCGCTTTCTGCGTGCCGTAGGAGGTGAGCGGCGTGTGGAAAAATTCGTCGCCGATCGCCTCGGGAAACGGCGCGCCGAAAACCGCGATGGAGGACGTGAACACGAGCCGCGGCCGATAGCCATCGCCAGCCGCGCGAATGGCTTCGAGCAGCGCCCGCGAACCATCGAGATTGACGCGGGTGCCTTTGTCGAAATCGAGCTCGGCCTCGCCCGACACGACGGCGGCGAGATGAAAGATGACGTCGGGCCGCCCGGCGATCGCCGCCGGCGCTGTCGCCGGGTCGCCGATATCGGCGGCCGCGGTGACGACGTTGCCGGCGAATTTTTCCGGCTTTTGCGGCGCCTCGACGTCGACCAGGGTCAGCGTGTCGAGCGGCCGCCCGTTGAGCGTGCCGGCCTCGACCAGCCGCGCCGTGAGCTTGCGCCCGATCATTCCGGCGGCGCCGGTGATGAGAATGTGCATGGTTCGTTATTACAGCGCCATGCCGCCGTCGACGAGATGGGCCTGGCCGGTAATGTAGCTTGCCTCGTCGCTGGCCAGGAACAGGGCGAGCGCGGCGACTTCGGTCGGCGTGCCGAGCCGGCCCATCGGCTGCCGCGCGACAAAATCCTGCCGCACGGCCTCGAGCGAACGGTTGGTCTCCTTGGCGAGCGTTGAGACGCGGTCGTCGAGCGACGGCGACTCGATGGTGCCGGGACAGATCGCGTTGCAACGGATGCCCTGCTTGATGAAATCGGCGGCCACCGCCTTGGTGAGCCCGATCACTGCGGCCTTGGTGGCGCCGTAGGCGTAGCGGTTCGGCACGCCGCGGATCGACGAAACTGCCGACGAAATGTTGACGATCGAACCGCGCTTCTTTTCCAGCATGCCGGGCAGGAACGTCTTGATCATGCGGTGCATGGATTTGACGTTGAGGTCGAAGGAAAAATCCCAGTCGCGGTCGGCGCAATCGAGCACCGTGCCGTGATGCACGTAGCCGGCGCAATTGACCAGAATGTCGAGCGCGCCGAGCGCGCCGGCGACGTCGCGGGCCAGCGCCTCGATATCACCCTGCCAACGGACGTCGAGCTTGCTGCTTTTTTTGGCCTTGAGGCCGCCGAGCTTATCTTCGGCGAGATCGGTCGCGATCACGCTTGCGCCCTCGGCAATGAACGATTCGGCAATGGCGCGGCCGATGCCCTGGCCGGCGGCCGTGATCAGCGCGACTTTGCCTTGCAATCGGTTCGCCATCTGATCCTCATGCTTATTGTTTGTTCAACGCCGCGAGGCTGAGTTTTTGCCGGCCGTCGGCATCGAAATTGTCCGGTGCGAGCCAGCGCTCGAAATTCGCCTTGCGGGCCGGCCATTCGCTGTCGAGCATGGAAAACCACATATCGTCGCGGTTGCGACCCTTGGCAATGATGTGCTGGCGGAACGTACCTTCATAGCTGAAGCCGTAGCGCAGCGCGGCGCGCCGTGACGCTGCATTATGCGAATCGCATTTCCATTCGTAGCGGCGATAGCCCAGGGTCTCGAACACATAACGCGCCAGCAGGTATTGTGCTTCGGTTCCGAGCGGCGTGCGTTGCAGGGCCGGCGAATACAGCACGTGACCAACCTCAATGACGCGGTTTTGCGGCACGATCCGCAGCAGCGTGAAATAACCGATGGCGCGGCGGGAGGTATCGACGATCGCATAGGCGTAAGGGTCGTCCGCCGCCGCGCGCATCGCAATAAACGCCGCAAACTCGTCGAAGTTCGCGAACGGACCGGAGGTCGAAATATAGGTCCAAACCTGATTTTGCCCGGCGAACACCCGCCACAGGTCGGCCGCATGCCTGGCCTCAAGCTTCTCCACGCGGCCGTAGCGGCCTTGTAGCGTCACCGGCCCGGGCCGTGGCCCAGGCGCAGGGTTGGGGACCGGCAAACCGACCGGCTGGCCGGTTTGCGGATGCGGTTCCGAAGCGGTCATGGCTCGTTCCGACTTGCCGTGAAGAACTTGTTCAGCTCTGCATTGGTGATCAGCCCGGCAAAGCCATCGAACTTGCCGTCCCTGGCGATTTCGGTCGCGGTGCGGATGAAAGCGTGCATGGCGACGCGCGCCAGCGATCCGCCGACGCTGATGCGGCGCACGCCCATTGCGGCGATGTCGTCCACGGTGAAGCCGAACGCGCCGCTGTTGAGAAAATTGACCGGCTTCGGCGCCACCGCCTTGACCACCGCCTCGATCTGCTCGCGCTTGTTGATGCCCGGTGCGTAGAGGCAATCGGCACCGGCCGCGGCGTAGGCTTTGAGCCGCCGGATCGCGTCGTCGAGATCGTTGACGCCGCGGACGAAATTTTCCGCCCGCGCGGTGAACACCACGTCGCCGCCGGCGCGATCGATCGCCGCCCGCGCCGCCTTCACGCGGGTGACGGCAACGTCGATATCATAAAGCGGCATCTTGCCGTCGTTCGGTGAATCCTCGATCGAGAGCCCGGCGACCCCAGTTGCGATGCATTTGACGACGCTATCGGCAAGGCCATCGAGCGTATCGGCAAAGCCGTCCTCGAAATCGGCGTTGAGCGGCACGTCGGTGGCCGCCGCGATCTCGGCAAAATGCGCCAGCACTTGCTCGCGGTTCTGCGCGCCGTCAGCATAGCCCTGCGAATGGGCGAACCCGGAGCTGGTCGTCGCCAGCGCCGGAAAGCCGAGGCCCTGCAGGTAGCGCGCGCTGCCGACGTTCCACGGATTGGGAATGACGAAGCAGCCGGCCTCGTGCAGCTTGCGAAAAGTATTGCGCTTGTCGGCGGCCGATGGACGGGACTGGCTCATGGCAAACTCCCGGCGTTGGCAAAGCCCGGCAAATTGCCACGAAGCGCGCCGCGATAACAGCCCGGGAAATGAGGCATCGGACGAATGTCCATTGCATGTCATCATCCGCGCATGCGGATGATCCAGTAATCGCCGACAGCAAGGTGTTTACTGGATGGTCCGCTTTCGCGGACCATGACAGGTCAACGATTGCAGCCGACGCTGATCTTCAGTGATTGTCGCGCGGCACGTATTTTTGCGCGACACGCTGATATTTGATCGCCGGCTCCAGCACCATGCCGCTGCCGAGCTGATCGACCATGGCGCGCTGGATTTCCTGCCATGGCGTCTGGCTTTCCGGATAGGGGTAGCCGCCGTTCTGCTTCAGCGCAGCGGCGCGTGCGGCAAGCTCCGCGGCTAGGATCAAAATATCGGCGCTGCCCTTGTTGAGATCGATGCGCACGCGGTCGCCGGTTTGCAAAAGCGCTAAGCCGCCGCCGGCCGCCGCTTCGGGCGAGGCGTTGAGGATCGACGGCGAGCCGGAGGTGCCCGATTGCCTGCCGTCGCCGATGCAGGCGAGCGAGGTGACGCCCTTTTTGATCAGCGCCGCCGGCGGCTGCATGTTCACCACTTCGGCCGAGCCCGGATAACCGATCGGACCGGCGCCGCGCATGAACAGAATACAGTGCTCGTCGATTTGCAGGGCGGGATCGTCGATGCGGTGGTGATAATCCTCGGGGCCGTCAAACACGATGGCGCGGCCCTCGAAGGCGTTCGGATCCTTCGGATCGCACAGATAGCGGTTGCGGAATTCGTCGGAAATCACGCTCGTCTTCATGATCGCGGAATCGAACAGGTTGCCGCGCAGCACCTTGAAGCCGGCGTGCGACTTGAGCGGCTTGTCGTAAGGCCGGATCACGTCGCGATCGGTAATTTCGCTGCGCGCGACGTTCTCGGCGTAGGTCTTGCCGTTGATGGTGAGCGCATCGCCACGCAGCCGGCCTGCTTCGAGCAGTTCGTGCATCACCGCCGGCAGCCCGCCGGCGCGGAAATATTCCTCGCCGAGATATTCGCCGGCCGGCTGCACGTTGACGAGCAGCGGCACGTCATAGCCGACCGTTTCCCAATCTTGAATCTCCAGCGGCACGCCGACGTGGCGGGCGATGGCGCACAGATGAATCGGCGCGTTGGTCGAACCACCGATCGCCGAGCAGGCCACGATCGCGTTCTCGAAAGCGGCGCGGGTCAAGATGTCGGAAGGTTTGAGGTCCTCGCGCACGATTTCGACGGCGCGCACGCCGGTCTCATAGGCGATGCGGGCGCGCTCGCGATACGGTGCCGGGATCGCGGCGCAGCCGGGCAGCGACATGCCGAGCGCCTCGGCCATGGCGTTCATGGTCGAAGCGGTGCCCATGGTATTGCAATGGCCGATCGAGGGAGCTGATGAGCAGGCGATGTCGATGAATTCGTTATAGTCGATTTTGCCGGCGGCAACGTCCTGGCGCGCCTGCCAAAGCACTGTGCCGGAACCGGCGCGTTTGCCCTCGTGCCAGCCATTGAGCATCGGCCCGCCCGACAGCACGATCGCCGGCGTGTTGACGGTTGCCGCCGCCATCAGGCAGGCCGGCGTGGTCTTGTCGCAGCCGGTCATCAGCACGACGCCGTCGAGCGGATAGCCGAACAGCACCTCGACCAGGCCCAGATAGGCGAGATTGCGGTCGAGCGCCGCGGTCGGCCGCTTGCCGGTTTCCTGAATCGGATGCACGGGAAATTCCATGGCGAGGCCGCCGGCGGTGCGGATGCCTTCGCGCACTCGCTCCGCAAGCTGCAGGTGATGCCGGTTGCAGGGGCTCAAGTCGGAGCCGGTCTGGGCAATACCAATGATCGGCTTGCCCGAGGTCAGTTCGGCGCGCGTCAGCCCGTAATTGAGGTAGCGCTCCAGATAGAGCGCGGTCATGCCGGGATTGTCGGGATTGTCGAACCATAATTGCGAACGCAGGCGGCGTTGCTGCGGTCCTCGCGAGCCATTGGTCTTGGCCATTGCTCTTGTCCGTGTTCTTGGGGTCACAGCCCGCAGCGGATTCGTGCGGACATCGTCTCGGTAGATATAGCGAATTAATGCCGGCGCGACTCGTCAAGAAGGCCATCGCGGAAAACGATTCTGCATGACCGTTTTGCCACCGGCTCATACGCCCGTTTTGGGCTGGGTTGTCGCGCGGCCGGCGTTAAAATCTTCTTTTGCAATGCAGCAATGAACAATAAATCGAACAATAAAAATGCCGTTAATATGCTGAATTGACTGAAATTTTTGTGAAACTGGCGTGACCACATGGGCCTTGTGCGTTGCAAAAATCAGAATAATTGGCAACCAGGGGCGCGTTTTACAAAAGGAATGCACCAATGAAGTCTTTGACCGGTAAGTTGCTCTTGTCCGCTCTCGGTATCGCACTCGTCGCCACGCCCGCGTTGGCGCAGCGGCCGCACCGGCACGCGCCGGCACAGCAGGCCAACATCTATCCGGTTCCCACCTACCCCAATCCGGTCACGCGCAGCGGCAGCGCGGAGTCGGTCGAATCCGGCGCGGCGTTCAATCTCGACAACGGCTACTGAGCCGTCAAAGTCGGTTGCGTAGCGTCGAAGGGCTCCGAACCCGCTTCGGAGCCCTTCGTTTTGGTGAATCGCTTTCGCAAGGCGCGCGGTTTGCATTTGCCGGCCGGTTGGGTTGAACTGCACGCCCAATCGTTTCAGTGTTGGGGAAAAATCCATGCTCAAGACCGTCGCCGCCTTCGACCGCATCGGCGAGGAGAACGCGTTCGCGGTGCTGGCGCGTGCCACCCAGCTTGCCGCCGCCGGCCGCGACATCATCAATCTCGGTATCGGCCAGCCCGATTTCCGCACCCCCGACTTCATCGTCGAGGCGGCGGTGAAGGCGCTGCGCGATGGCCATCACGGTTACACGCCGGCGGTCGGCATTTTGCCGCTGCGCGAGGCGGTCGCCGCCGATCTCGGCAAGCGCTTTGCGGTGCGCGTCTCGCCGGACGAAGTCATGATCATGCCGGGTGGCAAACCGACCATGTACATGGCGGTCCTGATGTTCGGCGAGCCGGGCGCTGACATCCTCTATCCCGATCCCGGCTTTCCGATCTATCGCTCGATGATCGAATATACCGGCGCGCGGCCGATCCCGGTGCCGATCCGCGAGGAGAACGGTTTTGCCTTCTCGGCCGAAGAAACGCTCAAGCTGATAACGCCGCAGACGCGGCTGATCATTCTCAACTCGCCGGCCAATCCGACCGGCGGCGTCACGCCGAAGGCCGAAGTCGACAAGCTCGTCGCTGGATTGGAGCGCCATCCCGACGTCGCGATCATGTCCGACGAGATCTACGATCACATGCTCTATGACGGCGAGACGCATGTCTGTCTGCTGTCGTATCCGTCGATCCGCGACCGCCTGATCCTGCTCAACGGCTGGTCGAAGACTTACGCGATGACCGGCTGGCGGCTCGGCTACGCGGTGTGGCCCGGCAAGCTCTACGATTATGCGCGCAAGCTCGCGGTGAACCTCTATTCGTGCGTCAACGCCGCCACCCAATATGCCGGCCTTGCCGCGCTCACCGGTCCGCAGGACGAATGCGTGAAGATGGTCGCCGAGTTCGACCGGCGGCGCAAAATCGTGGTCGCTGGCTTGAACAAGCTGCCCGGCATGTCGTGCGCTACGCCCAAGGGCGCGTTCTATGCCTTCCCCAACGTCAAGCGCACCGGCTGGAAAGCAAAGCCGCTCGCCAACGCGCTGCTTGACGAAACCGGCGTGGCGCTGATCGGCGGCCCCGACTTCGGCATTTTGGGCGAAGGTTATCTGCGCGTGTCGTACGCCAACTCGACCGAGAACATTTTGAAGGCGCTCGACCGCATGGGCGAGTTTTTGGCCAGCAGGCAGGCGGCGTAACGCGATCCCCGTTCGTCATGGCCGGGCTTGTCCCGGCCATCCACGACTTTAGGCTCGTAGCGACGTAAGACGTGGATGCCCGGCATGAAGCCGGGCATGACGAAGCTGAGGATTGCCAATGGCCGATCGTCTCTCCGAAGAACAGCGCCTGATGCGGCAGAGCTGCCGCGATTTCGTCGATGAGGTCGTCATTCCGTTCATTCGCGGCAATTGGCAGCGCGAATGGCTGATGAATCCGGAGGACCGGCTGCCGCCGGAAATCCTCGAAGGCGCCGAGAAAGTCGGCATCCGCACGCTCGGCGTGCCGGAGGAATTCGGCGGCATCGAGCTCGACCGCGCAACCGAAGTGGCGACGTTCGCACTCATTGCCGAAGAAATTGCGCGTGGCGATTCCGGGCTCGCCGACAAGCTGGTGCAGAATTGGAAAGTGGCGGTGCTGCTGCGCAACCTGGCGCCGCGCCACCTGCAGGAAAAATGGTTCGCGCGGCTGCTCGCCGATCCGCAGTTCCTGTTGGCGCATTGCCTGACCGAGCCGCGCGGCGCCTCGGACCGCTGGCTGCCTTACAATGTGCCGGAAGCCGCGATGGCGACTCGCGCGGTGAAGAAGAACGGCGAATGGATCATCAACGGCCGCAAGCAATTCATTTCCAACGGCTACGATGCCGGCCTGTTCGTGGTCTACGCCAACACCAATCCGCAGGTCGGCATGCTCCAGGGCACGTCGAGTTTTTTGGTGCCGCGCGACACGCCCGGCCTGACGATTGCGCGCTGCAACGAGACCATCGGCTGCCGGTTCATGAACAACGGCGAACTGGTGTTCGAGGACATGCGGGTGCCGGCGGACCATCTGTTGGTCGAGGGCGACGCGCTCGGCAAGGCGGCGGTGTATTTCCGCCCCGGAAAAATCATCCAGGCAGCAAAGAATCTCGGCGTCGGCGTGCGCGCCTTCGAGGTTACCTCGGACTACGTGCAGAACTACGTGCAGGGCGGGCGCATCCTGATCAAGCACCAGGCGGTGGCGCTGCGCCTTGCCGACATGGCGACGCGGATCGAGGCGGTGCGCGGGATGCTCGAACGCGCTGCGCGCGCCGTCGACGACAACGCGCCGGAGGCCGACACGTTGTGCAACATGGCGAAAGTGTTCGCCTCGGAGGAAATCCTTAAGGTGGCGCAGCACGCGCTCGAACTGCACGGCGGCAACGGCGCCATGCTCGATTTCGGCGTCGAAAAGCTGTTCCGCGACGCCGCGATTTTCTTGCACATGGACGCGACCGTCGACATCTCGCGCTTGAAGATCGTCAAATCGCTGTTCCCGCACACGGCGGGAAAATATGCCGGGCGGGAAGAGTGAGCGTCAGGCGCTCTGCGTCAGCCGGAATCCGATGATGACGATGGCGAGGCCGGCGAGCTGCGCTATGCTCGGCACTTCGCCAAGCGCTAGAAAACCGATCAATAGCGAGAACGGTGGCACCAGCGACGGATAGAGCGCGGCGCGGCCGGCGCCGAGCAGGATCACGGCGCGGGTGAACAGATAGATCGCCAGCGGGCCGGCAAATACGCCCTGCACGACCGCCTGCAGCAGGTTTTCCCAAAATCCGGCGGCGACGAAATTGTCGTAGGTGAAGAACAGGATCGGCAGCCCGGCAAGCGACAGCACGCTGGTGATCGCTGCGGCGCGCATCGGTGCAATGTGCCACAGCCGCAGCAGCATGCCGAACACCGCAAACGAGCTGCCGGCGGCGACGAACAGAAGGTCGCCCAACAGTCCTTGCCGGCCCATGGTGCGCAAGGCTTCGGTGCCGATCACGGCAAGTCCGGCGACGATGATCGCGGCGCCGGCGATCCGGCGCGCCGGCAATGGCTCCTTGATGACAAGCCGCGCCAGGACAAGCCCGCCGACCGCAGCGCAGGACGGCTGGATGATGCTGCCGTGGCCGAGCGACACGTAGACGTAGCCGACATAGCTCCACAGCGCGAGCGGCAGGCCGCCGACCAAGGTCAGCGCGATGCCGCGGCGCCAGCCGAGCCCGCCGAGATCGCCGAGTCCGTCGGCTGCGACGAGCGGCAGCAGCGCCAGACCGGGCCACACGAAACGATGGAGCGACAGAAGCAGCGGCGACATCCCGGCCAAAACGCCATGCCGGGCCGCAACAAACCCTAAGGCCCAAAACAGCGCCGAGCCGGCGCCGCACAGCACGCCCAAGGCGGCGCTGCGCCGGTCGGTCAGCGGCGGAGAAAAATCCATTCTGAATCATAATCCGCCGCCGCGGCGGCAGACAAACGGCGATTGTTTACACTTGGCTGCGCCGCAGGCGAAGCTCAGGCAAACGCATCCGCATCGCTGTCCTTGAGCAGATCGATGCCGTCAGTGGCGACGACGTGACCGGAATTGAGGCAAACCACCTTGGTGGCGATCTGGCGCAGCTCAGCCGCGATATGACTGACATAGACGATTGGCACGCCGGCTTCGTCGCGCAAGCGCACCAGATAGGGCAAAATCTCGCGCTTGCGCGCCGCATCCAATGCGGCAAGGGGCTCGTCGAGCAGTAGCAGGCGAGGTCGCATCAGCAGGGCGCGGCCGACGGCGACACGCTGCCGCTCGCCGCCCGACAGCAGGCGCGGCCGCCGCTCCATGAGGTGGCCGATGTCGAGCAGGTTGACGACGTGGTGGAGCGCGCCGGCATCGCGCGGCAGCCCGCTCATGCGCCGGCCATAATCGAGGTTCTGCCGAACCGAGAGATGCGGAAACAGCCGGCCGTCCTGGAACACGTAGCCGATGCGCCGGCGATGCGGCGGCACGTCGATGCCGGCCGCCGCATCGAACAGCACGGTGTCGTCGAGCGCGATGCGGCCGCGCTCCGGCCGCAATAGCCCGGCGATCATGTTGACCACCGAGGTCTTGCCGGCGCCGGACGGTCCGAACAAGGCGGTGGCGCCGCCGGCTGCTTGAAAGCGCACTGCAAGCTTGAATGTGCCGAGCTGCTTTTCGACTTCGACGGCGAGCACGCTCATTCCCCGTGGAAGCGGATGGCGGCGCGGCGCGCGAACCATTCGGAAGCCAAAAGCGCAGCAAGCGACAGGATGATCGCCACGATGACAAGCCGGCCGGCGGCCGCATCGCCGCCGGGTATTTGGGTGAGCGTGTAGATCGCGGCCGAAATCGTCTGGGTCTCGCCCGGAATGTTCGACACGAACGTGATGGTGGCGCCGAACTCGCCGAGCGCACGGGCGAAGCACAACAGCATGCCGGCGATCACGCCAGGCAGCGCCAGCGGCAACGTAACCGTGAGAAAAACCAGAAGACGGCTGGCGCCCAGTGTCGCGGCGGCGTCCTCAAGGCGGCGGTCGATCGCCTCGATGGACAGCCGGATCGGACGGATCATCAGCGGAAAACCCATGACGCCGCACGACAATGCCGCGCCGGTCCAGCGGAACGAAAAGACGAAGCCGAAATAGTCGTAAAGAAACGCGCCGATCGGGCCGCGCCGCCCGAACCAGATGAGCAGCAGATAGCCGGTCACGACCGGCGGCAGCACCAGCGGCAGATGCACGATGCCGTCGAGCAGCGTCTTGCCCCAGAATTTGCGGCGCGCCAAGAGCCAGCCGATGGCGATGGCGAACGGCAGCGCGAAGGCGGTGGCGACCAAAGAGACGCGCAGCGACAGCGCGACCGCCGTCCACTCCTCCGCGGTGAGATCAAACATGGCGTGAACAGGGGAAAGCGTTCACGATATCAGTTCGCCAGGAGCGCAAAACCGTAACGCTCGAAGATCGTTCGCGCTGCCGGCGAGCGCACGAACGCCAGATAGGCGGCTGTGTCATGCTTGGCGTCAGTCGTCGCCGCCACCGGATAGATGATCGGCGGGTGCGAATCGTCGGGGAACACGCCGATGACCTTGACGCCGGGTTCGACCGCGGCGTCGGTCGCATAAACGATGCCGAGCGGCGCCTCGCCACGGGCGACCAGAATAAGCGCAGCGCGCACGTTGGCCGCCATTGCCATCTTCGGCTCAACCGATGCCCAGACGCCGAGCTTTTGCAGCGCCGCCTTGGCGTATATTCCGACCGGAACGGCCTTCACGTCGCCGGTGGTGATGCGGCCGTCGCCGGCGAGCTTGGCAAGATCGAAACCCGGCCCGATGGTCACGTTGCCGATCTTGGAATCTTTCGGTGCGATCAGGACCAGCGTGTTGCCGAGAAGATTGACACGGGTGTCGTTCTTGATGAGATTTTTCTGCGCCGCATAGTCCATCCAGTTCAGGTCGGCGGAAAGAAAGACGTCGGCCGGCGCGCCCGCCTCGATCTGCTTGATGAGCGCGGAGCTGGCGTCATAGCTCGCCACCACCTTGACGCCGCTCTTTTTGCTGAAAGTCGCATCGACCTCGTCGAGCGCGTTCTTCATCGAGGCGGCGGCGAACACGGTAATGGAATTTTGTTGCGCCGCGGCCGAATGTCCGGTCAACGCAATTGCCAGCACGGCGGCAAAAGCCGCGACGAGGCGCCTGGTCTGCACCATTGACGGTTCTCCAATGCGGTTGCGCGGTGCGCGGCCGCGCACGTCCGGCGAATATTGTCGAGGTTGCTACGACCGCCTTGGGGAACCGTCGTTCCGGGCGCTGACGGCGCGCGCCCAGCGCGCCGTTCGTCGTGCCGGAGCACTATGCGCCCCCGGGCGGACTGAGACAAGTGGCTCGCTTGAGCCGCATCGCCATGCGTGTGTTATGGTCGTTGCGTTCTGGTGGCGGGGACCAGCAGCGAGGCCGCAATGACCGAGCCGACGGCGATCGAAGGCGAATACGATTACATCATCGTCGGCGCCGGCTCCGCCGGCTGTCTCCTCGCCAATCGGCTGTCGGCCGATGCGCAAAAGCGCGTGCTGCTGCTCGAAGCCGGCGGCCGCGACAATTGGATCTGGTTCCACATTCCGGTCGGCTATCTGTTCGCGATCGGCAATCCGCGCTCGGACTGGTGCTTCAAGACCGAGCCGGAAGCCGGCCTCAACGGCCGCGTGCTCAATTATCCGCGCGGCAAGGCGATCGGCGGCTCGTCGGCTATCAACGCCATGATCTACATGCGCGGCCAGGCCGCCGATTACGACCATTGGCGGCAGCTCGGCCTGACCGGTTGGGGCTGGGACGACGTGCTGCCGTATTTCAAGAAACATGAGAACCATTTTCTCGGCGAGAGCGACAAGCACGGCGCCGGCGGCGAACTGCGCATCGAGCCGCCGCGTGTGCACTGGGCGCTGCTCGAAGCGTTCCGCGCTGCCGCCGAACAGGCCGGCATGAAATCGATTCCGGATTTCAACACCGGCGACAACGAAGGCTGCTGCGCCTTTCACGTGAACCAAAAACGTGGGCGGCGCTGGTCGTCGGCGACGGCGTTTCTCAAGCCGGTGCTGCATCGGCCCAACCTGCGGCTCGAGACCGGCTGTTTGGCCGAAGCCATTTTGTTCGACGGCCGGCGCGCCGTCGGCGTGCGCTGGCGGCAGGGCGGAGAAACGCGCAGCGCGCGCTGCCGCGGCGAGGTGATTTTGGCCGCCGGCGCCATCGGCTCGCCGCAGCTTCTGTTGCTGTCCGGCGTCGGCCCCGCCGAACATATGCGCGAGCGCGGCATTGCGGTCGTGCTCGACCGGCCGGGCGTCGGCGCCAACCTGCAGGACCATTTGCAGCTGCGGCTGATCTACAAAGTCGAGGGCATCAAGACGCTCAACGAGCGCTACCATGCGCCGCTCGGCTTTGCCGGGATGCTCGCCGAATACGCGCTGTTCCGCCGCGGCCCGTTGACCATGGCGCCGTCGCAGCTCGGCCTGTTCACCCGCTCCGATCCCGATCAGGAGCGCGCCAATTTGCAATATCACGTGCAGCCGCTGTCGCTCGATCGGTTCGGCGAGCCGCTGCACAAGTTTCCAGCGTTCACGGCAAGCGTCGCCAATCTGCAGCCGTCGAGCCGCGGCCAGGTGCGGCTCGCCTCGTCCGATCCGGCAGCCGCGCCGGCGATCAAACCCAATTACCTGAGCACCGACCAGGATCGCCGCATCGCGGCGAGCGCGATCCGCCTGACGCGCCGCATCGTGCGGCAACCGGCGCTCGCCGCTTATCACCCGGCCGAATATCTGCCCGGCCCGTCGGTGCCGGACGACGAGGAGGCCCTGGTCAAGGCTGCGGGCGACATCGGCACCACGATCTTCCATCCGGTCGGCACCGCCAAAATGGGTTTGCCGAGCGATCCGCGGGCCGTGGTCGACGAGCGCCTTTCCGTCATCGGCCTCGAGCGGCTGCGCGTCGTCGATGCCTCGGTGATGCCGACCATCACTTCGGGCAACACCAATGCGCCCACCATGATGATCGCCGAAAAAGGCGCGGCGCTGATCCGCGCCGCCGCCTGAGCAGGCTTTCCGGCAATGAAAGACTTTTTGCACGCGATAGCGGTCCTGATCGATCCGGCCGGCGCGTGGCCGCGCGTCGCCAAGGAGCCACTCGATTGGGTCGCTCTGATGACCCGTTACGTGGTGCTGTTGGCGCTCATTCCGGCGCTGTGCGGCTTCATCGGCGCATGCATCATCGGCGTCATCGTTCCGGGGACCGGTGTGGTGCGCGCCGCGCTGTTCGACGGCATTTTCGGCGCGATCTTTTTCTATGTGGAAAATTTTGCTGTCGTGCTCGTGCTCGCAGTTTTGCTTCATCTCGGCGCGCCGCTGTTCGGCGGGCGACGAGATTTTGCCGCGGCGCTGGCGCTTGCCGTTTATTCGTATACGCCGGTGTGGCTCACCGGTGTCTTTTTGCTGCTGCCGGGACTGCACTTCCTCGGGCTCACCGGTTTCTACGGCGCCTATGTTCTGCTGCTCGGGCTGCCGGCGATGTTGCAGACGCCGCCGCCGCGCGCGCGGGCCTTTGCCGCGCTGATCGTCGTCTGCGCGCTCGTTCTCACGCTGCTCGCTACCTGGGCGCAGCATCGGGTATTCGCGCTCACGGCGCCTTGACGACGGCGCGGCACGCGGCCGGCAATCCGGCGAGCGTTATGTACCTCGGGTGCGGCGGCGCCGGCGGCGGCTTCGGGTGCAGCACCGATTCCTTGAACCAATAATCGAGCGCGTGGCCGCAGCCGTCGCCCGGCGGCACCGGCGGCTGCGCCTTGCATTGCGGGCTGTCGGCCGGGCAGGCGAGGCGGACGTGAAAGTGCTCGGCGTGACCCCACCACGGCCGCACCTTGGCGAGCCAGGCGCGGTCCGTTCCGGCCTCGCTGCACATTTCCTTCTTGATCGCGGCATTGACGAAGATGCGGGTCACTTGCGGATCTTCGGCGGCGGCACGCACCACCGCCATGTGCGCCGGCGTCCAGACCTTGGGATCGACGTCAAGTCCGCTCGGCGCGACCATGTTGGTGGCGCCGTCGAGCTCGCGCTCCTCGCGCGACAGCACGTGATCGGGCATCGGCGTGAACCAGATGTCGACGTCGAGCCCGATCTGATGGCTGGTGTGGCCGCTGATCATCGGACCGCCGCGCGGCTGCGCCATGTCGCCGACGAGAAGCCCGTTCCAGCCGGCCTTCTTGGCGTTGGCGCCGAGCCGCTCGATGAACTGGATGAGCTCCGGATTGCCCCAGTTGCGGTTGCGCGACAGCCGCATGACCTGCCAGGTCGGTCCGGTGATCGGCAGCGCCACCGCGCCGCCCATACAGCCGTCCGAATAGCCGCCGATCGCGCGCGCCGGGCCGGGCAACGGCGTCAGCTTGCGAGCGAACAGTTCCCGTGCCGGCACGTCCGGCGCATCCGGATTGGGCAGCGGCGGCAGCGGCTGCGGATTGAGGGCGCCGGGCGGCGTCGTATCGATGGTGCTGGCCGCTCTGTTGGTTTCGGACCCGGCATTCTGCGCCAAAGCCGAGCTGGTCGCGAGCAGGAAAGCGATCAACAGCGGATGGCTCAAGCGGGACATGGTCTTCATCTCAAATTTGCCGCAGCGGATTTATGATTCCGATCGTTGCGTCGTAAACCTTAATCGAAACGCTGGGCAGATTCATGGCTGTGATTGCCGCATGCTTGCGTGCGGGGCGATTAACTGTGGGCGCGTTGTTTGCTTTACAGGCGCCGATGCGTGGCGCACACCAGAAGCGGGCGGAGAGGCTTTCAAGGGTTTTGCGATGCCTCGCTGGTTTTGTGCAGGCGCGCTGGCTGCGCTTGTCGTTGTCTTCTCCGCCGCCGCAAACGCCGACATTCTCGTCCAAATAAACCGCAGATCGCAGACCATGCAGGTCAGCGTCGACGGCGTGCCGCGCTACAGCTGGCGCATCTCGACCGGACGCGCCGGGCTCGGCACGCCTGGCGGCACCTTCCATCCGCAGACCCTGGCGCGACGCTGGTTCTCGCGCAAATACCACAACTCGCCGATGCCGCATTCGATCTTCTTTCAGGGCGGCATCGCCATTCACGGCACCTACGAGACGGCCTGGCTCGGCCGTGCCGTGTCGCACGGCTGCGTCCGGCTTCTGCCCGCCAACGCCACCACGCTGTTCGACCTCGTGCAGCATGAAGGCATGGGTGCCACCACCATCGTGGTGCATTGATCTCCTCATTCATTCCCCCGCGATCACCTTGGCCTTGACGACGAGATCGGCAGGCGTGGCGTAAAGCGCCGCGACCTCATGCGCCACCGTCTCACCGCTCATCGGCGCGACGGTGAGCCGCAATTGCGCGGCATCGCGTCGAAAAGCCGGGTCGGCGACCGTGGCATCGAAAGCGCCGCGCAAGGCGGCGACGCGCCCCGCCGGCACCGCGCCCGACACCATGAACAGCCGTCCGAGTTTTTCCGGCGCCATGAGAAAGTTGAAAATCGCGCGGTCGTGTTCGTTGTTCACCAGATCGCCGGCAAACGGCACGCGCTGGTCCATGCCGGGCAAGAGGGTCGGCGACAGCCGCACCACGACGTTGATCTTGCCGTCGCGCAGCCAGTCCTCGGGCGTCGCGGTCCAGCCACCGCAACTGCCGTCGACCTCGCCTTTCTCGACCGCGAGCCGCATCTCGGCGCTGCCCGGATAACCGTTGATCTGCTGCAGGCGCACGCCGAACAGTTCGCGCAGCATGGCGGCATCGACAAAGCCCGCGGTGCCGGGAGCCGAGGCGGAGAATACGACCTGCTTGCGCGCCTTGAGATCCTGCCAGGTGCGGACGCCGGTCGTGTGCCAAAGATAGCAGACGCGGGCGTCTTCGCTGACATTGCCGATCCAGCCTTGCCGGCGGAAATCGATCCTGACGTGGTCGGGCGAATTGATTGCTTGCGTCAAAAGTCCGGAGCTGAAAGTGACCATGGCGGTGCCGTCGGCCGGCAGCGACTGAAGGTAAAGCACCGATTTCAAGGTGCCGGCGCCGGGCACGTTCTCCACCACGATCGACGGCGCGCCGGGCAGATGGGCCGGCAAGTGCCGCTGCACCAGCCGTCCGTAGGCGTCGGCGGCGCCGCCTGGCGGCAGGCCGACGATGATTTTCAATGTCTTGCCGGCGAAGAACGACGCCGGTTCTTCGGCAAGCGCTGGATTCGTGAGCGCCGCCAACACCAAACCGGTCGTCGCCGCGAAAGCGGCGACCCAGGAGAGAATTTTTCCGAGCAAGCGGCCCCTGGATTCCCGCTGGCGCGGGAATGAACGGAGAGGCGCGCGCCGCTCGCGCTTCACGCGGTGACCGGCGCGCGCTGACCGGCCGGCGGGCGATATAGGTCGTCGCCCATCTGTGAGGTCACGCCTTCGCGCTTGAGCGTTTCTTCGTATTCCTTGCGCAGGAACGGATCCTCGAGCCAGTATGGAATCGCGGTGCCGCCTTCGGTGACGTCGATGGCGCCCTCGTCGGTGTCCTTTTCGCCCGGCACGCCGGCCTTGTCCTTGCGATGATTGTTGGGGCCGTACCAGCCGATCAGCCGCAGCGGCTCCTTGCTGATGCCGAAATGGGCGTGGAACCAGTCGCCGCCGTACGGCGCCGCGGTGACGAGGCCGACCGGCTCGTAATCCTGCCGGTAAATGTTCTGCGTCTTGCCGTCCTGCCACGGCGTCATGCCGTCGCTGCGCGGCCACGTATAGGTGTAGCCCTTGCCCTTGAGGCAGACCAAAACCGCGGCCGACATGTGAGCGTGCGCCTTGGAATAGCGGCCGGTCTTATGCTCGCCGACGAAGCCGTAGAACACGTTGTTGGCCATGTGCGGCTCGACCCGGGTGTAGCCGGGCGAGCGGCGGTTATCGAGATAGAGCTCGGCGTTCATGATGTCGGGAATGAAATTGCTCTTGCGTAGCGCGAGCCCGCGCAGCGGGTCGGGCACGATGTCGTCCTTGGCCTTGAAGAAGTCCGCGGCGCCGTCGAAGCGCATCGGAAAAGTGGCCGAGCAATTGAAGATCCAATCGCGGTCGCGGAACAGGTTCATCACATTCGGCGCCGTGTTGGCGACCAGAATGAGCGCCGGCGACGACGCCGCATTGATGATGCGGTGATTGGTGTTGAGCGGGATCGAGAACATCGAGCCGCGCTGCCATTCGAAACTGTGCGGCTTGGCTTGGCCGTCGGCCCAGATCTCGGTGGTGCCGCGGCCTTCGACCACCACCATGATCTCCTCGTACATGTGCTTCTCGGGATTGAGCGCGCCGGCGGCCGGCACCTCGACCACGTAGCAGCCCCATTTGCCTTCGGTGCCGTAGAGCTGGATGAAGGTGCCGCGGCCGCCCATGCGCGGCCAGGGCTTCAACGCCATGTCCTGCACCCGGCGCACGCCGATGCCGCGGAAGATCGGCACGCCCTGTTCCGCCATGAAATCGTCATAGGGCGTGTTCGGCCGCTTCCAGGCGCCGTAGCCGGCGTTCTTGAGGCCTTCCGGTTCGTGCCAATGATCGCCGGTGACTTCGTGCATGATGGTGTTCTCCGTGAACGCAATGAGTTGGGTGCGGCAGCGAAATTGTCGCAATTACCGGCGGCGCTCACAAGCGGCCCTTCGGCGCACTTCATCCGCATCGACCCTCGCCCCGGAGGGGAGAGGTGAACATGCGCGTCATTGCGAGGAGCGAAGCGACGAAGCAATCCCCCACCCTAACCCTCCCCCGCTTGCGGGGGAGGGAAGGGAGGGGGCAACTGGATTGCTTCGCGGAGCTTGTCATCGGGCCGGCCACTTCGGGCCGGACCCGTTGGCTCGCAATGACGCGGCACAAGCATCCTCGTTCTCGCGGCGCGTTTTTTGTTTGCGCCCGAGCTTTGCCAAGCCACTGCACGAAAGCCGCCCCAAATAAAATAAGGGGGGCGGAGCGCCGACAGGCGCGTAGTCAAGAGCCGCGCCACACCAACAGACGTTACCGCCTGCCGATGCTTCGGGCGCGGCGCGCGCCACGCAATTGCGACGTTGCCGCCGCAACGCGCTTC
>Ga0335081_10000627_pt1 | contig 58826 bp, 56 predicted proteins | sample Lox_Sample_35_FD_206713 | JGI IMG/M metagenome (GOLD analysis project Ga0335081, IMG submission 206713) | Soil microbial communities from Loxahatchee National Wildlife Refuge, Florida, United States - Lox_Sample_3.5 | ecosystem: Environmental > Terrestrial > Soil > Wetlands | place: USA...
ACCTCTATGCCTCGAGTGTCGATGTTTTTGCTCTTGAGAAATTGTATGTGCTCCTTAGGGAAGTCCTCGCCTATAACGGCTACGAGCCGGACATCGGCAAAATAACTGGCAGAGGTGGAAAAATAGGTTGCTGAACCGCCGAGGGCATTCTCAACATTTCCGAAGGGGGTCTTGACCGAATCAAGCGCGACCGTACCTACAACGAGCAAACTCACTAAATAAAACCTCCCTGAAATTTAAAATCCAAAAAGCAGAATGAAAAATGGATGAACGCGTAATTTTGATTTTTTATTGATCTTACTATCGTTTTTTTACTCACGCAGCTGCCTCATGCCTTTAGGCCCTTCATGTACTTCCCGATAATGGGAGTCAGATCCTTTTTCGTCTTGAACGGGATCAGGTTCTCGGGTGTCATGATCGTGCTCCTGAGCGACTCACTGCATCCGCACGCTCTCGTCTCCGGCAGGATCCGGACAGCTTCACGGATCATATCTTTCGATGTTTCGATGTTCTTCTTCATGACCGCCAGCACTGCCTCGACGGACACGGCCTCTTCGCTGTGGTGCCAGCAGTCATAGTCCGTTGCCAGAGAAATGGTACTGTAGCATATCTCGGCCTCGCGAGCGAGTTTGGCCTCCGTGGCATTCGTCATGCCGATGACGTCGACGTCCCACTTCCGGTAGGTTAGCGACTCGGCGCGGGTCGAAAACTGTGGCCCCTCCATGCACAGGTACGTACCGCCCCGGTGCACCGTGGCCCCTACGGCAATTCCTGACTTCACAAGAATCTCGAAGAGATAGGTACACACCGGATCGGCCATGCCCACGTGCGCTACGATACCATTACCGAAGAAGGTGCTCCGCCTTTGCCTGGTGTGATCATAAAACTGGTCAGGAATCACGATATCACCGGGCTTAATCTCTTCCTTCATGCTGCCGACTGCGCTCACCGAGATGATCCGCTCCACGCCCAGCTTCTTCATGCCGTAGATGTTCGCCTGGTAGTTGATGTCCGTTGGTATAATGCGATGGCCGCGGCCGTGCCGGGGCAGGAACGCCACGCGCTTGCCGTGCAGCGTGCCGATGATGTAGTCGTCCGAGGGTTTGCCGAAGGGCGTCGTGACCTTCATGCTCATCACCTGGGTCAGCCCTTCCATTTCGTATAAGCCGCTGCCGCCGATAACACCGATGTTTATTTTTTCCGCTTTTGTACTCCGCTTTGCCATTCTTGATAATTCCTTGAAACCACAGGGGACGCAGTTTTCGCAGACCAACGGAGATTACAAGGTGCTGAAACTGATGGTTCCTCGCCCTTTTCTTGTCGTTTCTTGGACCTCTGGATGCCGCGCTCCGAAATCCGTAATCGCCTCACCCTTGCGCCGCCTGCTCCTGTTCTGTTTTCTTGATTTCCACGGTCTCCAGGAGATCCACGGGTTTTTCGGGGATGATGGTCGAGATGGCGTGCTTATAAACGAGTTGCTGATTCTCCTGCTTCATAAGAATAACGAAGTTGTCGAAGCCCTTGATTATTCCTGTAAGCCGTGCTCCGTTCACGAGGTACATCGTCACCGGGATCTTTTCCTTGCGCATCTGGTTCAAAAAAACGTCCTGAAGATTAACCTGCGACTTACCCATCCACCCCTCCATGAAGCATGAAGCGAGATACGCTCTTCACGGCTGCTTCAACCTGAATATTTTTTTATCTTATACCAACTTGTTTGAAATTTCAATGTTTTTCTTTATCCGCGCTACGATCTCTCCCGTATTGACAAGCCCACTAATGTCAATCCACTGAGCCTCTGGCTCCCTTCTGAACCAGGTGAACTGACGTTTGGCAAACCGTTTTGTGTCACGCTTGAGAAGGGTAACGGCCTCATCCTGCGAAGTCTTGCCGAGAAGATAGTCCATAAACTGCTTGTAACCCAGCCCCTGCATCGAGGGAAGCTCTGGCCTGCATCCCCGCTCCAACAGGGTTTTCACCTCGGCCTCAAGCCCGTCGATGACCATCTGGTCTACTCGTTTCTCTATCCGGGGATAGAGTTCCGTTCGCGACCTGACAAGAAAGAGCAGTCGGAAGCGGTATGGCCTGTCCCGGAACGAATGTTCCCGCTGGAATTCCGAAAGTTTCCTATCCTTGAGGTGATAGACCTCAAGTGCCCTAACCGTACGCCGGAGATCGTTCGGATGGATTTTAATCGCTGCCTCGGGATCGACTTTCACCAGGTCGGAATAGAGCATCCCCGGTTCACTTTCGGCCTCTCGCTGAAGCAGGCGTTCGCGCAAGTCGAGGTCTGCAGGAGGACCATGGAACAGCCCGCGCGTGAGCGCGCGGATATAAAGCCCCGTCCCGCCGACAACGATGGGAGTCCCGCCGGAGGAGATGATGCCATCGATCGCCGCCCGCGCATCTCTAAGATAGTCGCCCACACTGTACGGTTGGTGAGGCTCCACAATGTCGATCATATGATGGTACACGATTCTGCGCTGCTCCCTAGAGGGCTTGGCCGTGCCGATGTCCATACCGCGGTAGATCTGCATGGAGTCGGCGCTTACGATCTCTGCACAGAGTTCCTGCGCCAGAAGGATGGACGTATCGGTTTTGCCCACGGCAGTGGGCCCGGCGATGATAAGTATGGGTTTGTCTTTAGACATAGTCTAGCAGATCATTCTCTCGACCGAAAGTTCGTTTTTCCCCCAACTTTTTATTATTGCATCAAGCTGATATGCCGTATCGTGTCCGACAGAAAGGCATGAATCCGGCAAGCCCCGACCAGGCCTTGCCCGCAGGAAAGAATAACCGGATCTAGTTACAAAAATCGTTCTCCATGGGGCTGGTACCGATGGGATGAATCGGGATAGTTATTGCTCATGGGACTTCGTCTTTGACATATTCTCCCTGAGGTCGGCATCACCGACCAACGGAGCCGCTCCCTTCAACAGTTGCCAGAAAAGGTCTTCTCAGATGATACGCATGGCACAACCGGAGTCGCCGACACCTATAACTGCGGTTTTGACATTCTCCCCGGCCGAAAGAGAGGGGATTTTACGGCACAAATTAATAAATATAGTGGGAACGGTTCATAGCAGATGTCATTCACTCGCTTCTTTAGCTTTTCTCGATGCCCACTTAATGAAGCTTTACCGGGTGCGCCGCCCTTTTCCGAACTCTCATGTTGAGCATCTCTACCGTAACCGAAAAAGCCATGGCAAAATAGATATACCCCCTCGGAATGTGGAAATCGAATCCTTCCGCGATCATAGTTACGCCGTGAGAACATCAAACGACAACGGCGATGACGATCTACCGTGACCCCTATACCCTCTTAAACATTTTCCTGATATCGTTCAGGGGAAGACGTATGATCGTTGGCCTTCCGTGCGGGCAGGTATGCGGCATACGACACCGGAAAAGATCGCTGATCAGCTTCTCCATCTCCTTCTGGTCAAGGTGCCGATGGACTTTGATGGCAGGATGACAAGCCATCACGCTCAGGATCTTGTCTCGAAACTCGTCCATCTTCCTGCTCTCCCCAAAGACATTCACTTCATCGAGAACATCGAGCACCAGCTTCCGGTAATCCGCACCAACGAGAAGTGACGGCACGGCTTTGATCATGAACGTCCCGCCGCCGAATTCTTCGACTGTGAACCCGAGCCGGTTGAACTCGGGTAAATACTCCGAAAGCAGGCTGCTCTGGGCCGGTCCGAGCTCAACCTGATCCGGCATGAGCAGGGACTGGACGGGAATATTTCTGTTGTCGAACTGGTCCTGGAGCTTCTCGAACAACACACGCTCATGCGCAGCATGCTGGTCGATGATCGCCATTCCTTCCTCTGATTGGGCAATGATGAAGGAATCGTGGACTTGGGCGAGTGGATACAAGTTTTGTTCAGGGCTTCCGGATGGCCGGGCTTGGGGATCCGCATAGCTCTCTCGCTGCACAGAAGAGTCATGGTCATACGAAAGAGGTGCGGTTCCGACATCGTTCTTTCTGCGTCCGAAAAAGGGAGATGGTTTTGTCGTATTTGATCCGTCTTCTTGCATGGTCTGATTCCTGAGATAATCCGCAAGGGCTTCGCTCACCCCCTCAGCATGAGACCGGTATGTCGTTACCGCCGCGTCAGCCACACGTATTCCTTGAGTCCGCAGTCCTTCCCTGATCACATCCCGGACAAGATCATGTATCTGTGATTGATTGCGGAACCGCACTTCGGCCTTGGCTGGATGAACATTCACATCCACTAGTGCCGGATCGATCTCGATAAAGATAAAGCCCACGGGATGCCGGTCTCGCATAAGCATGTCATGGCAAGCGCTATAAAGGGCGTGTGTAAGTGACGGGTTCTTCACTGCGCGGCGGTTCACATAGAAGTCCTGATATGTCCGATCTGCCCTTGTGTACGGAGGGCGGCCGATAAGGCCGTAGATTCTTATCCCGTCCCGATTCCCCTCGAAATCCATCAGGTTTTCAGCAATTTCATTGCCATAAAGCTGGAATGTCCGCTCCTTCAGACTCATGGATGTTGGGAGGTCGAGTACCGTTTTTTTGTTATGGGTGAGCCGGAACCGGATGTCGGGATGGGCCATGGCCTGACGGGACACGGCAGAAACAATATGCGAGAATTCGGTTGCTGCGCTTTTCAGGAATTTAAGCCGTGCTGGTGTGTTATAGAACAGGTGGTTTATTTCAATGGAGGTGCCTTGTGGCGCTGCGGCATCAGTAATGACCTTTATAGCATCACCCTTGATCTCGATAAGCACACCTGCTGCCGTGCCCTTTACTGCGGTGACCATTCTTACCTGTGACACGGCGGCAATGCTCGAAAGTGCCTCGCCTCGAAAACCCATGGTGCGTATGGCCTCCAGGTCTGCATCCGAAGTTATCTTGCTCGTGGCATGGCGCTGGAAGGCGGTCTGCGCGTCCTGCTTCGACATTCCGCTCCCGTTGTCGGTAATCCGGATCAGACGCCTGCCTGCCTGTTCGATGTCGATGAATATTTCAGACGCACCTGCATCGATCGAGTTTTCAATCAGTTCTTTGACCGCCGATGCCGGTCTTTCGACCACTTCACCTGCGGCGATCTTGTTCACAACGTGGTCTGGGAGTATATTTATTTTATCAGGCATACGAGCACAATTTCAACGGGGATCGCGCCTCACGAAAAGGTATCGATCCAGTACAGAATGGCGTGAATACTGCCTGCCCGGGATTTTCAGCGTTCGATTGCTTTGAACGATCAAACGCGCTCGTTTGCTTCTCGCGGGCGCTAAGGCCGAGAAGCCTTTCCTTCATACCGAACTCGCTTTTCATCTCACGGATATGCATATCGTTCATGTAATAGCAGAGCATATCGCCGCGCACATCGATTTTCTGCCAAGTAGTCAGCGCTCGATCCGTTTTTCCTGAATTACAGTATTTCTAGGGGATCAGCTCTGGTTGCTATGTGCCGTATCGATAGAGCTCAATTTTGCCTGTCCGCGAACGGAAACAATGAACTGATGGGAATTTTCACGGTCATTCCCGGCCCAAGCCTTATGCCTCCGTCCGCCTTGGCTGTAGTATACTCGGCAACACGTCAATTGCTCAATAACTCAACTTTGCCTTTCCCAGGTTTGCAACCACCACGATCACCAAGCTGTCGGGATGAAGATACTTCTGCGCTACCCGTTTGATATCTTCGCTGGTCACAGCGTTTATCATCGCAGAGTACTTCTGAGGATAATCGAGACCGAGGTTATAGATCTCGATAGACGTCAGCATCCCGGCAATCTTCGCGTATGTGTCCACCTTCAATGGGAAACTTCCCGTTAGGTATGCCTTGGCATCGGCAAGTTCCTTGTCGGATACAGGCTCAGCCTGTATCCTCCGGATTTCCTTCAGCGTCTCGGCAATCACTTCGTTCGCTGACTCATTCTTCGTCTTGATGCTGACCGAGAATGCTCCCGGTTCCTTCTGCGCGGAAAATACGCTGTGCACGTCATATGCCAGCCCTTTGTTATCGCGAATATTATCCATAAGCCGGGAAGAAAATCCACCCCCGCCGAGTATGTAGTTCATGATCATCACGGCGTAGTAGTCGGGGTTTTCCCTGCTGATGCCGATATTGCCCATCTCGATATTCGCCTGGGTAATGTTCTTGTCGATCTTTTGTACTACGGTTTTCTCGATTGCCGTCGGCGGAATGGAGGCAGGAAGGGGCTGATCGCTCCGCTTCCATCCCTTGAAGTATTCCTGGAGAAGAGCAATTATCTCTTTTTCGTTCACGTCCCCTACCACGGCAACGATAGTGCTTTTTGGACTGTAGCGTACTGAATAGAAATTTAAGATGTCCTGCCGCGTGAGTTTTGGCAAATAGGCTGCCACATCGTCGCTCGTCCTCCCATACGCATGTCTGCCGTATACCGCTTTCTTGAATGCCTCACCGGCAACGATGCCTGGTTCTTCTTTCTGCCGCTGGATCTGGGCAAGAATTTCCTTGACCTTGCGGTCGATCTCTTTCTGGTCGAAAACGGGATTCATGAGGACATCGGAGAGCAGGTCAAGGCCCGTCCGTATGTCCTTCCTGAGAACCCGCAGGCTTGCCGAGGCGAAGTCGTTTCCCCCGGATACGGAGAGCGACCCGCCGATGAAGTCGATCTCGCTGTTGATCCTGCCGGCCGGCCTTTTTGACGTCCCCTGCATGAGCAGCGACGCAGTGATCGATGCAAGGCCGGGCTTGTCCTCGGGTTCCGCTGTGCTCCCTGCCTTGATCGCCATGTTCACCGTGACCATAGGAATGTCATGCTTTTCTGAGAGTAACAGGACCATGCCGTTGTCGAGAGGGATGCGCTTGCCGATCAGCTCGGCGGCGGATGTTTTTTGGGAGAATTGACAAACCACCGTTAATATAACAAGAAGTATGAACCTTTTAAGCCTCATTTTGTCGCCTCGCGTTTTCATTGTAAAATTTGCAATGCTCAATTCTTTGTTGGCACCAGTATCCCTACCGTCCTATTGTCCTCTGAGAAATAATCTTTTGCCACACGCTGAATGTCTTCCTTAGTGACCGCATGGATGTTCTCCAGGTATTTCTCAAGCAGTTTCCTGTTCGCGACGCTCTCATACTCACCGAGAAGCATGGCCTGGTAGAATACGGAATCCTGCCCCATGATGAATCCCGCTTCAATCTGGTTCTTTGCCTTCTGGAGCTCTTCGTCGGCAACCGGCGTTGTCTTAAGCTTTTCGATCTCGGTATAGAGCGCCTTCTCCACCTCCTCTGTAGTCTTACCGGGCATCACACCGGCATAGACGTAGAACAGATTCGGATCGTTTGAGATATTATCGTAATCGCCTCCGGCGTAGATAGCGAGCTGTTTTTCGTATACCAGCGACTTGTACAGGCGGGAACTCTTGCCCGAGGAGAGAATGCCTTGCAGGACCTCGAGGGCATAAGAGTCCTTGTCCTTGAGATCAGGCGTATGGTATCCGGCAAAAACAGCCGGAAGCTCTGCCTGTTTCTTAACGATGATCCTGCGTTCACCCAGCTGTTTGGGCTCGACAGCAGCGACCCTTGGTACATCTGGTCCGCGCGGAATGGGGCCGAAATACTTTTCTATTTGCGGAAGGAGCGTCTTCGTATCGAAATCACCAGCCACAACGATGGTGGCATTGTTTGGTGCGTAGTAGGTGTGATAGTGATTATAGAGATCGTCGCGGGTAATGTTATTGATGTCCGCCATCCAGCCGATCACCGGCCATTCATAGGGATGGGCAATGAAAGCCGCTGCCGTCATCTCTTCCACCATAGTCGATGTCGGGTCATCATCCGTTCTCATGCGGCGCTCTTCCTTAACCACCTCCCGTTCGGAGATGAACTCCTTCGGATCAATGAGCAAGTTCTGCATGCGGTCGGACTCGAGATCGAGCGCGATGCCGATACGGTCTGCGGCAAAGTTCTCGAAGTAGGCGGTATAGTCCTTGCCGGTGAATGCGTTGTCATCTCCTCCGTTCCGCATCACAGTCTGGGAAAAGGTCTTGGGCCCATACTTTTTCGTTCCCTTGAACATCATGTGTTCAAGCATGTGCGAGATGCCGGTCGTCCCGAGCTTTTCGTTCCGTGATCCGACCTTGTACCAGATCTGAAACGTTATCACCGGCGCCTTATGCTCTTCTTTGAGCAACACCTTGAGCCCGTTGGGCAGAACTTTTTCGGTAACGTTCATGTCCTGCCCCAAGGCAGACGTTACAACGAATACAGCATACAGGAACAGCAGTATTACTGATTTTACATATTTCATTATCGATTCACCAACCTTCATTTTGGACTTTGAATTTGCCTTATCTCGCTCCTGTGTGTCCGAACCCTCCCTCCCCCCTCGCGGTCTCGGACAGCACATCCACCCTCATGAGCTTAGCCTTCTCAATCTTTGCGAAAATAATCTGGGCAATGCGGTCGCCACGGTGAATGATGAACGGCTTAGCACTGAAATTGAAAAGGATGACACCGATCTCGCCGCGGTAATCGGCGTCGATGGTGCCAGGCGCGTTCAGCATACCAATGCCGTGCTTGAGCGCGAGACCGCTCCGGGGCCGCACCTGACCTTCATATCCTTCGGGAATAGCAATCGCAATACCTGTCGGGACGAGTTTCCACATTCCCGCCTCGATGACCGTCTCTCCAGCGACAGCTGCGTACAGGTCAACGCCGGCAGAGTGTTCTGTCTGGTAGTGCGGGATGGGGAGTCCTTCGGAATTTTTAAGCTGTGTTATGTGAACAACGAGATGGCTGGGCATATTTTTTTGACGACAGCATTAGCATAGAGCATTGTGTTGTCATCCCATTCGCTCCATAAATCTACGAGCGCTGCACTTTGACGATTATATTTCCAAAACCGAATCCGGCACATCAGCCCTGCTCAGCGGGCCGAGGATCGCGAGCGACAGATTGTCCCGTGTAAATAGTTGCTGGGCGAGCCGCTGCACCTGCTCTGCGGTCACTTTTTCGACGCCCCTAATGATATCATCGATCGAGATATATTTGCCAAAATAGATCTCCTGTCTCGCCAGCCTGCTCATGTGGCTGTTGCTGCTCTCGAGGGAAAGGACAAGGTTCCCTTTGATCTGGTTCTTTACCCGCATCTCTTCCGCCGGCGTTATGCCCTCGTCCTTGATCTTCTTGAGCTCCCTGGTCACGAGCCGCAGCACCTCAAGCGTGTTCGTCGGATCGGTTCCGGCATACACCGTCAGCAGCCCCGTATCGCGGTACGAGGTCACATAAGAATAGATGGAATAAGCGAGTGCGTTCTGTTCGCGCACCTCCTGAAACAGTCGAGAGCTCATGCTGTTTCCAAGCACGGTGTTGAGCGCGGAGATCACATAGCGGTCATCGTGCATATAATTCATTCCCCGGCACCCGATACAGACCTGCACCTGCTCAAGCTGTTTCTTCCTCACCGCCACGGCATGGCTGAAAGCAGGAGTCGCCTCTTTCTTGGGAATGCCTGCCCGCGATAGCCTTCCGAAGCTCTTATCCAGAAGCTCGATCAGTCGGGCGTGTTCGAAATTGCCGGCAACGGATATCACGATCTCCTTAGGGCTGTAATAATGCTCGATATAGGAGATGATATCCTGGTGCTTGAGCGCTTTGATGGTCTCTTTTGTACCGAGGATGGGGCGGCCTAACGGATTGTCGGGCCAGACCGTGCTCGTGAAAAACTCGTGGATATAGTCATCGGGCGTGTCTTCCACTCCCTTAATCTCCTCAAGGATTACCTTGCGTTCCTTTTCCATTTCAATGGGGTCGAACTTGGAGCCAAGGAGAATGTCCGACAGGATATCGACGGCCACCGGAAGGTGCTCGTCCACGACCTTGGCATAATAGGTGGTCGTTTCCTGCGAGGTGAAGGCATTCATCTCACCGCCAAGAGAGTCCATTTCGATCGCAATATCCTTGGCGGTCCTCTTCTCCGTTCCCTTGAAGAACAGATGCTCGATGAAGTGTGATATCCCGCCTATCTCCTCCGGTTCATGGCGAGATCCCACCTTTACCCACACGCCTATGGAGACGGACCGCGATTTCGGCAGGGTTTCGGACACGACCCGTATCCCGTTGGAAAGGGTGTCTTTTCTGTACATTTATTTTTCTTTCTGGATCTGGTTGCCTTGTCCGTGCTGCGCAGCGCGCTCCTGGACGATCTTCTGCGCCAGGTGGCTCGGAACGTCTTCATAGCCGTAGAACTCCATGGTATACATGCCCCTTCCGCTCGTGAGCGAATTGAGCGTCGGTGCGTAGGAGAGCATTTCGGACATGGGCACAAGGGCCTTGATCGTCTGGCCATTCGCCTGGGGAACCACGCCCTGCACCTTGCCGCGGCGCGAGTTCAGGTCGCCGATCACGGCCCCGAGCGTATCATCCGGCGAAACCACTTCCACGCTCATGATCGGTTCGAGCAGTACCGGCCTCGCAGCTTCAACGGCCTTTTTGAATCCCATGGACGCAGCAACCTTGAATGCCATTTCCGATGAGTCTACGGTGTGATAGGACCCGTCATAGAGTGTGACACGGAGATCCACCATGGGATACCCGGCAAGAGAACCTTCATGCATGGCCTCAACTACCCCTTTTTCAACGGCGGGAATGTATTGACGCGGGATCACGCCGCCAACGATCTTGTCTACGAACTCGAACCCGCTGCCGCGCGGTAGGGGCTCGAGCTCGATCCATGCATCCCCGTATTGGCCATGGCCTCCGCTCTGCTTCTTATACTTGCCCTGGGCATTCGCCTTGGCCCTGATCGTTTCTTTGTACGGGACCTTCGGCGTCTTCATCTTTACGTCGACGCCGAACTTCCGCTTGAGCTTCTCGAGCGTTACCTCGATATGCACCTGTCCCATGCCCGACAAGATCATTTCCTTGGTCTGATCATCAAAGGCGAAGCGGAGCGTCGGGTCTTCGTCGAGCAGTTTGTGAATACCGATGCTCACCTTGTCCTCGTCACCCCGTGATTTCGGTTCTATGGCAAAGGAGAGCACCGGGTCAATGAACTTTGCAAAATCAAGCACAATCGCCTGCGTCTCTGGGCACAGCGTATCACCGGTGAGGGTCTCCTTGAGTTTGGCCACAGCGCCGATCTGGCCCGCTGAAAGTGCCTGCGCGGTGACTTGTTTCTTGCCTTCGATGTAGAACAATGAGCCGATTTTTTCTTTTGTCTGCTTATTCGAGTTATAGACGGCAGAATCTGCCTTCAGCGTTCCAGAGAAAACCCGCACCAAGGAAAGTTTACCGGCAAAAGGGTCGATGACGGTCTTGAATACGAGTGCGGCAAGCGGTTCCTCGGGGGTTGGCTTTCGCACAATCTCTTTTCCGGCCTTCGGATCTTTCCCCTTGATCGCCACGATACCGGCCCGTTCGACCGGGGAAGGGAGGCACATGATCACGGCATCCATGAGTTGTTGAATCCCCATATTTTTGACCGGTGAGCCGCACAGAACAGGCAAGAGTCCGCCGCCGAGCGTTCCATGCTTGAGCCCGGCTATGAGATCTTCCTGCGAGAGGTCTCCTTTGTCCAGATACTTTTCGAGCAGGCTGTCTTCGGTCTCCGCAATCTGCTCCACAAGCTTCTTGCGGTAATTAGCTGCATCCTGCTTCATGTTGTCGGGGATCTCTTTTTCCTCAACCTTGCCGCTATTGTCCTTCGCAAAATAGAGGGCTTTCATCTTGACGAGATCGATGACGCCCGCAAAGTTTTCTTCGAGGCCGATAGGAAGCTGGAGTATGAGGGCGCCTTTGCAGAAGTACTTCTCCATATCGCCTACGGCACGAAAAAAGTCGGCACGCTCCTTGTCAAGCTTGCTCACGAAGGCGATACGTGGTATCTCGTAGTCGCAGGCGAACTTGTAAATCTTTTCGGTCTCGGCCTTGACACCGGACAGGGCGGATACGATGACTATAGCACCGTCAACAGCTCGGAGGGTCCCCTTCGTTTCTTCGAGGAAGTTGATATAACCAGGGGTGTCGATTATATTGATCCGGACTCCCTTCCAGTCCACGAATCCGAGCGCTGCGGTGATCGTGATCTTTCGAGTGATCTCCTCGGCCTCGTGCATGAAGACCGATGTGTTGTCGTCCACGCTTCCCGGGACGTCTACTGCACCTCCGACGAAGAGCATGGCGTCGGCGAGCGATGTCTTGCCCGCGGCGCCGTGTGACAGGATGGCAATGTTGCGGATTTCCCTGACATCAGCATTTTTCATAAGACACTCCTTTTGGGGATAAATTTGTTTATCTTATGAACTACCAGATCTCGGACTTTATTTTTCCAGCCTGCTTGAGCAACACGTCGACCACGGCTTCACTAAAGAAGTTGGACGACTGGCGGACGTCCGCATCCACCATGCTCTCGTAGTACTTCTTCCCTTCCGCGAGTTCTTCTGTCAAAATATCGAAGAGGCTGTCCTGTTCGATTCCCTCCTTTACCTTCGCCTGGTTGTACAGGAGAATGTCCGAGAGGATGGTACGCGCGAGCCTTTTTGCTTCATCAGGATTTTTAATCAATCTCATAGCGAGGGCCCCATTACAGGAAATTCCGTCATTCATCAGGAAAGAATCTCGACGATGACGGGCTTGTATTTCTGAGTTTTTTCCACTTTTTTATTGTACATACGGATGAAGAAAAAAGAGATCAGGAGGCACCCGGCTCCTGCGATAAATGCCCAGAGGTCGGAGTTCGCTTCTGCTCCATAAAGCACCGCCACGTTCTTGGCAAGAATGGCCCCGCCGATGAACGCCGCCATAGGAATGCCGTATAGAATGATCGATGCTTTCAGATAGAGCTGGGGAGCGACAACCACTTTCACCTTCTGCCCTTTGACCGCACCAAGAGGGTTGGCTGCCTCCATGAATGACTGATCACCGGGATGACATACCCCTGCAGCTACACACTGCTCACAGGCGCTCTTTTTCAAGAGCGCTACCCTGGCGACACTCCCCTCGACCTCTGCTACAATTCCTTCTTCTTCGATCATAATCATCCCTCGATCTCACCACCATGACACACAAGCTCAAGTTTTTTCTCAGTATTCACGGTGCCATAGTGACCGGGTGGTTCGATCTCTCTTCTAATTCTTCTTCGCCGTCCGCAGAAGCTTGTATTCGATGCTGTCCACCAGCGCCTGCCAGCTCGCTTCGATCACGTTTTCGGACACACCGACCGTGCCCCATTTATTCGTGCCGTCTCCTGACTCGATCAGCACCCGCACCCGCGCAGCTGTGCCCTCGGCTGCGGTCAGTACCCGCACCTTGTAGTCGATCAACCTCACGTTCTCCAGCCCCCTGCCAGGGAAATATTTCGGAAGTACCTTGCGGAGCGCCTTGTCCAAAGCATTGATGGGACCATTTCCCCAAGCCGCAGTGTGCTCGATGTTCCCTCCGACCTCTACCGTAACCGTAGCCTCGCTCACCGGATGAGGGTCAACCTTCCGCCTTTCGGTCAAGATACGATAATCAATGCGATCGAACATATTGAAGACCGATTCATAATTGTGCCCAGCGCGCAGCATGAGCAGTTCAAGCGATCCTTCGGCACCCTCGAACTCATATCCTTCGCTTTCCAGCTGTTTGACTTTCTTGAGGATCGTGATAAGTTCTGGGCTATTCGTGGAGAGCGGGATATTAAGTTCGGCCGCCTTCTGAAGAATATTACTTTTTCCCGCAAGATCCGAGACGAGGATACGCCGTTTGTTGCCGACCCGTTCTGGGATAATATGCTCGTATGTGAGGGGGTTCTTCACCACCGCATCGACGTGAACACCGGCTTTGTGCGCGAATGCACTATCTCCGATATAGGGCTGTCGCTTGCGGTGCGGGAGATTCGCGAGTTCATCCACATACCGAGATACTTCTCTAAGTTTCGAGAGGTTCGCGTCGGAGATACAGTCTATTCCCAACTTTAATTTGAGCGCTGGGATGATGGAGCAGAGATTCGCGTTTCCGCACCGTTCGCCGTATCCGTTGATGGTCCCATGTACCTGCACCGCTCCCAGCCTGATCGCAGCTAGAGAATTTGCAACGGCGAGCTCGGAGTCATTATGTGCGTGAATCCCGAAGGGAACCTTTATCCGCCGCTTGATGTTTGTGACGATTCGTTCCAAGTCGTTCGGCAGGGTACCGCCGTTCGTATCGCACAGTACCAGGCAGTCCGCCCCCGCTGCCTCGGCAGCGAGCAACGTCTGAATGGCATATTCGGCATTTGCCTTGTACCCGTCGAAGAAGTGCTCTGCATCATAGAAAACTTCGTCCATGTGCTTTTTGAGGAACGCCACGGAATCGCTGATAATCCGAAGATTTTCGTCAAGGGTGGTTTTGAGAGCCTTCAGGACATGGAGGTCCCAGCTTTTTCCATAAATGGTCGCTGTAAGCACTCCCGATGCAACAAGTGCCTTGAGACTCGGGTCTTCCGAAGCCTTAAGCTTTGTCCGCCGCGTGGCGCCGAAGGCAACAAGCTTGGCTTTTCTCAGCTTGACGCGACGCATCTCTTTGAAGAACTCGACGTCACGAGGGTTGGAGCCAGGCCAGCCGCCTTCGATGTAGCGCACCCCGAACTGATCAAGCTTTTTGGCCACGCGCACCATATCCTCGACCGAGAAGTTCACGTCCTCAGCCTGTGCGCCGTCGCGGAGCGTGGTGTCGTATAATTGAACAGTGGTCTTCATGTTTGTTTCGCATGGTGCAGAGTACGCAGAGCACGGGGCTCTGCCCTTTGCTCTCTCTGCCCTTCCTACGCCGCCTTGTCCATCTCAAAGGTCTCGTGGAGCACTCTGACAGCGAGCTCCGTGTACTTGGCATCAATCACGCAGGAGATCTTGATCTCTGACGTGCTGATCATCATGATATTGATCCCTTCCTTGGCCAGAGAAGAGAACATCTTAGCAGCAACGCCAGAATGCGAGCGCATACCCACCCCGATGATCGATACTTTGGCGATATCTTCCTTGAGGTTTACGCCCTGGGCGTCGATCTCGGCCACGACCTTCTTCATGACCTCCATGATCTTCTTTGAGTCGGTCTTGGGCACGGTAAAGGACATATCCGTAAGTCCGCCTTCGCCGATGTTCTGGATGATCATGTCAACGATAATATTGTTGTCGGCGATCTCATTGAATATCCTTCCCGCCACACCCGGTTTGTCCGGCACGCCCGTAACCGTCACCTTTACCTGGTTCTTATCGTATGCCACGCCGGACACTACCACTTTCTCCATGTCAGAATCCTCCTTGGTCACGAGGGTCCCGGGGTTATCATTGAAACTCGAGAGCACTCTCACCGGAACATTGTATTTTTTAGCGAACTCGACGGAGCGGGTCTGAAGCACCTTGGCACCAAGGCTCGCCATCTCGAGCATTTCCTCGTAGGATATCTTGTCAAGTTTTCTAGCCTGCGGCACCATGTTCGGGTCCGTGGTATACACACCGTCCACATCTGTATAGATATCGCAAAAATCAGCCTTGAGCGCCGCCGCGACCGCCACGGCCGTGAGGTCAGAACCGCCGCGGCCGAGCGTCGTCACATCGGACTGCTCGTTGATGCCCTGAAAGCCCGCAACCACTGCGATCTTACCCTCCTTGATCGCCTGCTTGAGCCGTTCGCCCGTGATCTTCTCTATCCGCGCCTTCGTGTGGACGCTGTCCGAAATGATCCCCGCCTGCCGTCCGGTGAACGACTGCGCCTTGTGCCCGAGCGAATGGATCGCCATGGCCAGGAGCGCAATGGTCACTCGTTCTCCTGTTGACACGAGCATGTCCATCTCTCGAGGATCCGGGTTCTCGGTCACCTGCGAAGCAAGGTTGATGAGTTTGTCCGTCTCGCCGCTCATGGCCGAGACAACCACTACCACATCGTTGCCTTCCTCTTTCGTGCGGCAGACGCGCCGTGCCACATGCTTGATACGTTCAGGGTTCCCGACGGAGGTCCCGCCGTATTTCTGTACTATGAGCACCCTCTTCCCTCCATGACATTTACTCTAAATAGAAGAGCTGATTCAGACGAGCTACACAACTATTCCGAATGACATGAATGAGCCTTGCTTTCCTTCTTATTCGTGTCATTCGTCCCTTCATGTCATTGGTGTTCATGCATTTCACGCTACTTCTTCAAGAAATAATCCATCAGCGTATGCCCATCCTCGAACATCAAGGCACCTTCCCGCTCCGCGATGCGCTCGTCGTAGGGCACAGGACCGCCTTTGCGCTCCGACCTGTTGTCGTAAATGACGAAGGGTACGGGCTCGTTCGTGTGCGTCCTGATCTCAAGCGGCGTCGGATGGTCCGGGAGCGCCAGGATACGATACTCATCGAACTGCTTCATCCCGTGAATGATGTTGCCTACGATATACTCATCAAAGTCTTCGATGGCCCTGAGCTTGTTTTTAAGATCGCCGGTGTGGCCCGCTTCATCCGGCGCCTCCACATGAACATAAACAATGTCCTTTGTCTTGAGCGCCCAGAGCGCATGCTCGGCCTTGCCAACGTAGTTCGTATCGATCCAGCCGGTCGCGCCCGGTACGTTGATCACCTCGAACCCAGCATATATGCCGATGCCTTTGGTAAGGTCCACGGCAGAGATCATGGCCCCTTCGAGGCCGTATTTTTCTTTGAAGGTAGGCATGCTCGGCCTCTTGCCCTGTCCCCAGAGCCAGATGCTGTTCGCCGGACGCTTGCCGTTTTCGACCCTGGCGTTATTGGCTGGATGGTGCAGGAGCAGGTCCGTTGACGCTTCCATCAGGGCATTAAGGACTTCGTCTCCTTCTCCTCGCGGAAGGTAGTCCTGAATATCCTTGTCCTGGATATCGTGTGGCGGCGTGCAATCGACCTTGTCCTTGCCCCCTTTCCAGACCATGAGGTGGCGGTAGCTCACGCCGGTATAGAAACGGATACGGTCGCTACCAAGCTTACTATCAATCTCTTCGATGAGCAGGCGGGCATCCTGAGTGGGGATATGGCCTGCGCTGAAATCTTCCATGATCGCACGCCGCGCCGTGCCCGAGGCTGAGGATTTTCCACCGACGATGCGAAGCGTCACCAGATTACAGCGAAAGGCAACGTCATCAGGCCCCAGGTTGACGCCGATGCTCGCGGCTTCGAGGGGTGAGCGACCAGTATAGTATTTCCTCGGGTCATACCCCATGACCGTAAGGTTGGCAACGTCACTGCCCGGTGGAAACCCTTCCGGAATTGTGTGCACCATCCCTACCTTCCCGAGGGTCGCGAGCCGGTCGAGGTTCGGCGTTTTCGCCGCCTGCAGGCAGGTCTTGCCCCCGAGCTCTGCATGCGGCCTGTCAGCCATTCCATCACCGAGTAATATTATATATTTCATAATATAAATAAAGAGTCAGAGGATATGACGTTTGGTTACATCGACTCATAACCATTACCCCTGAACCCTATCAGGATCTGAACACTTTTACGACCGCATCCATCATGGTCGTTATAATCTTGACAATCCCAGTCTTTGCATTTATGAACTGACAACATCACCTTCAACGGCTTCTACCTTTACGCCGCGCTCTTTGAGATACTTGATGCCTTCCTCGAGTTTTTTTTCCGCGCCTTCAAGTTCAAGAACTACCTCACCCACGCTTTCAGTAACTTTGGCGCGGCGGATATTCGGCATTACATCGAACTTCCTCGCCATGGTGAAGATCACCGGTTCCTTGATCAGTTCCTGCGGGAAAGTAAGCTTAACCCTCTTCGTTGCCATGTTGCCTCCTTCTATTATTACTGCAGAGGTTGCAGGTGGCACAGTAATCATAACCTTGAATTTTGAAAGATCCGCACTGCATTATCAACTTTCTCTCTGGTAAAAGTCTTTACTGTGTCCCACCAGCAATTGCAGGTACGATCGAGACATTATCGCCATCCTTCAGAGTGGTCTCTTCCTTGTTCACAAAGCGGATGTCCTCTTCGTTCACATAAATATTGATGAACCGTCGGATCTTACCGCCATCCGATAGCCGCTCCTTCATGCCCGGATAGTCCTTCTCCAGGGCGTCGACAAGCTCCACGATGTTCCTCGCGCTGCACTCCACATCTGCTCTGCCGTTCGTGAGCTTCTGCAAGGGAGTTGGTATTCTCACTTTAATCGCCATGTCTTTCCTCCTGAAAATGCGATTCACCTGAAATTGCTCCGATAGACACCCTAAGACAAAGAAGAACAGATTTTGCATTTCTTCGTGTCCGCTGTGGCTCTGTATCTAAATCAACTGATTTGCTTCAGCAGTTTCTCGAAAGAGTCGATGTTCGGCTTGATCGGAGTCGGTCGTTTGAGATGGTCAGTGACTGCCTCGGTAGTCTTAAGTCCGTTGCCGGTGATGCAGATCACAAGTGTCTCGTCCTTCGGTATCCTGCCTGCATCGATGAGTTTTTTGGCCGCCGATACGGTCACACCGCCTGCCGTCTCGGCAAACACGCCTTCTGTTTCGGCAAGAAGCTTGATCGCATCCACGATCTCCTGGTCCGACGAATCCGCGCCGAACCCGCCCGTATCCCTCGTGACCTTCACCGCATAGTAGCCGTCAGCGGGGTTCCCGATTGCAAGGGACTTGGCTATAGTCTTGGGTTTTACCGGCTTAACGATGTCACTCCCCTCCTTGATCGTCGCAGCGATCGGATTGCAGCCTGCGGCCTGCGCCGCGAACATCCTGGTTTTCACCGGCGGAACAAGGCCGATCTGCTCAAGCTCCTTAAAAGCCTTCCAAATCTTTGTCATGAGCGAGCCGCTGGCGTTGGGCACCACAATGTTGCGCGGTGTATTCCACCCAAGCTGCTCGACGATCTCGAAGCCCATAGACTTCGAGCCCTCACCATAGAACGGCCGGATATTGATGTTCACAAAGGCCCATGGATACTTGTTCGCGACCTCGGAGCAAAGGCGGTTCACCTCGTCGTAGTTGCCGTCAACCATCACCAGGTTGGGTTGGTAAATGAGCGAATTAATGGTCTTAGAAAGCTCAAGGTCGGACGGAGTAAATATAAATCGCCTCATGCCCGCCCGCGCGGCCTGCGCAGCCACGGAGTTGGCAAGGTTGCCTGTCGATGCGCATGCCACAGTATCGAATCCGAACTCCTTTGCCTTCGTGATAGCCACGGCCACCACCCGGTCTTTGAACGAAAGGGTCGGATGGTTCACGGAGTCATCCTTGAGGTATATCTCCTTCACACCCCATGCCTTGGCCAGGTTCTGGGCTTTCATGAGCGGAGTAAAACCGGTGTCGAAGCCCGTGGCCGGGTCGCCTTCGATCGGCAGGAGCTCGCGGTAACGCCACATATGGTGCGGCCTGGACTCGATCTTCTGCTTCGTCATGTCCTTCTTGATCCTCTCGTAATCGTACGTGACTTCGAGCGGCCCGAAACAGAACTCGCATACATAAACGGGGTCAACCTTGTACTCCCTACCGCACTCTACGCACCGTAACCCCTTTACATACGTCATCAGCTATTATTCCTCCGGAATAATGTTCAAGGGGACTTCCGTAATTTCCCCTTTAATGATGTTATACCCTTTTGCGACCGGGTTCTGTCTATCCATGAGCGAAACAATCACATATACTGCTTCCGGGTAGTACGCCAAATCTACATCGGTTGAGGACGGGAATGCCGGGCCGCCGGGATGCGAATGATAAATGCTAACCAAATCTAATCCAGCTTCCCGCATCTCTCGAATTACCCGGAAGTGCTCTTTCGAGTCAATTTGATAAAATGTAGGACTCGGCATCTCACTGACGAGCGTATAAACTTTTTGGACCCTGTTATCCCTGCCGACAAGGATCCCGCATGCTTCATTGGGATACACGCGATCGCAATGCTCGTAGATACTCTGGAGATCGGTCTTTTTGATCGTCAGCAACTGGAAAGATGCCCTCGTCTCTTATCCCTCAACAGTGCCTTTAATGGCTCATGGAACAGAACTGCTCGTAATCGATCAGCTCTTTTATCGTGGGATGATCACCGCAGACTGGACACTCACGGTTCCGGGGTACCTTCACCGTTCGGAAGTTCATGTCGAGCGCATTCCATAAGAGAAGCCTCCCTTTAAGTGGATGCCCGATGCCCAGAATCGCCTTGATCACCTCGGTAGCCTGGATGGTACCGATCACGCCGGTTACCACCCCCAGGATGCCAGCTTCCTGGCATGACGGCACCATGCCCGGCGGCGGCGGAACCTCGAAGAGGCAGCGATAGCACGGCCCTTCACCCGGGAAAATGGTCATTACCTGGCCTTCGAACCGGAACACCGCCGCGCTCACAAGCGTTTTCTTGAGCATGACGCAAGCATCATTCACAAGATATCGTGTGGGAAAGTTGTCGCTCCCGTCCACAACAATATCATAATCGCGAATGATCTGCATGATGTTCTTGGAGGTGAGCCGTTCCTTGTGCGGGACCACCTTAACATCATGGTTCAAGGTCTCGTACGTCTGCTTTGCCGAATCAGCCTTGTCCACCCCGATGCGGCTGGTGTTGTGCGCGATCTGGCGCTGGAGATTGGACAGCTCAACGCGGTCATTATCGATCACGCCGATCGTGCCCACGCCTGCTGCAGCAAGATAGTATCCCACCGGCGAACCGAGACCGCCCGCACCAACGAGCACAACCTTGGCGTTCAGTATCTTTTCCTGACCGTCTCCCCCGACCTCGGGGAGCAGGATGTGCCTGCTGTAACGGAGTATCTGGTCTTCTGTAAATTCCATTGTTAAACCGCCATACGTTGATCGACGTTAATCGTGAGAAAAAAATCTTTTTGATCAGATTCCCACGTCTTACGTTTCACGTTTTTTCTTTTCCCTGTCTTTCCTGACAAAGATATGCCACTCTTTTTCGGTCGTTTGCTCAATCTTCAAAACCCTCTGTCCCTCGTTCTCCATGCTCTTCGGAACATTTTCCGACGCAGGTCTGTGATCTGTGATGATCTCAAGCACCTCGCCGAGGTTCATTTTCTCAATTGCCAGCTTCGAGCGGACGAAGGTATAGGGGCAGACTTGACCTTTTATATCCAGTGTCTTATCAACCTTGAATTCGTCGGCCATCATTACCTCCATTGCGTATTTCGGATTGCTGATTTTCGTTTGCCATTCCGCATCCCGTAATCGACAAACCGGGATTCTTACCCCTGTCTCCCCTCCTCCACTCTGATCACCATCGTCGGTCCGGCAACGCAATCCATCTTATTTATTTCGTCGAGGGCACTGCGAACGTCCCGCTCAACCGCTTCGTGCGTCATCATCACGACCGGCACGGCCTCGGCAGCCTTCCGCCCCTTTTGAATCACGGAAGAGATACTGATATTATTCTTGCCGAGAACCCCTGAGATGCGAGACATCACGCCCGGTCTGTCGATCGCCGAGAACCGGAGATAATAGCATGACGTGATATCATCCATCTTCCTGATCTTGAGCGTTGAACGCTCCCGGAATGCCGCCACCGGTGACCGGTTGGCGCAGCCGGACAGGATGTCCCTCCCGATGTCCATGATATCGCTCACCACGGCGCTTCCGGTCGGCATATCTCCCGCTCCCCTCCCGTAAAACATCGTCGATCCGACGGCGTCACCGACAACCGAGAGGGCATTGTAAACACCATCCACTGTAGCGATGGGGTACTCCTCAGGAAGCATCGTCGGGTGCACCCGCGCCTCGATCTCGCCGTCCACCATCTTGGTAATTGCCAGGAGCTTAATTTTATACCCGAGATCCTTGGCGAAATCGATGTCCAGCGGCAAGATCTTGGAGATGCCTTCTGTGTAGATATCCTCGAACTTCACCGGTGTTCCGTATGTGAGCATCGTAAGGATCGCGAGCTTATGTGCGGAGTCGATCCCCTCGATATCGAACGTAGGGTCCGCTTCGGCGTAGCCCATTGCCTGCGCCTCTTTCAGAACTTCCTCAAACTTTCTTCCAGCGTTCGTCATGAGCGTCAGGATATAGTTGCAGGTGCCATTCACGATCCCGTTGATTGACTTGATATTGTTAGCGGCCAAGCCGTTCCTGATAGCCGCAAGGATAGGAATGCCTCCTGCCACCGACGCCTCGAATCGGAGCGACTTCCCTGATTTTTCCGCGGCGGCATAGATCTCCTCACCGTGCACTGCCAGGAGAGCCTTGTTTGCGGTCACTACGTGTTTCTTGTTCCTGATCGCCTCCAGGATGAATTCTTTTGCAGGTTTGTACCCGCCTATGAGTTCAACCACGATGTCGATCTCCGGATCGGCCAGGACTTCCTGTGCCTTGGTCGTAAGCTGGACACCTTTGAGCGAAATGCCTCTATCACGTTTGATATCCAGATCGGATATCTTCTTGAGCATTACCTCCGAGCCAAGCCTTCTCCGAATGATTTCAGCATTCTCTATGAGAATACGGGCAGTGCCGGCTCCTACTGTGCCGAAGCCGATGATACCTACAGTGATCGGTTTTCTTGATGTCATATCTCTCTGCCCTCTTAACGGTCATGGGGCAACGTGCCGGGTCCAAAGGTGGATTCTATCGCATTCCCTGGCCCCCCTGCTACTCGACCCTTGGCCCTATTTCTGGATCGTTTGTTTGATGCCCTTTACGGCCTGGCGGATACGATGCTCGTTCTCCACCAGAGCGAAGCGTACATATCCGTCTCCGTATTCACCGAAGCCGATGCCCGGTGAGACCGCCACCTTGGCCTCTTTGATGAGCTGCTTCGCAAACTCGAGCGATCCGATCCTCCTGAAGGGCTCAGGAATCTCAGCCCAGACGAACATCGTGGCCTTAGGTCTCTCAATGCTCCAACCCGCCTTATTCAGTCCATCTACGAGCGCGTCCCGCCGTGACTGATATGTATCGGTGATTTCTTTTACGCACTCCTGCGGCCCGTTCAGTGCGATGATGGACGCGATCTGGATCGGCTGGAACATGCCGTAGTCGAGGTAGCTCTTGATCTTAATGAGGGCGCCCACCGCGTCTCTGTTCCCCGCACAGAAACCCACGCGCCAGCCGGCCATGTTGTAGCTCTTGGTCAGGCTGTAAAATTCGACACCCACTTCTTTCGCGCCTTTGGCCTGCAGGAAACTCGGTGCACGGTAGCCGTCGAAGTTCAGGTCCGCATAGGCCAGATCATGAACTACCATGACATCATTCTCACGGGCAAAGTCAGCTATCTTCTGAAAGAACGCGACATCCACGACTGCTGTGGTCGGGTTGTTCGGGAAATTGATGATCAGCATCTTGGGTCTGGGCCAGGTGTTCTTGAAAGCCTCCTGCATGTCGGCGAAGAAGTCGCTGTCTTTCTTGAGGGGTATTGACCGCACTTCGCCGCCCGCGATGATCACACTGTATGGGTGGATGGGATAGGCCGGTGTAGTGGTCAGTACCACGTCACCGGGTTCAACCGTGGCCAGGGCGAGATGGGACAGCCCTTCCTTTGAACCGATGGTCACCACTGCCTCGGTCTCAGGGTCGAGGTCAACATCATAGCGCCGTTTGTACCAATCACAGAGAGCGGTGCGAAGCTTTGTGATTCCCTTGGACGCGGAATATCGGTGGTTCTTCGGGTTCTTGGCTGCCTCGATCAGCTTGTCAACGATATGCTGCGGCGTACCTTGATCAGGATTGCCCATGCCGAGATCGATAATGTCCTCTCCTCGCCTGCGCGCCTCGATTTTCATGGCGTTGACGATTGCAAAAACATAGGGCGGTAACCTCTTGATCCTGGCAAAGCGCTCAGGCATTGCTATCTCTTTCTTTTTTCAAAGTTTTCAGCATCTAACCGCTTAAATTTAAAGAATAAAATTGATAATAAAACAGTATCTAAATTTTGTCAATAAAAAACACTCTCCGAACAATAAAGTTATGATTTCCCGTTCATCAGACACAGAATTTCCATGCGATAACCACCCTTTTAGCTTACGGGGAACCATTTTAAGTTTGATTTTTCAATCTGTTTGTGTTACGTTTTACGGCATGATTACGAGCGACATCATAACGGATTCGCACAAATATATCATGAACACCTATAGTCGGCAGCCGATCGTGCTCGTAAAGGGCCGGGGTATGAAGGTTTACGACTCCGACGGCAGAGAGTATCTCGACTTCGTCGCGGGCGTGGCCACAACTAACCTGGGGCACTGCCATCCCCGTGTTGTCGTTGCGCTCCAGAAGCAGGCGCAGCGCCTCATGCATGTGTCGAACCACTACCACAACGAACCACAGATCAATCTCGCGAAGATGCTCGCAAAGCACTCGTTCGCCGACAAATCTTTCTTTTGCAACTCAGGCACCGAAGCAATTGAGGCGGCCATCAAGCTGGCACGGAGATACAGCCGTGAGGTCCTGCGCCAAGACCGGTACGAGATCATAACCATGCGCGGTTCGTTCCACGGCCGTACGATGGGGGCTTTGGCTGCCACGGCCCAGGAGAAATTTCACACATCGTTCGAGCCACTGGTCCCTGGGTTCACGTATGTGCCCTTCAATGATAGCACCGCCGTTGAGCGGGCGATCACCGACCGGACCTGCGCCGTGCTCGTTGAGCCCGTACAGGGCGAGGGCGGGGTAAACGTCCCGTCCGACGGATATCTAAAAGCACTCCGGGAAATCTGTGACCGGAGTAACATACTCCTTATGCTCGACGAGATACAGACCGGCATGGGCCGCACCGGAAAGCTTTTCGCCTATGAGCACACCGGCATAACGCCGGATGTGGCGGCACTCGCCAAGGGCCTCGGCGCGGGCATGACTATCGGCGCTCTCCTCGCCACGGACAAGGCTGCCCAGGCATTCACACCGGGATCGCACGGATCTACCTTCGGCGGCAACCCGTTAACCTGTGCAGCGGCCATTGCGTCCCTTGAAGCATTGCTTGAAGACAATATCATCATCCAGGCCGTGGAGGAGCTCAGCAGGCATTTCCTGGAGGGTCTTGATGATCTCAAGAAAAAATATGGTTTCGTAAAGGATGTACGTGGCAAAGGCCTCCTCATCGGCATGGAACTCGATTTCGAGGGCAAGGACATCGTCACCGCCTGTCTCAGGGAAGGGTACCTGATCAACTGCACTGTAGGAAACGTGCTGCGTTTCATGCCGCCGCTCGTCGTCACCACGGAAGAGATCGACCGTCTCATCAGCGTTCTCGACGGGATATTCGCAAAACATTGAGATTCATTACAGGGGGTCATTTTTTAAAGGCGGCTTGCACAAGCCGCCTCTTACTTTTAGAGGATTCATACAACGAGTGACCCTGCGACCACAGATAAACACCGCTGATATCTCGGTTTCCTGTGTTCTTTTTTCCCCGTTTATCTGTCGTTTCATCGTAAGGCATTCTTTCTGACAGGAGAAGCAATGAAAAAAGATCTACTTACGATTTTCGACCTTACCTCAGGGGATATTAAAGCCATCCTCAAACGTGCTGCAGCCTTAAAAAAGAAGCAGACGCAGGGCAAAGTCCACCAGTCCCTGAAGGGTAAATCCCTCGGCATGATCTTTGAGAAATCATCCACGCGGACACGGGTGTCATTCGAGGTCGGCATGTACCAGCTCGGCGGCCAAGCGCTGTTCCTGTCCTCAAATGACCTCCAGATCGGACGCGGAGAGACCGTCACGGACACAGCGCGCACCCTGTCCCGTTTCCTAGACGCGATTATGATCCGCACCTTCGCCCAAGCCACAGTAGAAGAGCTGGCGAACCACGCATCGATACCCGTGATCAACGGTCTTACCGACCTTCACCACCCCTGCCAGGCCCTCGCCGATCTCTTCACCATACAGGAAAAAAAACGCACCTTGAAAGGGCTCAAGCTCGCGTACGTGGGGGATGGGAACAATGTCGCAAATTCGCTTATCCAGGCTTGCGTAAAGACCGGGATCCATTTCTCGATTGCAACCCCCCGGGGATATGAACTAGATATCGCCTTCGTGAACGAAGCCAGAACCGAAGCCGTCAAGACAGGCACGGTTGTCGAGATTACGGATGACCCCTATCGTGCTGTCAAGAGCGCTGACATCGTATACACCGATGTCTGGGCGAGCATGGGTCAGGAAGCGGAACATGCCAAGCGACTCAAGGCGTTCCAGGGGTATCAAATCGATGCGAAACTCATTGGGGCCGCTGCCAAAGGAGCGCTCGTAATGCACTGCCTGCCAGCGCACCGCGGCGAAGAGATCTCCGCCGAGGTACTCGACGGGCCACAGTCCGTGGTCTTCGACCAGGCAGAGAACCGTCTCCATACGCAGAAGGCTGTCCTGGAGATGCTCATGCGTTAGTCACCAATACTTTGCCGACAGCAGTCATTGTTTGCAGATCGGGCTCTTTAGCGTGTTCGGTCATTATTTTAATTATAGCAGAAAGGTGAACGATTGTATACTTTTTTAGTTAGGGCGGCAATATTCAGTTTGTTTTGGAACCAGCGCCTTATATCCCCTCCTGAAGGAGGGGATGTTACAGCGCAGATGATAAAACTGTAATAGCAGCTAATAAACATTTATAATTTGATGATAATAAATCTAAAATTAGAATCTCACGCTGACTTTCCTCCCAAAAAGTGCTATAAGATATTCACGGGAACATACTATAATCACGCAGGGAGGTGGGCAGATGAAACCGTTAATCGGCGTTACCATGAACCTGGAGGTACAACCCGCTAGAAGCTTGAACATCATCGACCAGGACTACGGGAAGGCCGTGCTACAAGCGGGCGGGATCCCGTTACCAATTCTCGGGATGGAGACATCCATTCCTGATCTCGTTAAGCGCTTGGATGGTTTCCTTTTCACCGGCGGTGACGACATTCATCCGCGTTTTTATAAAGAGAAGCCGTTACCCGATGCGCGCATGTTGATCTCTCCCCATGGGCGCACCACATTCGAAATTGCGCTCTTTAAAGCCGCGGCCAGAGCAGGGAAACCGGTTCTCGCCATCTGTTACGGCACTCAGCTCGTTAACATCGCCCTGGGCGGGAAGCTCTACCAGGACATAACCCTCCAGGTATCTGACCCCGTCAAACACAGAGCATCGCGCGCGGGAGAAAAGGTTTTCCATTTCATCGACATCTTCGAGGGCACCCTGCTCTCGCGCATCATGGGTGCCTCGCGGATCCGCGTGCGGAGCGCTCACCACCAGAGCGTGAAGAATCCAGGCAGAGGTCTCCACCTCTCCGCGGTTGCCCACGACGGCGTCATTGAAGCGCTTGAGCCGAGGACAAAAAACTTTCTCATAGCAGTACAGTGGCACCCGGAAAAAACGCCCAATGACCAATACTCAAAGAAACTCTTCAAGGCGCTCGTCAGCGCATCAAAGAAATAATCCTTTCCCCACGGCCAGGGCATACGCTTCTCTTCCTGGCCTCATACTTATTGCTCTGCTTATCTTACCCGTGGGTGGCTGCCACTGGACGGATGAAGGGCGACTGCCCGGCTATCTCTATCTGCGGCTCAACAATAATCCCACAACACTCGACCCCGCGCTCATAACCGATGTCCAGGGCGGCGGCATAGCCGCAAAATTGTTCAATGGCCTTGTTCGCTTCAATGAAAATCTTGACATCATCGCGGACATTGCTCGCTCATGGAGGCTTTCCGAAGACCAGCTCACGTATACGTTTCGCCTCCGGCATGACGCCAGGTTCAGCAACGGAAGAAAGGTTACGGCCCGTGATTTCCAATTTTCTTTCGAGCGCGTGCTTACGCCGAAGACAAAGGCCCCCCTCACCTGGGTGCTCGATAAGATCGAGGGAGCGAACGATTTCATGGCGGGCAGGGCCGCAGCCATATCAGGCATTCATGTGGTGGATGACCATACGCTCGTGCTCAAGCTCGAAAAACCTTTCGGACCGTTCCTGTCACTCCTTGCGATGACCACTGCGTACGTGGTCCCCCGCGAGGAGGTGGAGCGCCTGGGCCAGGACTTCGGTACGCACCCCATCGGGAGCGGCCCCTATGTCCTTGCGGAGTGGAAGCACGGGCAGTATCTCAGTCTCGCGGCAAGAGAAGATTACTTCGAAGGTAAACCGAAGCTCAACGGGATTTACTACCGCGTCATCCCGGAAGACCTCACGGCGGTCGTGGAATTCGAGACCGGACACCTCGATGTGCTCCTGATACCTTCCTCGGAGTACCGGCGTTATACGAACGATCCCGCATGGCGTGATCTGGTGTTCGGCAGGCCGGGTCTGAACACTTATTATCTTGGTTTGAATTGCACCCGACCGCCTTTCAACGATGTGCGTGTGCGGCGCGCCGTGAACATGGCAATCGATCGGCAGCACATCCTGAACACGGTCTTCGAAAAAAGGGGCGCACTGGCGACGGGACCGATACCGCCGGAACTGTGGAAGGGCAGGACGTTGACCCGTACTGTGACAGGATACAGCTACGACCCTGAGAAGGCAAAAGCATTAATACGGGAGGCTGGTGCTGAGGGGGCCACGGTCAAAATCTATATCACCCTGGATGCGGAAGTCCTCGATATCGTCGAGGTTATTCAAAACTATCTGACTAAAGTTGGTCTCAAGGTCGAAATAATCCAGCTTGACTGGAGCGCCTTAAAACACGCGGTGAATGAGGGAGAGCCCGATGCGTTCTGGCTGTCATGGTGGGCTGACTATCCTGACCCGGAGAACTTCCTTTTTCCGCTCTTTCACTCAGCAAGCGTGGGTTCCGGAGGGAACCGCACGCGATGCATGGACCCTGAACTCGACCGACTCATCGAGACCGCCCAGCGTACCATGAACGAAAAACAGCGATATCAACTTTACCGGCAGGCCGAGGATCGCATCATAAAAAATGCCCCGTGGGTATTCATGTGGCATAGGGCAGATTATTTCGTCATCCAGCCGTGGGTTAAAAATTTCAAGATCTATCCTCTCTACTCCATCGACAAGCGCGTGGACATAACCATAAGTCGCTAAGGCTTATTAAAGTCAGGCAAAGGATTGACCGACAGCAGATCGACTAAACTTCAAGTTTATATTGTCGCCTCTATGCTGTGCTCTGCTGTCTGCATTCTGTCTTCTTACACTGCCGGCAATCTGCGCTTACGCTACACTCGTTCGTTTCTCTTTCCCCCCTTTCCATTCATGTGCCGATTTTTTGACCCTTGCTATCATCTCGGGCGTAAACTCCTTGATCCCATGGGCTTCCCTGGCATGGACCGCCGCTCCGTCTGCGAGCAGGTCTTCGGTCATAGCGATGTACCGCCACGTGCATTTCGGGCCCATATCGCAGTTATATTCCTTCAATACGAGATCGGCAGCACCCGCAGCATCGGCTGCAGTAGGGAACTTGAAAAGGTTTTTTATCTTTCCCACCATATCGGGACTAACCTCCCGCACTCCATGAACATCTCTCAAATGAACGGCCACGACATCGGCGAGCAGTTCTTCCGTTTTAGCTATATGTTTCCAGTTACATTTGTTTCCCAGGCTTTTGCAGGCAAACTCTCTCATAATCCGCCTCCTTTGATATTTCTCTCCCATGATAATGAGATACCATCTATCTTAATTAGAGTATAGCACAGGCCAGGAGGCAGTCGCAGGAGGCAGCGCTTGCCGAACAAGGATGTCGCTATGATGAGAATTTCCGGAACTCTTCGGGAAAAACAGTTTGAAATTCCGGCGGGAATAGAAACGCCGGTTAAAATGATTTTTTAACCGGCAATTGAAATTACAACTAAAGTTGAAGTTCCGCAGTGCGATGATGCAAACCGGCTGAGGCGAGCCCGGGTAATTTTTCTAATTCATCCCTCCGTATGAATGGAGGCCGGAAAGCACCAGATTCACCCCCAGATACGTGAATATGACCGCCAGGAAACCGACCGCCGAAATCACAGCCATCTGAGTGCCCTTCCATCCGCGAACATACCGGGCATGAAGATAGATGGCATAGATGAACCAGGTGATGAGCGACCATGTCTCTTTGGGGTCCCAGCCCCAATAGGTGCCCCATGCGCTGTTCGCCCAGACCGCTCCAGTGATGATACCGCCGGTAAGGAGGGGCCATCCAATGGCGATCATGCGGTAGGTCACATCATCGAGCTGGTCTTGGGCTGGCATATACTGCTTCAGCAGGTTTTTGAGCCTCATTCCCTGCGACCATACGAGGCCGAACAGCCCCATAACGGCCGCCCAACTGACGAGAACGATGCTTATCGAGGAATTGAGAAAAGTCGATTCGAACATGTGTTTTTTGAACGACTCCCCTGCGGCAAGGTGCTTCAAGGTAATCAAATAGAAAAAATCGATAGCCATTGCCGCAAGCAGCCCAATTGCCAGGGTCACGCAGAGCGACCAGAACAGAAAGACCTGAGGTCTGTTCTTCGCCCCTGCCACGATCAAGTAGATGAACCATATAAGTATGAGCACGCCAATCCCCATCCAGAACGCTGTCTTCATCCTCTCGCCAAGACCTGCCATGTAATATCCGAGGAGAGCCAGGACCACGATCGCCCCTAAGGCATACAAGAGATTTACGGCGGGCCCTCTTTCCTCGGTATCCATAAGGAGATAGATCATGCTGATGGCAAATGCCACGCCGAATGCGGCGTAGCCCAGGAAGCTTATCATGACGTGGTAAAACAGCCAGTTGCTTTTTAGCGCCGGCACCAGAGGGGTGATCTCGGAACTGACGCCGGAGACATTGATGAATGCAAGAGCAAGAAAGGCCACGGGCATCACGAATGCGCCGAATGCCCGCGTCTTGTACTTGAACTCAACGATGACGTAGATGAGCACCATACTCCAGGTGAAGAACACCAGTGATTCATAGAGATTGGACAGCGGCACCCTTCCGATATCCATCTGGTATGACTCGCGCCACCGCAGAAGCAGGGCTATGGTCTGGATGACAAGACCCAAATACGTGACGCCCGAGGCGGCCTTACCAATAACGTTCTTCTTGAACGCAAGGTAACTTATATAGAGCACCATGGCCACGAGATATGATAATGTCGCAATGTTAAAGAGTAAGGAGCTTTCCATCTATCCCTCCGAAAAAATTATGCAGAAATATCTTCCACTATCTTATTGAATTCACGCTCAAATCCCAAGCGGTTTTTGCTGGCCGAACCGGCAACAGTGACCACGGTCTGGCCCTTCCGGTCCTGTATCCGTACCCAAAGCTTTTTATGAGAACCGAAGAACGCCACGAGCGGTCCTAAGCAGAGCATGATGAAGCCGGCATATACTATCCAGACGCCGGGGTCCTTGGTAACCTGGAGGCCCGTGTACCTTGTCCCCCAATAGCCCCGGTAGCTGATTATGTAATTCTCCGGCATGTCGGGCTGGCCGGGGTCGGTTTTCAACACGATGGTCTTATAAATCGGCGACTTGCCTTTGTATACTTCTATTTGAACTGCTGGATTAATGTACTCGTCGCGCTCACTTTGGTATAGCATCACTTCTCCCGTTGCGGGATTTCGGAGCGCGTAGGGTTCGAAATTGAGCACCTTGATTGTGCGGTCTATAGAAGGCACATAAATAGCCTGCCCTAGATCAAATGTGATTGTTTCACCACGAGCCTGGGGATCGTTTTTAGGACGGATGTTCAAAATGACCTTTCCATGCGCGTTCGGTAAGGTTCCGTAGCTCGACTGATAGAAGGTAATGCCTTGGTAGGTCAGCGGGTCGTTCACCCGAATGCGTTTATCGAAGATCTTCCGGCCATTCAGATCGAAAACGCTCAGGGTACTGTGATATTCCGAGGGCATGCCCGTCGGCATCCCCGAAGGGCTCACATAGTAGTCGACATCAAAACTATCACACCGCACAAAATAGCCGAGCGGCATGGCTGGTACGCCGGCCTCTGGGCTGAGAATCACCGGGCTCTCGGCGATGCCGAACGCGGCCATAAGCTTGTCCCACATGGGCTCGTTCCTGAGATAGACGACTTTCGTAGCCTCGCCCTCGGGCAGGTTCAGGAACGCTTTGAAACCGAAAAAGGCGCCAATCAAAGCACCTATGAAGATAAGCAGGATGCTGACATGGGTGATATACACGCCGAAACGGCTGAAGAGGCCTTTCTGCGTCATGAGGTGAAGTACGTCGGCCCCCCGGGATTCGACAATACGGTAACCCCGCGCCCGGATCACCTTCATTGCGTGTTCCCGGGCATTGTCCATGCCGCCTTTGAAGGATATCTCTTTTTTAAACGGCACAGCCTTCAACCCATCGTCCTCAATCGGTTTGAGCGGTGCCGTGACGATTTTCCAGGTGTGGGGAAACCGGTCGAGCGTGCAGATCGTGAGGTTTGCCGTCAACAGAAAAAGGAGGAGCACGAACCACCATGTGTGGTACATGTCGAAGAACCCGAGCATCTCGAATATATCCACCGTGGTCCTACTGTATTCCTGCAGATACGTCTCCGGTGCCTCATTTTGCTGGATCACCGTACCGATGACCGAAACGATCGCAAGAATGATGAGCAGCACAACGGCAAGCTTCACAGATGAAAAGAACTTCCAGACCTTCTCCGCAATGATATCTATGAACCCCTTTTTCTTTTCCAACGATCAACCTCCCGAAAGCAAGCACAGTTCGATTAAATTAGCACATTGGTATGAGTGCTGTCAAGGTGTTTTACATTTGCTGCTCCCGCTCTCGGCACCTTTGGCAGGGCATTTTTCTGAAGGATCACCAGGACGGAATGCGTACAGAGAACTATGCGGGGCCCTTCTGGACGTTATTCATCGAGCAGCTTATATCCAAGCTTCTCGATACTGTCCTTTGAAAGCTTCCTCAGAAAATCTTCTGCGATCTTTGAAGAATCATAGCCGATCTCTATCTTCCCATTTTGGACCTCTATCGATTCCACGCCCTCCATCCCTCCGATGAATCTGCGGAGCGCGAGAGAGCATTCCTCGCAGAACTGCTTCTGAACATTCAGGGACACTTTGCTCATGATTGCCCCCCTTTTCATTATAATATATTATACTGCAGAATCTGCTCTTAGAAAACAGAACATTGCAGAGCGAAGAGATTTGTTCATTTTATTCTTTTGATATCCTTTACTAAGATGTGCGCCAGATCGCCGTCATGATGCAATATTTCTAATGCTGACGAACTCCTTACCATATTCAGCATGCACAAGCAGATTATGCTGGCACGCATCGATGTCGAAAGCAGTGTGCAAGAAGTCCTGACCAAGGAACGACTCGATGAGCTCAAGCGGATGGTACCACAGCCAGCGGGAAGGGCGCCTGTGGTGCGGGGCAAAGGTACGTTATATCTTTTCACAACAAAGTTGCTGCAAGTTCCGCAAGATCAGAGCGTTCGCCCTTTACGAGCGTGATGTGGCCGGCGATGGACTCTTCCTTGAAACGGTCCACGACGAAAGAAAGACCATTGCTACTGGAATCGATGTATGGGTTATCTATTTGCCCTGGATCACCAGTGAGTATCACTTTAGTTCCCTCGCCCGCACGAGTGATGATCGTTTTAATCTCGTGAGGCGTAAGGTTCTGGGCCTCGTCCACAATAAGATACTGGTTCGGCATGCTCCGTCCACGAATATAGGTAAGCGGTTCCACCTCGATCATACCGAGGTCGAAGAGGCTCTGAAGGTCTTTCTTGCCTTTGACCCGCCCAGGTCCAGCCGAAGAGCCCACGAGGAAGTCGAGGTTATCGCGGATGGGTTGCATCCAAGGCCGGAGCTTCTCCTCGATGTCGCCGGGCAAATACCCGATGTCCTTGCCAAGCGGGAACACAGGGCGCGAAACCACAAGCCGCTGGTACGCCCGGCTCTCAATTGTCCTTTCAAGGCCTGCGGCTAACGCTAGGAGCGTCTTGCCAGTACCGGCCCTACCCACGAGCGTCACTAGATTGATTTCGTCGTTCAGGAGCAGATCGAGGGCAAACTGCTGCTGTTTGTTCCGAGCATTAATTCCCCACACACCGTGTTTGACGTTCACGATGGGAACGAGGACGTTCTTTTGCTGTTGATACCTCGCTAATGCCGTTTGTGATGCATTGGCTTTGTTCTTGAGCAATACAAACTCATTCGGAAAAAGCTTCTGACCAGGAGGAGGTGCAAATTCTCCCCTTGCGTAAAATTCATCGATTGTCCCGGGCTCTAACTCTAATTCCGTCTCTCCTGAATAAAGCTCGTCAAGTACAATATTGTCTGACTCATAATCTTCCGCTTTCAGACCGAGAGCGTCGGCCTTGATACGGAGGTTCGTGTCCTTGGTCACGAGCACCACTGGCTTCTTGTCGTGCAGCAGATTGAGCGCGATAGAGAGAATGCGATTGTCCGCCTTCGTCGCAATTAGCTCATTCGGCAGGCGTTCAGACGATTGGTGGTTGAGTTCGACGCATAAGCTCCCCCCACCTTTGAGTTCGACTCCCTGAGAAAGCTTTCCTTTATGCCGCAGTTCATCGAGGATTCTCGAGACTTGACGCGCGTTTCTCCCAATTTCGTCTATCCCCTTTTTAAACTTGTCCAGTTCCTCGATCACGACAATTGGAACGATCACATCATTTTCCTCAAAGGAAAAAATCGCATTAGGGTCATGTAGCAGGACATTGGTATCAATTACGAATGTTTTTTTCATAATTTCACCGCTTTCTTAATTCCGTAATAGTGCACTTCTTTTGCATCATTCTCGTACCGCAATGCTGTTGAAAGTGACGAAATCCATTTAGTCTTTTTAGAGCCAGATATACTGTTGTGGTTAAATAAAGCGACCACATGGATTGAGATAGGAAAATATTACAATAATAGCAGATAGTTTTGAGCAATCTCTTATTTTCCCCCAGGATTGCAACAGGCCGATCCCGTCCATCTTTTTGAGAAGGATATCCGAGACGATCAGATTGTAATGACCGGGCAACTTGAACAGTGCATCTTCTGCGCTCCTGACCTCATCGACTGTATGCTCGTCATCCATAGCACTTCACGAAGTGTATTCCTGACCGCGTCGTCATCCTCCGCAAGGAGTATTTTCACTCATCCTCCTAAGAGGAGGTCTTTAAGCGGGAGTGCTCCCTCACGTAGCACAATCGGTTGACCGGTACTTACATCCACCACGGTCGAAGGCCAGCCGCCGGCGGTCCTGCCTCCGTCGAGGATGAGGTCGACCGTATCCCCAAGCGAAGCCGCTGCCCCTTCTGCCGTCTGCGGACTCGATTCTCCCGCGACATTTGCGCTCGTGCCCGTCAGCGCGATTCCCAGAAAATCGAGCAGGCCACGGGTAAGCTCGTTCCCAGGGACTCTGAGCCCGATTGTGCCCGTTCCCGCGGTAAGCTCGCTGAGCACGTCCGCCCCGGCCTTAAATACGAGCGTGAGCGGCCCCGGCCAGAACGTCTTCATGAGATTCTCGGATGCAGGGTTGATCTCTGCCGTCCACATTTTGACATCGTCTGCTTTTGCTATCAGAAGCAATATGGGCTGATCAGCCTTCCTGCCTTTGATCTCAAAGAGCCTCTTCACCGCAACAGGATTTTTCGGATCAGCGCCGAGCCCATAAAACGTATCTGTCGGATACGCGATCACCCCGCCACGGGATATCACGTTCCTGCAGCGAGAGAACGCAGACTGAGGATGTGCAGGGTCAATCTTGATTATCTCCGCGGTCATTTCTCACCCAAGCGGGGTTCGCATGCGGAATTGCCATAATCTCAATTAATTCTTCTTACTCCACACCCCGCACTTTTACTTGTTCCCTATCAGCACGATATCCCCATTTTCTCTGTTGAGGACCCTGGCCACGACCGGGCATTTGACCTTAAAAAGGAAGAATGTCCGGGCATCTTTCTCTTGCACAAGCGTTTCGAAATTGGCTTGTCCCTTGCTTATGATCAGATCAGCCGACCGGTATGCGTCTATGAACTGCTGAGAGCATGCCTCAAGCAGCGTACCGATGCCATCATTGCCATTATCGATGACCACCGCACACTCCGCGAGCCCTGCGGCAGTGGCATCGTCACGCGTGGCATCGTTGATCACCGGAGAACCCTTGACCACAGCGGTCACGTCCTTTCCCCTGTCGCGCAGCGTCTCGATCAGGACACGGTCGAACACGATCTCTCCCGCGTTATCGCAAAGAAAGAGGATTCGCCGAGCGCCGGCTGCGGCCTGTGCAAAATTATGGTAGTCGCTTGAGGACAAGGGCAGGAGAAACGATTCTGACAGGGAGCGGTCCAAATCAAAGGTCTCGTAAATTCCGAAGTCGATCACATTCCCGGCTATAGCGATGCGCACGCCGCCTTCGAGACGGTCGGGAGTTTCAGCAGCCATCCTCCTGAGTCGCGTCAGCCGTTCGAGGGCAATGCGATTATAGGAGTCCTTCACCTGTTTATACGGATCTACACCGGTCTCCTCGCGCAGGATCCGATGGATAAGCGTGGTGGTCCGCGCAGGAACCTCATCTAAAGAAGCGCGCTCGATGATCTCCTCGGCCTTGCGGAGAATGCTGCGTCCGCGGTCGCCGTTCACTCCTGCGTAATTCAACGTACGCGTTATCTGCCCAAAAAAGCATGGCAGGCACTCAAGCTCGGTCTTCACAATGCCGGACCCTGTGCCGGGGTGGAGCCGCCTGGTTTCTTCTTCCACCGCCTCCGTCTGGATTTCTTCTTTGCCGAGGGGACCTCGGTAGCAACCATCTCCCGGGGAGGAGCCACTGCCGCAGAAATCGCAACAAGCCGCTTGGCCTTTTCCTCCACGTCACGCTCCATCTCTACCTTGAAGACCTTAAGGCGATTGGCTACCTTTACGTCTCCTACGGCGATGATCTGCGCCGCAAAAACTCCGGCGTTCTTTGCACCGGCCTTGCCGAGCGACATAGTTGCAACGGGCACACCGCCGGGCATCTGCGCCACGGACAGCAGCGCATCAATCCCCTTGAGCGGCGAAGAATCGATCGGCACGCCGATCACCGGCAGCGTTGTCTGTGATGCGACCACACCGGCTAGGTGCGCGGCCCATCCCGCGCCGGCGATGATCACCTTGAGGCCGCGCCGCTCTGCACTCTGGCTATATTCGTGCACCTTTTTCGGCGTACGGTGCGCCGATGCGATCGTCATCTCGTATTCAACGCCGAACTCCTGGAGCATCGCAGCTGCTTCCTGCATTACCGGCAGGTCAGAATCGCTTCCCATCAATATTCCTACGGCTGGTTTCCCCATGATGAACTCCCTTCATCAAAAAACAATGTTGAAAATTGAAGATTGAAAATTTGAATCTGCAAATGCCGATACATTTGCACGTTACATTTTCCAATTTACGATTTTTAATGCTCTTAGGAACTTCAGCTCCCTGTCTCGAGCGCCCGCGCGCCGATATCCCGGCGGTAGTGAGCACCATCAAAAGATATCTCCCGCACCCCAGCATAGGCATTGTCGATGGCCGCGGCAACCACGGCCCCCAGACCAGTGACCCCGAGCACCCTGCCGCCGTCGGTCACGATTGTGCTGTCCTTCATCGACGTCCCCGAATGAAAGACCATGACATTCTTGTGTCCTGCGGCCTTCTCGAGTCCCTTGATTTCCTTACCCTTCTCGTATTTACCTGGATACCCGCCCGATGCCATGATAACGCACACCGCGGATTCCGGTTTCCACTTAATGTCTATCTTCGTGAGCTTCCCGGCGAGGATGGCCTCTATGATCTCGATGAGATCGGTGTCAAGCCGCGCCATGACCGGCTGCGTCTCCGGGTCTCCGAACCTCGCATTGAACTCGAGCACTTTTACTTCACTGTCATGGATCATGAGGCCAGCATACAGAACGCCTTTGAACGGCCTTCCTTCCTTCTCCATTGCCCGCACCGTCGGGACCATGATCGTCTCCATGATCTTCCGCTCGAGCTTTTTGGTCACGATCGGTGCCGGCGAATAGGCGCCCATGCCGCCGGTGTTCGGGCCCTTATCAGCGTCGAACACGCGCTTGTGGTCCTGCGAAGACGCCATGGGGGCCACGCCCTTGCCGTCGGTGAAGGCCATGAACGATGCCTCTTCTCCCTTCAAGCATTCCTCGACCACCACGCGGTCTCCCGCTGCGCCGAAAGCCTTCTGGGACATGATCAAGTCCAGCGCCTTGAGCGCCTCGGCCACGGTCTCGGCAACCACGACGCCCTTTCCCGCAGCCAACCCGTCGGCCTTCACCACGATTGGAGCGCCCTTTTCTAAGATGTATGCCTCGGCCGTAGCCTTATCGGTAAAGACTCCATACTCCGCAGTCGGTATATGGTACTTCCTCATGAGGTCTTTGGAAAACTGTTTGCTCGCCTCTATCTCCGCGGCATCCCGGCTCGGACCGAAGATACGGAGGCCCGCATTCGTAAACTCATTCACGATGCCCATGGAAAGCGGTCCCTCAGGGCCCACAATGGTAAGGTCGACAGCCGTTGCCCGGGCAAACGACAGCAGGGCCGGAATATCCTCGGCCTTGATTGGAGCACATTCCGCTATCTGCGCAATGCCCGCATTGCCCGGCGCTGCGTAGATCTTTGTGACCTTCGGACTCTGCGCAACCTTCCAGACGAGCGCGTGCTCCCTGCCGCCACCGCCTACGACGAGTACCTTCATGCCTTACTCCTTTTGACCAAGGCAACCATGTTGCCGTTATCGCGTTACGTATCATGAATGAATCGGTTCGGTCACAACGAGCATAGGTAAGAAGCGCACGGCACGCATCGTAATCTTCTACCCCTACTCTCTGCCCCGTGCTCTCTGCTGTCTGTCCAATTCTGCATTCATGCTTCCCGTCCGGTATCCCTCGAGGTCCAGGCAGACATAGGTATATCCGAGTCCCTTCAGTGCCGACGTGACCTTCTCAGCCGTTTCATTTGAAAAGAGCTGCCCAAAAGCCTCACGGTCAATCTCTATTCTCGCTATATTGCCGTGATGACGCACACGCACCTGCCGTAACCCGAGAACGTGCAGATGATCCTCGGCGTTCTTTACGGTCTCAATAATGTCTGGGGTGATCCTCGTGCCGTACGGAATACGAGAGGAAAAACAGGCAAGCGACGGTTTGTCCCACACGGGGAGGTTTAAAAATCGCGCGAGTTCGCGGACATCGGATTTGGACAGTCCTGTTTCCACAAGCGGGCTCCTGACAGAAAACTCCTCAGCGGCCTTTCTGCCAGGGCGGTAGTCATCAAGATCGTCCGTGTTCGAACCGTCGAGTATGCAGGAAATACCTTCGGTCTCGGCAATCTTCTTCAGTTTTCCGTAAAGCTCTTTTTTGCAGAAATAGCAACGTTCCGGGGAATTCCGCACAAACTCTTCTGACGCAAGTTCCTGTGTACGGAGTATCCGGTGCGTCACACCCAGTGTGCGGGCAAACTCCTTCGCTGCTTCGAGTTCGCCGGGCGGATAGGTCTCGGAAACTGCAGTAATAGCTATCAAGCGAGGGCCCATGACCTCAGCCGTGGCCCTGAGCAAAAGAGAACTGTCCACGCCTCCGGAATAGGCGAGCACGGCACATTTCATACCCCGGAGCAGCGTTCTGAGACGGTCCCATTTTTGTTCTATCACCATCTAAGCGATAATAACACAGCACGAACGGGAGTGTCAATAAAGTACTTCTCAACCGCCTTTTTTCCACGTGTTCGAAACCCGGATAGTTGCTATTTCCGCCCCTCCGGGACATTGAAGCCCAGTTTAGCGGACAGCGCGTTGCCGGACTCGAGAAGCAGGGAGATGATCCCGCCTTTTTCAAGCCGTTCATCAGTGAGCCGGCTTGCGGGAGCCACGATCCCTACAGCGGCGATCACGCTTTTCGAGAAGTCTTTTGCCGGCACGGCAATGCTGCGCACCTCCGGGTCGCATTCCTCGTTCTCAAGTGCATATCCCCTCTCTGCGGTTTTCTTCAACTCCGCTGTCAGGGCATCACGCGTCTTTATGCTCTTGTCAGTAAGCCCCGGCAGGCTGATTTCAGGATATAGTCGTTCAATCTCGACAGGTAATAACGTGGCTAGCTGTGCCTTACCCACGGCGGTGCAGTGGGCAGGAAGCATGGCGCCGATGCGCGAGACGGCTCGCACGGTCCTGTTCGTCTCCACGCTGTCCATGTAGATCACTTTGTTTCCCCGCAGGACCGCCACCACCGCAGTCTCTCCCGATGAAGCCATAAGGCTTTCAAGGATCGGGCGCGCCTGCCGACGGCACTCGCGCTGCTCGATGAAGATCGATCCGATCTGGAGCGTCTTGGGGCCAAGCCGGTAGTTCTCCGTCGCCTTGTTCTGCTCGATATAACCGCGATGTTCAAGCGTGGCGAGCAGCCTGAACACGTTGTTTTTGTGCAGCCCCAGCCTCTTCGAAAGCTCGGTCACGCCGAGTTCGTCTTCGGTCTTGGTGAACGATTCCAGGATGTCGAGCGCGTGGGAAACCGATTGGATCGTGTAGTTGACTTTTTCCCTCTTCATACAATGACTCTCCTACCTGCAGCATTTCTTTGCTCCGTTAGGAAACGCTGTGGACTCTTGAGAGAGCTTTCATCTCTAGTGGAGTTTACTTGAACGCGCCGGGTTGATCACCTTTTTTCACCGGGTAACCCTTCATTAACCAGTCAGGGATGCCTGCCTGATAAATCATGAGGTGGGTATACCCCATATCATGGGCCGCACCTGCGGCCATGCGACTCAGGCCTCAGCCGGTTCCTCTGCAATAAAAGATTATCGGTGTCGTCTTATTCTTGGGGAGGCGCGCTGCCTCAAAATTCATCCGCTCCGCCGGAATATTAATCGCACCTGAAATGTGACCTGCCTGATACTCATCGGGCAGTCTTGTATCAATGAGCACGAAAGAGCGCTTCCCCGCCATCCACGCTTTCACGTCTTCAGCATTTATGATCGGAAACTGCGCTATGGCAGGCGAGGAGGAAAGGAGGATGAATCCGAATAAAAACCATAAGAATACCCTTTTTCTGAGCATAATAAAGTCCTTCCCTCACTTTAAAACAGTTGTTTAATATTATGTCTCTGGGAGATTTTTGTCAAGAAAAAACAAGCTTCCAACATCATGACGAGAAAGCCTCCTTAGATACCTGCATTCACTAACGGCTACAGATGATAACTTACATCATCGTATGATCAATAAGATACACCGTCAGCAGAAGGCGGCAACTTTCTTCTCATGGGAACGAATTGAGGAAACAAAAAAAGATGAGGAGATGAAAGAATGAATGATGCCGCTGCGGCAATCTTGATGTACACAAGGGGAACAATGTTTGTGAGATAATTACCAACTCCGACGGCAAAAAGATGATTCGTCGCGCTCGCTGTACACACGCCCCGCCATTACTGTCTGCCAGCGAAACCTCGTGGCAAAAGCCACCGCGAGAAGCTAGGTTTTCTCTACCATCTCGGCCGGAACAATAAATGTCAACGACGTCAGAAACGCCGTCACTTGAGCAATTCTTTCTGTCTCTTGATGAGCGCCTTGATCCCTTTCTCTCCCAGAGCAAGAAGTCTGTTCAGTTCCTGTTTCGAGAACGGTTCGCCTTCGGCCGTACCCTGCACCTCCACGATCTTGCCCTTACCGGTCATCACCAGATTCATGTCCACTTCGGCGGCTGAATCTTCAACATAACTAAGATCGAGCATCGGCTTGCCGCCAACGATCCCGACGCTCACCGCAGCGAGGTAGTCCGTGACCGGGACAGTATCGAGAAGCGCCTGCTTATAAATAAACCGCAGCGCATCAATGAGGGCGATGTACGCACCGGTGATCGAGGCCGTACGGGTGCCGCCGTCGGCCTGGACCACATCGCAGTCGACGAGCACCGTGCGCTCGCCCAGGGCGTCCATATCTACGACGGAACGAAGCGACCGGCCGATGAGCCGCTGGATTTCGTGCGTGCGTCCGCCCACCTTATTTCGCTCCCGCGTGATGCGCTGAGACGAGGAACGGGGAAGCATGGCATACTCTGCGGTCACCCAGCCGATGCCTTTCCCCCTGAGGAAAGGAGGCACGGAGTCTTCGATCGTTGCCGTACAGATGACCTTCGTATCGCCCATCTCGATGAGCACCGAGCCCTCTGCTGCTTTGATGTAGTTTCTCGTGATTTTCAGTTTGCGGAGTTCGTCCACCTTCCTGCCGTCAACGCGCATCAAAACCTCCCCAAAATATTGATAACCAAAGCGACGCTGATACACGGAGAAAGCCCGAAGAGAAAAAATCAAGTGTTACCCCGTGACTCGGTGCTTTGTGGTGAAGCATTAATATTGGAAATATTTCGTCTTTCCTTTTCCCACGGGTCTCGCGGTTTTCAACATGTTGTCAACAAACTGTTTGGCTTTTTCCACAGCCTTTTCCACAGGATATCCCTGAGCTATGAACACTGTGACGGCCGAGGAGAGCACGCACCCGGTGCCGTGAAATTCGCCCTTCCGCCGAACTGTGGAAAAGCTGAGCACCGTTCTACCTCCATACAGTGTATCCGTTGCGGGACCACTCCTATGTCCACCCTTTATGAGAACGTACGCCGGACCCAGGTCAAGGAGGGTACCGGCGGCGAAATCCATATCCCCTTCGTTTCTGATGGGCAGACCAGTAATAAATTCTGCCTCGGGGACATTGGGAGTAACGATGAGTGCAAGCGGGAAAAGATTCTTTTTTAGCGATGGTACGGCTTTAGGCTGGAGCAGCATCATTCCTGAACTCGACCGGAGCACGGGATCGATCACAAGATTTTTGAGACTGAATTTGTTTACGGCATCGGCAACGGCATCAACATTCTGCCTCGTGAGAAGCATTCCTGTCTTGATGGCGTCAGGTTTGATATCCGAGAGCAGCGCATCAAGCTGATTGGAAAGTATTCGAGATGTTACCGGTTCAACTACGGATACACCCCGGCTATTCTGCACCGTGAGCGCTGCGGGCACCGCCATCCCGAAAGCCCCGAGTGTCTGGAAGGTCTTGAGGTCTGCCTGGATCCCGGCGCCGGATGAAGGGTCAGAGCCGGCTATGGAGAGAACTTTGATCATTGGATGCAAATCGACATGTATGTTCACAAATTGTTATGACATTGGAACGCCGGGTCCTGTTTACTCAGTGCTGGGACATGATTCGCGTGCATGACGGTTTCTTATTTCTTGCCCTGCCCCGTGTCCCTTGTTATTCTAGCTTCAAATGAATTAACTCCAGCGGATTAACGCGCGCGCCTTGCATCCGTACGCCCCAGTGCAGGTGCGGTCCGGTAGCACGGCCTGTGGCACCAACGAGGGCGATCACATCGCCCTTTTTCACCTGTTGGCCTGATGTGACGAGAATTTTGGAGAGGTGAAAAAACATTGTATAAATGCCCTGCCCATGGTCAAGGATCAAGGATTTGCCCGAAAAAAACTGCTCGTCAATCAGGACGACGACGCCGTTATTCGGTGCATGCACTGCATCACCTTCTTTAGCCTCCACATCCACACCGCTGTGCGGGCTTTTGGGGATCTTATTAATGACCCTGCGTACTCCAAACTTAGTCACGATTTCACCTTCCCGGGGATTGATAAAATCGCCGTCCCACACGCGTTCTGTCTCGTTCGGCCAGATCGCTGCCATTTTGAGCTGCTCGCGTTCCGCCCGCGCCTCATTCTCCGGAGAGAGCTCGACCATGTCTTTCGGGAGCGTGAGCCTCTGCACGGGATACGCTTTTTTGATCACCGTCACAGATCGGGAGAGAATGGTTCCATTCACAGAGACGTCAAGATCGTACTTTCCCGGTTCGGTAAAGAGATCGATGCCAATCACTGCTTTGAAAGAATCTTTGGACACATTGAAATAAATTTTCTTATCCCCGAATTTTCCTTCCACGGGGGCGACAGCGCCCTTCACGGTCACGATCATGATATCTCCCGGGCCAGGTGTATTCGGCTCAAGCTTGATCTCGGGCTGTCGGGCCGTCACTGCAAAAACGTTAAAAGGCAGACAGAGCATCATGAAAAATAAAATCGCCTTAACAGGACTCATCGATTTGCGTTCAGTTCCGCACTCCGCACTCCGCATTCCTCACTTCCCTCCTTATGTTTTTCGCTTTACGTCGGTTTTGAGATACGCGCTCACGCCTTTCATGGAACAGAACTCTCCGCACATGGTACAGACATCGGACTCCTTTGGCAGGCTTGATTCGCGTAGCTTACGCGCCCTGTCTGGATCGATCGAGAGCTCAATCTGGCCCTTCCAATCGAGCGCTTTCCGCCGCCGCGACATCTCCCTATCCCATTCGATCGCGCCTTTCACACCCTTGGCGATGTCCGCCGCATGCGCCGCAATCCGAGAGGCGATCACGCCTTCACGAACGTCTTCGAGATCTGGCAGGCGCAGATGCTCGGATGGCGTTACATAGCAGAGGAAGTCAGCTCCCGCCGCCCCGGCGATGGCACCGCCGATGGCGGAGGTGATATGATCGTATCCTGGCGCCACGTCCGTTACGAGCGGTCCAAGCACGTAAAATGGCGCCCCCTTGCAGAGTTCCTTCTGAATCTTGATGTTTGTCTCAACCTGGTTGATCGGAACATGCCCTGGCCCTTCGATCATTACCTGCACGCCCGCGTCGACCGCAATGTCCCTCAGTTCGCCGAGCGTGATGAGTTCTTCGATCTGCGCCCGGTCCGTGGCATCAGCAAGGCTTCCCGGCCGCATGCCGTCTCCGAGTGAAAGCGTCATATCGTATTTTTTCGCGATCTCAATGAGGCGGTCGTACTGTTTGTAGAGCGGGTTCTCTTCTTCATTATGGATGATCCATTCGAGATGGAATGCGCCGCCGCGACTGACCACGTCCATGATCCTGCCCTGGAGCTTGAGCCGATCCACACTCGACGTAGTCACCCCGCAGTGCACGGTCACGAAGTCTACCCCCTCCTCGGCTTGCTCCTCGATAACGCGGAAAAGCATCTCCGGATCCATCTGGACAATGGAGGAGCCTTGCTCCACGGTCGCAACCGCAGCCTGATATATGGGGACCGTGCCGATAGCGACTGTCGAGTGCTTGATTATCTCTTTGCGGATCTCGACAATCGGACCGCCGGTGGAGAGGTCCATGACCGCATCAGCACCGGAAGCGACTGCCGCTTTAAGCTTCTCGATCTCATCCTCGATGGACATCCGGTCCCTGGATGTGCCGATGTTCGCATTGATCTTGGTCCGCAGTCCCCTGCCGATGCCGAGAGGTACGATCGACGTATGCAGCGCATTTCTCGTGATGACGATGGTGCCCTTGGCTACCCCTTCGATGATATGGTCAAGACTAACACCCTCGGCCCGGGCCACAGCCTCCATCTCGGGAGTGATATTTCCTTTGCGTGCTTCAAGAATCTGAGTCATTATGCACCTCGTGATAGTGACAAGAGACGTGAGGTTTTTCTCTCGTCTCTTATTTCACTGCTTCACTAATTCGCCCATTCATAAGCTCTGCAGCCCTCTGGACATCAGCGGCAGCCAAGATCGCCGAAATCATCGCAACACCGTCTGCCTCTGCCTGCATGACTTGAGCTATATTAGGTTCTCTTATGCCACCAATGCCAAAAACTGGTATCCGAATATTTTTCTTCACGATCCCGATTGCCTCAACTCCTAGCGGCTCGCCATATTGCATCTTGGATGGTGTCACGAAGATCGGACCAAGGGTGATGAAATCGGCACCGGCCTCCTCAGCGTTCACCGCTTCTGCAAGAGAATGGGTAGATACCCCAATGAGCATCTTCTTGCCGACGATCTTTCTCACAGCCTCCGAAGGCATGCTCTGATGGCCGAGATGTACGCCATCCGCTTCTACGGCGACTGCCACGTCAACACGATCGTTAATGAATAGCTTCGCGCTGGACTCCCGTGTCATCCTTCTGAGTTCCTGGGCGATAGCAATTAGCTCCCGCACCGGCAAGTCCTTTTCTCGAACCTGGATTGCCCGCACACCGCCTTTAAGAGCGAGCCGAACGGCGGCAGGAAGCGACATCTTCGTAATCTTGCGGTCGGTGATCAGGTAGAGCCTGAAGTCAACTGCCAATGAAACCCTCCACGGAAGCTTCGGGCATGGAGCAGAGACCGTGCACTCTCCTCTTAGTTCCCGATCATACCCTCCAGCGGGCTACTAGCCGTGGCGTAAAGTTTCTTCGGGATTCTGCCAGCCCTGTAGGCAAGCCTTCCGGCGAGCACGCCGTACCTCATGGCCTCGGCCATGGCAATCGGGTCCCTGGCCCCGGCGATCGCTGTGTTCAGGAGCACCGCATCGCAGCCGAGTTCCATCGCAAGCGCCACGTCCGATGCCGTACCCACACCGGCGTCAACCACGACAGGGACCTTCACTGTTTCCATGATAATTCTGATATTGTACGGGTTCCTGATGCCGAGGCCGGATCCGATGGGCGCTGCGAGCGGCATAACCGCTGGACAACCTAGGTCAACGAGCTTCTTGGCCATGATCGGGTCGTCGCTCACGTAGGGAAGCACGATCAATCCTTCTTTCACAAGCACCTTCGTGGCTTCGAGCAGCGCCTCGTTGTCCGGAAACAGGGTCTTGTCGTCGCCGATCACTTCGAGCTTCACAAGTTTCGTGATTCCCGCCTCTGCCGCCAGCATGGCCGTGCGGATCGCATCCTTGGCCGTGTAACAGCCTGCTGTGTTCGGGAGGATCTTGTACTTCCTCGGATCGATATAATCGAGGAGGTTCTCCTTGCTGCGGTCGATGATATTGACGCGCCGCACCGAGACCGTTACCACGTCCGTACCTGAAGCCTCGATAGCCTTCTTCGTTTCCGCAAAGTCCTTGTACTTCCCGGTCCCGACCCAGAGCCTTGACCTGAACTCAATACCAGCAATGACCAGTTTATCGTCAGTCATATTCAATATCACTCCTCAACTTTTCATATTGGACCCTGAATGTGTGTCAGGATCCTCCCTGCATGAAGCTCACTACTTCGAGGTTGTCGTCCTCTTTTATTGCGGTCGTGCCGAATTTGTCCTTTTTTACGATTTCAAGGTTCAACTCAACAGCCACGCGTTCCTGCTGAACCTTTAAAAACTCGAGCAAACCTTGGACTGTTATGCCGTCGGGTACTGTTTTTTTCTCTCCGTTGCATGTGATCATCATACGCCATGCTCCCAATGTCCTAGCGAGCAAAGCGATCTCTTTTTCATGAAATCATAGACCTGGGATTGCTTCGTCGCTAGCAGGCATCTCGCAATGACAGCGAAATAAATTAATTCTCTAAAGAAAAAGCCGTATCCGGGAGGATACGGCTTGAGAAGGGTTATATGAAGCTGTGAATGTTCGCCTTCCCTACGCCGGCACTACCCGGATCAGGTTCTAAGGGTCGCCCTCGAAAAAAGAGGACTCTCAGCCGATCGGCTCCCCCAGCTCTCTATGATCTCCACAATACAGCACAGGCAGGTCAAAGTCAATGGTTTTCTGGTCGTGCTCACCCGTTCAGAAGCTTAATCACGGCCATGCCGTCGTCGTAGTAATCGATTATATTGAGCGCGCCGAAGGACTGGTCGATCCTGAACAGGTTCATGAGATCGAGGCCAAGTGCATCGGCGATGATGACCCTGTTGACCCCTCCATGCAGCAGCATCGCGATCTCCTGGCCGGGATGCGAGCCGACCAACTTTTTGTGCACCGGCAGGATCCGTTCCCGGACATCCAGCAGGCATTCGCCGTCAGGAGGCCGGTAATTGATGAGGTCAGCCCTCCAGGCAGTATACTCCCCGGGAAAGCGATCCTTAATCTCCTCGGCCGTAAGCCCCTCCCATTTACCGACGCTTCGTTCCCGGAGATCACGCAGGGGGGTGTAAGTGAGGTTGAGGCTCCGAGAAATGATCTCCGCCCCCTTGGCTGAGCGAATAAGGTCGCTGGAATACACTGCCGCAATGTTTTTCCCAGCGAGCATCCCGGCAAGCCGCCGCATCTGTTCTCTGCCATCCTCGGTGATATCGATATCGATATGGCCGTTGTACCGTTTCTCTCCGCCGTTCTGCACTTCGCCATGGCGCATGAGATACACTCTCGTGAACATACTTCAACTCCGGTTTGACAGAATGACGAAAAGCAAAAGTGTCAGCGCCTCGTTTAACTCACTCACGGCTCCAATCGCATCGCCGGTCACGCCTCCGAGCTTTCGCACCAGATACCATCGGCAGACAATGGTGAAGAGCGCGACGCTGGATATGAGAATTGCCGCCCAGATGCCGCTCACGAATACCGCCAGTCCCAGCGCCACGGCCGACGCCGAAATCATTCCGCTAACCCGCAGATGTCCGACGAAAGCGCTGCCCATTCCCTGTTCACGGCCATAGTTCGCCCGAAAAACCATGAGAATTTGGGACCACCGGCCCAGCATCGGCGCAGTAAGCAGTGCTGATGCTTTGTCGTTGTCGAACAGATTATTGAAACAGAGATATTTTACGAGCAGGAGTAGCACGATGCCGAGCGCACCGGCAGTGCCGAGCCGACTGTCCTTCATGATCTCGAGCCTGGACGTTCTGTCATGCCCGCCCATGATACCGTCGAGCGTATCGGCCAAGCCGTCGATATGGATGGCTCGCGTGATAAGCACAAGCATGATGAGCAGAAGGGCATTTGCTATAGTAGGGGGCACGGTCCATGCAAGGGCCTTGTCCGAATAGTTCAGTATCACGCCGATCAGGAAGCCGACAAAGGGGAAGTAAACCACGGATTTCGCCAGGTCACCCTCGGTCACGTCATGCTTCCTGCTTATGGTAAAGATCGTAAGAAACTCCACAGCATTGATGAAGTTTTTGATCATCGCTTGACTCTCATCTTTTTTTATCGCTCCACGTTCCTACCTTTTTATTTTCACACCTTCACTTCTTCATCCCTCTTCCCGGCAACGCCGGCATCGGCGAATGTCGCCATTTCCGTAAGGATTCTCACGCCGGCCTCAACAAGCGACATGCCAAGTGCCGCACCTGTGCCTTCACCTAGCCTGAGGTTCAGGTCAAGCAGCGGAATCTGCTCCAAATGTTCGAGCATCTTCCGGTGTCCGATTTCTACCGACTGGTGCGCCGCGATGATGTACCCTTTGACCAAGGGGTTCATTTCTGCGGCGATTAGCGCACCGGCAGTTGAAATGAAACCGTCCACGACTACAGGGATCCTGAACAATGCCGCACCGATCACGAGACCGGCGATGCCCGCGATCTCGAACCCACCGACTTTCGCAAGTACGTCGAGGGCATCCTTGGGATCGGGGCTGTTCACCGCAATCGCCTTTTTAATGACCGCCACCTTGTTCCGAAGCGAGCTGTCGTCAATGCCGGTGCCGCGGCCCGTTACTTTTTCCGGATCCGTGCCGGTGATGACGGATACGATGGCAGAGGACGGCGTTGTGTTCCCGATACCCATGTCTCCTGTACCGAGGATATCGACGCGGTCACGGTATTTTTCGACCAATTCAATACCGGCGAGCACTCCCCGCTCCGCCTCGTCGCGCGTCATGGCCGGGCCCTTGGTCATGTTCCGCGTGCCGTGGCCGATTTTTCTTATTTCCAGCCCCTCAGTAGGCTCAAACTCATGGTCGACGCCCATATCCACCACGATCACCCGTGCGCCGACATGTTTGGCAAGCACGTTCACCCCTGCCCCACCGCCAAGGAAGTTATAGACCATTTGCGGTGTAACGTCTTTGGGGAACGCGCTCACGCCCTCTTCGGTCACCCCGTGGTCTCCGGCAAAGGTGAATATTATCTTATTCTTGATGCTGGGCTTGTTCTTGCCCGTGATGAGACAATACTTCTTCGCCAGCTCTTCGAGCCGGCCGAGGCTGCCTTGCGGCTTCGTCAGGTTATCAAGCTGTGCCTGGATGTCATTCGTACGTGATGTGTCAACGGGCTGGATCCTTTTCAATACTTCCTGCAGTCGTCCCACTTTCTTTACCCCCTGTTATAATTTCATTTCAAGTTTGGCCCACTCTTCCCGAGGAAATCTGCGTTCGACAGTATTTTCTCGCTATTAACAGAAATGCCTTTTGTCCTGCATCCTCACCATAACGCGATAGAACTACTTGATCTTCATCGGTATCCCCGCCGCAGTAAAATAAACTTCGTCCGCAGCCTGCGCTACTTTCTGGTTCAACATGCCGGCGAAATCCCGAAACCGCCGTGCAAGCGGATTATCCGGTACGATTCCGAGCCCGACCTCGTTCGACACGATGATAGATGAGCCATCGAAGCTTTTGATCGCTTCAACTAGCACATCGGAGCGGGAATTGACCGCATCGTCCCCATTGGTATGGGCCATGACGTTGCTCAACCAGAGCGTAAGACAGTCAAGCAGGACTATCTGGTAACGTTTGTTCAGCTTTTCGAGCAGGTTCGCGATGGCAAGCGGCTCTTCATAGGTGTCCCATGCGGCTGCGCGGCGCTCCCGGTGATGTTGTATTCGCGACGCCATTTCCGTATCAAGCGCCTGTGCCGTGGCGATATATGCTCGCTTGCCCGTCATGCCGTTCGCCAGCCTTTCAGCAAAAGCGGATTTTCCTGATCGGGCCCCGCCGGTGATGAAGTATATTTTTTTTATCATTATCCTTATATCTTCCCTGCCTCTTTCACCCTGACCCCTGCCACTACTGTTTCATGAACACAACGTCCGCAAAGTAGCTCTCGGCCGAGGTCTCGGTATGCTGTGAGTTAATCTGGAGCCTCACACCTTCTACTTCCGTGGGTTCATCTCCGAACAGTTTCTTATAATCGTCGTACACGTTCCGAACCTCGGTGAGCCATTTTCCCGTATCCGCAGCACCCGAACGAACGACTATTGCCTTGATGGACATAAAGAACGGCGCTGAGGCGTTTCCCATGGTCCCCTGCGGCACGGTCGTGTCCCAGATATAGACCATCGCCCTGGTCTTTGAGAATGCAAGGAAAAGTTGGGCTGCCTGGTCATCGGTCTTCGATCTTCTGAAATCGCCTCCCACGGGAAGCTTCGTCACCTTCCATTTCCAGGTGAGAATTGGGAACTGCTTGAGGTCCACAAGCACCTCTTTCTGAAGGGAGAAGGACGTATTAGCGCTCCTGAAGCGGACTGCATTCAAATCTCCGTCCTTGACCACGGCATAATCCGCCTTGCCGGATTTTTCCTTAAGCTGCCATCCCTGTGGAACGCCCTTTTCGTTTACGCCGGTGGAAAAATCCGCAATTACAAGACGGCCTTCCGCCGCTCCTGCCGCGGAATAAAGGAACAGGAAGGATGCCACCAAGGCATTCAAAACAATCATCGTTTTCATTATGTCCCTATCAGAAAAAAACCCCACCTGGGTTCATCAGGCAGGGGCTGGTTTTCATCGTATCTTATAAAGAATTGAGCGGGCAACGGGTCTCAAACCCCGTAAACCCGCAGCCGAGAATGATAATAATCAAAGTGATAACACTTGTCAAGGCGTTAATTCTTGATGCACAAAGAGGTTCTTGTTGAAACCTCTCCAGAGAGCCGATCCGGTTAATGGCAAGATGACCGAGTATTGCCGGAGGCCATTAAGTCAATTGCCGAGAGTTTTTCTTTCTGCATACACGTCTGTGAAATGGTGGACGCATTACGAATTGCGCAGGTCTTGCGACATTTAGATTTTGTATGAAAATAATAAGTCGAAAAAGATATTGACAGTGCAGTAAGGTGTGGTACTATCTGCAATAGTATTTTATGATTTAAAAACATAAAGAGTTCTCTCGGCAGGTAACCCAGTTTTTTGATTGAAATTGGGTACGTTTTTATTCCACGATAAATAAATTCTTGAAGTCTTCAGCCGATAACTGTTACGGGGAATTGCGGATTACAAACCCATAGTTTGCTTAAATTACTAAAAGCATATGATGGTCCGGCCTTATTGAGGAAGAAGGTCATACGAGGAGGAACTAAAACGAATCACAGCGTGTGCTGGGGAGGATATATTTAGTCTGGCTATGAAGCTTTCTGTGATCATACCGTGTTTTAATGAACTGAAGACCATAGACGCCGTTGTTTATGCAGTCAGAAATTCTCCGTATGACAACAAAGAGATCATCGTCGTTGATGATTTTTCGACTGATGGAACAAGAGAAAAAATAAGGAATGAATTAGAGAGAAAGGTCGATAAAGTAATTTACCATGAGAGTAACAGGGGCAAAGGAGCTGCAATAAGGCATGGCATCAAAGAGGCAACGGGAGATATTGTCATCATACAAGATGCCGACCTTGAGTATGACCCCAATGAGTATCCGATAGTGATCGGTCCGATTCTGGATAATAAAGCAGATGTAGTATTCGGTTCTCGATTTATCAGCAATAGACCACATAGAGTGTTGTATTTCTGGCACAGCGTGGGGAATGGCATTTTAACATTCTTCTCAAATATATTCACCAATCTGAACCTATCCGACATGGAAACCTGTTATAAGGCATTTAAGAGAGAAATTATACAGTCCATTAATATCGAAGAGGACAGGTTTGGGTTTGAGCCCGAGATAACCGCGAAAATTGCCAAACTGAGATGCAGGATCTACGAGGTGGGAATTTCTTATTACGGAAGGACTTATGAAGAGGGCAAAAAAATCGGATGGAAAGATGGTTTCCGGGCTTTTTATTGCATTATCAAATATAACCTGTTTCGTTGAAGGGCTTTAGGTCATTTTAGATTTATTTTGCTATTTTGATCTTCTATTTTTTTCACACCGTAAACTTTTCAAGAGGCGCATTCATACAATGCGGCATGCCCGCAGGGTTTATGAATGATAAAGCGCTTCATGTCATATTGAAAGGATTTATGGAGTTCGTCGAAAACGACTTTAGGAAATAACCGTACGAATAAAGACGCTGCATGAACACGAACCTGTTACGCAATAAATTTTTCGTCTTTACGCTTATCTGTGTGGCTGGCCTGCTGGCCTACTCTAATACGTTTACTGTGCCATTCCAATTTGATGATGACGGTTATATTGTCAACAACCCGATAATCAGAAGCTTTCGTTATTTTCTTCATCCATCAGAAGCCGTTACGCTTAATCAGCAATCTCCCACCGCCTTCCCCATCGGTTTACGCTATGCATTCATGACCCGCTTCCTGGGCTATCTCTCTCTTGCTATGAATTACCATCTGCACGGGCTTGACGTCGCGGGTTATCATATCGTCAACCTGCTGCTTCATATCATCAACAGCTTTCTGGTATATTTGATACTCAGAAATACCTTCAAAACAGCTTTATTTTCAAATCGAGAAGCTGAAATCGGTTCAAACTCCCACGACGCGATTGCGTTGCTCTCGTCGTTGCTTTTTGTCTGTCATCCGATTCAGACTCATGCAGTTACCTATATCACATCACGGTTTGTTTTGCTTGCCACCTTCTTCTTTCTGCTTTCCCTTTTCCTATACATATCGTCCACGATGTCAACCACCGATGGCAAACGCCATGTTCTCCATGCGGCCGCCCTCGTTTCAGCGGCTGCAGCGATGGTAACGAAAGAGTTCACTTTCACTCTGCCGCTAATCATAATGCTGTATGATCTGGTCTTTTTGTCACGTAGCACTCCTGATCGGATCAAAACACTCGCCCCTTTTTCCCTGACCCTGTTCATCATCCCGACGCTCGTTTTTATACAGCAGGGCAAACTTCAATCCCTCGACAGCACCATGCGGGTCATCACTGCCGCTGATGTATCGCAGATATCCCGAAGCGATTACCTTCTTACCCAATTCAGGGTCATCATAACCTATATACGGCTTTTGTTTTTCCCCATTAACCAGAGCATTGATCATGACGTTCCCGTATATCATTCCCTGTTTCAACTGCCGGTTTTTGCATCATTCACTGTGCTGCTGACATTGATTTCAATGGCTGTGTATCTCTGTTTTGTTTCTAATAAAGCCAGTAAATATCCTGTGCTCAAGGTGCTGTCCTTCGGGATTCTTTGGTTCTTTATCACCCTTTCAGTCGAGTCGAGCATTATTCCACTCGGGGAACTCATTGCCGAATACAGGGTATATCTCCCGTCAATTGGCATGATCGTGGCGTTCGTCTCCCTGGGCGTCTTTTTCGCCAATCAATTTCCTGAACTCAAGAATCCAAACAAGGTGGTTATTGCTACTTTCTGTACGTTGGCTATAATCATCCTTGTCACGACCTATGTGCGGAATACAGTCTGGAAAGACGAGATCACGCTGTGGGAGAATGCGGTCAAGACCAGCCCCGCGTTGGTGCGACCCCACCAGAACCTGGGGATGTATTACAGCATGAGGGGGCGCTTGGAGGATGCGCGGAATGAATTGGTAACGGCGTTGAAATTGGATCCCAATAATTACAAACTCCACAACAACCTTGGCATTGTGTTTAAAAAGCTGGGAGATTATGACCGCGCAATTCGAGAATTTCAAACCGTAATGGCGATCATGCCATCTGATGCGATGGTACACTATAACCTCGGGAATGTATATCTTGAGCAGGGCCATTTACAGGAGGCAATACAAGAATATAAGACTAATCTAAAGGTCGTTCCCGATTATGATGATGCTCACCTTAACCTGGGAATCGCATATAAAAGAAGCGGGCAACTCAGAGAGGCCGTAAGGGAGTTCACGGCAGCGATAGCCCTCAATCCCCAGAATGAAAGTGCCAAAAGCAATTTAGCAAGTTGCACAACGGAAATAGGAACTGCCAGAAACAAATGATGATCTGGCGCTGTGGTTTTCCCCTCCTCGCCTATGGGTAGAAATACTCAAAAACCTTTTCATAAAATTAACTCTTTGAATGTCGGTAAAAATGAATTGAGCGGGCAATGGGTCTCGAACCCCGTAAACCCGCACCCGAGAATGATAATACTCAACATGATAGCACTTGCCAAGGCGTTAATTTTCAGGTCCTTCCGCAAAATTTCCTTATTCCGGCAGGACAAATTAAAGCAGAATATGATCGGTTAATTTCAGTGGCTCTGGCTGAAGGCCGATCTTCTGCCCGAAGAGCAGCCGGTAGATCCCGCTGACGATGGCGCACTCTCTAAAGTCCGGGATCTCAAAGAACCGCTTGCATTCTCGCACACCTGAAGTAAAAATGCTTCCCGCTCAATGGCATCACCATGGAGGAGATGTAACGGATAATATTCCAGCGCCGTCTATTGACATATAACAAATCTTTGATAACATTATGTTAAGAATAATTAGCAGACGAACGCTGCAATCCGGTCACACTATGGCCAAAGAAGCATGAATTAGAATTATGATCAGGTGTATATCACGGTTTCTAGTGGTAAATGCAATTTTTTTTAGGAAGCGCCGAAATGAGCCGGGCAGCCTGAAGAAAAGAATTCGTGTTTATATCAAAGGCCGGCATAGAATATCGGCAGTTGCGCGCTTGCCCAAATACCTGTAGAAGCAGAGGCACTCCTCTTCCAGAGGTGCAGCATGAGTTTTACCAAGCACGCCATCTTTCATAAGTTACCTGCTTTTTTCATCAGTTTCTTCAACTTCACTAAAACCCGCAGGGCCAAGACTATAGGCATCGCCGCTCTCGTTTTTTTCGCTCTTTTTTCTGTCACTGGATTTTTCATACTGCCTCCTTATATAAAGCACCTTGCGATGGATAAGCTAAGCGAGCAACTCGGTCGTCGGGTAAGCATCGACTCAGTCAGTCTCAACCCTTACGCCCTTTCTGCCACCATCAGGGGGTTCGAGATCAAGGAGATTGATGGCAGCACCACTTTTGTTTCCTTCCGGAGCCTGTACATTAACCTACAGTTGAAAACGATCTTCAGGGGCGGACCCGTGATGAGAGAGATCAAACTGGAAAAGCCCTACGTCCATCTCGTCCGAACTGACGCCAATGCCTATAACTTTTCGGATATCGCCAGTAAATTTGAAGCCGAGCGAGAGGCTGCAGTTCCGGAGAAACCTGGCAAACCTCTTTTCTTTTCATTAAGCAATATCCAGCTGGTAGATGGTCATATAGAGTTCGATGACAGGCCAGCTGCAACAAAACACGAGATCACGCAGATCAATCTATCTATCCCCTTCATCTCCAACCTTCCTTCCTATGTTGAATCATTCGTGCAACCCTCGCTCGGCGCCACAGTAAACGGTACGCCCATCAACATCAGGGGCTCAACCAAGGTATTTTCTGGCTCGCACGAGACTTCGTTCGATATCTCGCTCAAGGACATCGATATCCCCTACTATTTGGCCTACGCGCCCACGCAACTCAATGTAAAAGTACCGTCAGGCCGTCTCGACGTGGAGATGAAGTTTGCATACCGCCAATATACAGACCGTGCTCCATTACTTACCCTGACGGGTGAATCAAGGGTGAGGGACCTGAGTGTAGCCATAAAAAAAGTTCGGGGCGAATTCCTTAAAATCCCGCTTTTAAGCATAAAAGATATCTCGCTCGACCTCGAGACTGATAAAGTTGAAATCGGCTCTATCACCACTGAGAAGGGATCGTTGGCAGTCTCGCGGTCTGCAGATGGACGGATGAATTTTGCAACACTCATGACCGCCTCGACTACGGTATCACACCCGGCAACCAAGAAATCCAAGCCTCCATCCGCTCCATCTGCACCCTGGATCGTGTCGCTCAAATCTCTTATCGTTGATGGGTATAAGGTGATGATAACGGATCAGAGCCTTGTCGAGCCCTTTGCGTTAACCGTCGACGGCATCAATTGCAAAGCTCACAATATTTCCACGGAAAAGGACGCTAAGGGAACTTTCGCGCTGTCGATGCATGTTGGCCAGGAGGGGACCGCCTCGGTCGAAGGTGATTTCGCCTTGAGTCCTCTGTCAGCAGACCTCACGGTGAATCTCAAGAAGCTCCCCATCAAGCCGCTACAGCCGTACCTTGCGGAGCGGGTACAGGTGATCGTTGCAGGCGGGGCGCTCAGCATGAATGGCAAACTGAAAGCATTCCAGGCCAGTAATGAGGAGCTTCAGGGGGCATTCAAGGGGAAACTATGGGTCAACAGATTTTCGCTCCTCGACAAGGCGAATGCAGAGGACCTGCTCAAGTGGGACTCGCTCTATCTGGGCGAGATGGATATCAGATATGCACCGCTGTTCCTGCATATCCGAGAAATCTCTCTTTCCAATTTCTACTCACGTATTATCATTAACGCAGACAGGACGATAAATCTTCAGGAGGTGTTCAGCAACCCGACCCTGACAGCGCAACCAGCTGCTCCCTCCGTACAGGCCCCGCAAACAACAGAAGCAGCGGAGGAAAATCGCCAGGAACCACCTCGGCAGCGAAAATTAGCGATCGATAAAATCACCCTCCAAGGCGGCACAGTCAACTTTACTGACGACAGCATCAAGCCTCGATTTAGCGCTAGCCTGCTGGAGATTGGCGGACGCATTTCCGGTCTCTCATCTGAAGAAAACAAGTTCGGCGAGGTAGAGCTCAGGGGGATGTATGATCGCTATGCTCCCCTCGAAATCACCGGCAAAATCAACCCGCTTAGGGATGATCTTTATGTGGAGCTGAAGGCAGCCTTCAAGGACATGGACCTAACCGCGGTGAGCCCCTATTCGGGCCGCTACGCAGGCTATACGATCGAGAAGGGAAAGCTTTCCTTTCAGCTAGAATACCTGATCGTAAAGAACAAGCTTGACGCCAAAAACAACATCTTCCTTGACCAATTCAACTTCGGAGATCCCATCGATAGCCCCGATGCGACAAAACTTCCGGTGAGACTTGCGGTAGCGCTCCTGAAGGACCAAAACGGTGAGATCAAACTCGATATCCCGGTCTCCGGCGAATTGAACGATCCTAAGTTTAGCGTGGGCAAAGTGGTGCTGAAGATCATAGTGAACCTTCTTGTGAAGGTAGCCACATCACCATTTGCTCTATTGGGGTCCATCTTCGGCGGCGGGGAGCAGCTGGGGTATGCCGAATTCGATTATGGCTCCGTTGCTCTGACGGCCGAGACGCAAAAGAAGCTTGACACCCTCACGAAAGCCCTTCATGAACGACCAGCACTCAAGATGGACATTGTTGGCCATGCAGACCCGGAAAAAGACCGTGAGGGGCTCAAACAAAACCTCCTGCTTCGAAAAGTAAAGGCTCAGAAAATTAAAGACATGGCTCGAAAAGGCGGCGAGACGCCCTCGCTGGATGATGTAATCGTGACACCTCAGGAATACCCCGTTTACCTCAAACAGGCGTATAAAGCGGAAAAGTTTCCTAAGCCCCGAAACATCGTGGGGATGGCCAAAGACTTACCCGTACCCGAGATGGAGAAGCTAATGCTTACTAACCTGACGGTGACCGATGATGACCTGAAGGCACTATCCGAAGAGCGGGCGCGGGCGGTTAGAAACTATCTGCTGCAGTCACAGCAGGTCGAGGAGACGCGCATCTTCATTGTTGAGAGCATGACCCTTGATGTCAAAAACAAAGAAGGGGTCAAAAACAGCCGCACCGACTTTATACTCAAATGATTATTGCTACCGGATGCTATTCAAGTTCACTGGCAGGACCAACAAGCTGATGGTAATGCTGGAGACGACAAGAAGAGGAGTAATCATGTTGCTAGAATACAATGGTTACTTCACTGTCTCAAGTCCTTCACTAATTTATGTCACGTCAAAATGAAAATGTTCTCTCGTTACGAGAATAGAGATATCCCCTCAGGGTGCTGGTGTAAGACGTTTGTTTCCCCATTGGTTTGTAGAGTTTTTCCCGAGCATCGTCAGCTGTCAGCGTATGATAGGTTGATGGTGAACCAGTGATGTACAGGATTGGTGCATAAAGAAAAAATCCGTGGATTTGTCTCACGGATTTTAAAATGGAAAATGGAGCGGGCGACGGGTCTCGAACCCGCGACCCCAAGCTTGGGAAGCTTGTACTCTACCAGCTGAGCTACGCCCGCTTTTCGGTAAGCATTATAGCTGCAGGCTTCTTTGTTGTCAAGTGACATCCTCCCCCGAATGAATTTCGG
>Ga0335081_10000628_pt1 | contig 58810 bp, 49 predicted proteins | sample Lox_Sample_35_FD_206713 | JGI IMG/M metagenome (GOLD analysis project Ga0335081, IMG submission 206713) | Soil microbial communities from Loxahatchee National Wildlife Refuge, Florida, United States - Lox_Sample_3.5 | ecosystem: Environmental > Terrestrial > Soil > Wetlands | place: USA...
ACCCCCACCATAACGAACCGGGCGGTAAAGAGCTCGATCGCAGTGCCCAATGGCCAGACCGTGCTGTTGGCCGGCTTGATCAGCGACGAGACCGACCGGACGCGGCAGAGCATTCCGGGTCTCGGTAAAATCCCCGGCATCGGCGACATCTTCGGCCAGCAAAGCGGCACCAAGACCCGCACCGAGCTGGTCATCTTCATTCGCCCGACCGTCATCCGCGATGCGGTCGACGCGCATCGCATCGCCGAGGAGATGCGCTCCAAGCTCAACGGCGACCTGATCGGCGGAAACTTTCCCGGCATCCAGAACGGGCCGGTGACGCGATCCAGATAACGCGCCTCGCAGGAGCCCGAACTTCAGGCTAGGCAAGCTGATGGTTGAAATCCAGGCGCGCGCTTCGGCGGATATTGCGGCCCCAAGATCGCAACTTCGTGCAGCTGCGGGCTGCCCCCGCCTAAAGCTTCAACGTGGTATAGATATATAGATAAAGTGATGGATGGGCGTCGGCACGCCCAATTCATCGCCGTTGCATGCCACGGCGCCGCGGCATACGCGCCGTTAACGGTCCCAATCGAACGACAAACAGATGGTAGCTCCGCTCAAATTCTTGATCGACCGTCAGCTATCGCCTATCGGCACGTTACTGCTGGTATGCGACGACGATGGCTACCTGCGGGCTCTCGACTTCCGCGACTACGAAAAGCGCATGTGTCAGTTATTGTGCCGGCACTACGGCGGGGTCGCCCCTCTATTGATCCGGGGCCGAGCACCGTCGCGCATCACAAAGCGGATTTCCGACTTCTTCGCAGGCGAACTGACCGCGATCGACAGCATTCCGGTCGCGATGGGGGGAACAAAATTTCAGCGCAAGCTTTGGACCGAACTTCGTCGCATTCCGGCAGGCACCACAACGACGTACGCCAAGCTCGCAGAGGTAATCGGCCACCCAAATGCGTGCCGGGCGGTCGGCAGTGCCAACGGCGCCAATCCGATCAACATCGTGGTTCCTTGTCATCGGGTGATCGCCGGCAATGGGGCCCTTACAGGATATGGCGGCGGTATCGAACGCAAGCAGTGGCTGCTAGAGCATGAATACAGGCACGCTTCGCTAGGCGACAGTTGAAATGATTTAGTCTAGCCACATTCGCGGAGTTATTCGCGCCGCTTGGTGGGCGCACAAGGACTCGAACCTTGGACCCGCTGATTAAGAGTCAGCTGCTCTACCAACTGAGCTATGCGCCCTAGACCGTAGGACGGCCACCGCGAGCGTATCTATGACATCCCGGGCGCGATGCCAAGCGCCGAGCGGTGGCCGGCGTGCGGGGCGGCTTTAGCCCACGTCGGTCGAGTGGATGCGGCGTTCGGGGACGGCCAGCGGCTCGAGCTTGCCGCTGCGCTGCGCGCGGGCGACGAGCTTGTTGAGCGCGGCGAGGTAGGCCTTGGCCGAGGCCACCAGCGTGTCGGGATCGGCGCCCTTGGCGGTGACCGAGCGGCCGTTCGCCGACAGCCGCACCGAGACTTCGGCTTGCGCGTCGGTGCCTTCGGTGACGGCGTGTACCTGGTAGAGCTCCAGCACCGCGTCGTGCGGCACCATCGCCTTGATGCAGTTGAAGGTGGCGTCGACCGGCCCGTTGCCCTCGCACTCCTCGATCACCAACTTGCCGGCGATATCGAGCTTCATGGTGGCGCGCTGCGGGCCGCGCGTGCCGGCGATCACCGAGAGCGAGACGAGCTTGATGCGGTCTTCGGCGGTGGCGATCTCCTCGTCAACCAACGCTTCGATGTCCTCGTCGTAGACGTGCTTCTTGCGATCGGCCAGCGCCTTGAAGCGCACGAATGCGTCTTCGAGCTGATTGCCGGCGAGTTGATAGCCCAACTCCTCCAGCTTGTGCACGAAGGCACGGCGGCCGGAATGCTTGCCCATGACCAGCGAGGTCTGCTTCACGCCGACATCCTCCGGCAGCATGATCTCGTAGGTCTGGGTATGCTTGAGCATGCCGTCCTGATGGATGCCGCTCTCGTGCGCAAACGCGTTGCGGCCGACGATCGCCTTGTTGTATTGCACCGGGAACGAGGTCACCGCCGAGACGAGCTTGGATGCGCGGGTCAGCATCGTGGCGTCGACGCCGGTCCAGTACGGCATCACGTCGTTGCGTACCCGCATCGCCATCACGGCTTCTTCCAGCGAGGCATTGCCGGCGCGCTCGCCGATGCCGTTGATGGTGCACTCGATCTGCCGCGCGCCGGCGCGCACGCCGGCGAGCGAGTTCGCCACCGCCATGCCGAGATCGTCGTGGCAGTGCACCGAGAACCGCGCCTGGTCGGAATTCGGCACGCGGTCGCGAACCATCTTGATCAGCGCGAAATATTCCTCCGGCACCGTGTAGCCGACGGTGTCCGGAATGTTGATCGTGTTGGCGCCGGCCTTGATCGCGGCCTCGACGCAGCGGCACAGGAAGTCGTGCTCGGTGCGGGTGCCGTCCTCGCACGACCATTCGACGTCGTCGGTATATTTGCGCGCCCGCGTCACCGATGCGATCACCATCTCGAAAACCTTCTCGGCCGGCAGCTGCAGCTTCCACTTCATGTGCACCGGCGAGGTCGAGATGAAAGTGTGGATGCGCGAGCGCTTGGCCGGCTTGATCGCTTCGCCGGCGCGGTCGATGTCGTTGAAGCCGGCGCGGGCGAGACCGCAGACCACGGCATTCTTGGTGCGCTTGGCGATCTCGTTGACCGCGGCGAAGTCGCCGTCGGAGGCGATCGGAAACCCGGCCTCGATGATGTCGACGCCCATCTGGTCGAGCAGCTCGGCGACTTCGAGCTTTTCCTCGTGCGTCATGGTGGCACCTGGGCACTGCTCGCCGTCGCGCAACGTGGTGTCGAAAATGACGACGCGATCCTTCTCGGATTTTGGCGGCGCGGTTTTTTCTGCCGGCGCGGAATCCGTGGACTTCGCCTTGGCGGAGGGTGTCATGATATTGGTCCTTTTCGCTTGCGCCGGCTTCCTCCTCCCTATCCTCCCCGGGTTCGGAGGGATCAAGGGCGGGGGCGGTCGCTCCTGGGTTCCGTGGCTCGCGAAAGACCCCTGAGTGCCCAGGCGCAAAGCCCAGCCGGCCCTCAGGGGGCGCTAAGGAGCAGGAGCGTGCAAAGAAGCGCACAACGCATGAGGGCAGCGCCGGCGGCCGGTCCGGCCACCGGGATCATCGCGCGGAAGTGTTCGCAGCGCGTCGACACGGCTTTCGCCCTCGCTTTAGCCTTTAGCTCGCCAAGGTCGCGGAACAAGGTGAATTCCGCGTTAACCAGGTGTTGGCGGTGCCTTCTTGTAGCTGAAAAGCGTGCGACGCCGCAAGGCCGCGGCGCCGCAGGTTAAAACCTCTTGGAAAGCCCGCGCTTACTTCGGGTACGGATTGACGAACAGGCCAACCAGGCCGGTCACGCCTTTGACATGCGGCGACGGCGGCGACCCGAACTTGGCCGTCAATTCCTCGCGGGTCAGACCGGGCGGCAGTTCGTCCGGCGCGAAGTCGGTCGCGATGAGCGTGAACGTGTAATGGTGCGCCGTCTGGCCGGGCGGCGTGCACGGGCCGGAATAATGTCCGACCCCCATCAGACTCTTGCCGCCCACAAATTGGTTGGAATCCTTGCCGGCAGAGCCTTCGGGAAAGCCGGTAACCTTGGTGGGGTCGATGCCGTAGGCGACCCAGTGACTGACGCCGAACGGCGCGCGGCCCTCGGGATCGAACATCAACAGCACCAAACTCTTGGTGCCGTCTGGCACGTTGGTCCAATGCAGTTCGGGCGAGACGTTCTCGCCGACGCAGTTCGGATTTTTTCCGTTGGCGTTGGTATTGGCCGCCTTCTTGGGCATCAACCGCCCGTCCTGGAAGGTTTTCGATGCCAACGTAAAGATTTCGGCTGCATTCGCTGTCGTGCCGATGAGGCCCAGCGCGAAGGCTGATGCAGCAGCGGCCAGCAGATATCGCTTGGCAGACATATCGCTTCCTCCCTTGTCTTTAATTCAATGACAGGGAGTGTAGCGGGAAGGGCATTAAGTTCAAGGGCGCGGCGGATCAATTGCGCGATCGATCAACGAGCGCGCGCTGCTTGATCCACGGCATCATCTCGCGCAGCTTGGCGCCGACCGCTTCGGCCGGGTGCGCCGCGAGCTTGGTCCGCATCGCCTTGAACGAGGTCTGGTTGACCTTGTTCTCCAGCATCCATTCCTTGACGAATTTACCAGACTGGATGTCGGCCAGAATCTTTTTCATCTCGGCACGGGTCTGGTCGTTGATGACGCGCGGCCCGGACACGTATTCGCCGTACTCGGCGGTATTCGACACCGAATAATTCATGTTGGCGATGCCGCCTTCGTAGATCAGGTCGACGATCAGCTTCATCTCGTGGATGCACTCGAAATAGGCCATTTCGGGCGCGTAGCCGGCCGCCACCAAGGTGTCGTAGCCGGCCTTCATCAACTCGACGACGCCGCCACACAGCACGGTCTGCTCGCCGAACAGATCGGTCTCGCATTCCTCGCGGAACGTGGTCTCGATGATGCCGGCGCGGCCGCCGCCGATCGCGGCGCCGTAGGACAGGCACAGATCGTGAGCGTTGCCCGACGCGTCGCGATGGATCGCGAGCAGGCACGGCACGCCGGCGCCGCGCTGGTATTCGGACCGCACCGTGTGGCCCGGCCCCTTGGGCGCGATCATCATCACGTCGAGATCGGCGCGCGGCTCGATCAGGTTGAAATGGATGTTAAGCCCGTGCGCGAACATCAGAGCCGCGCCCTGCTTCATGTTGCCGTGCAGCGCATTGGTGTAGATGTCGGCCTGCAGCTCGTCCGGCGTGAGCATCATCATCACGTCGGCCCATTTGGCGGCCTCTGCGACCTCCTTGACCGGCAGCTTTTCGCCTTCGGCCTTCTTGACGCCCTGCGAGGTCTTGCGCAACGCGACCGCGACCTCCTTGACGCCGGAATCGCGCAGATTGAGCGCATGGGCGTGGCCCTGGCTGCCGTAGCCGATAATGGCGACCTTCTTGCCCTTGATCAGGTTCAAGTCGGCGTCGCGGTCGTAGTAAACGCGCATGGCAAGTCCTTCGTGCTTTGAGGCTTAAATTTTGCTTGTCCGGGTGATCGGATCACGGGTCATAGCAATGACGTTGAACCCGAGCAACGGCGCAACGCGGCCCCGCTCTATGCCGATGCGCCGACCGCCGTAGCCGGCGTCGCCCCGGCCCCGTCGAAGCGTTCGCGGGCGCGGGCGATTTTCGCCTGGTTGCGGATCGCCCAGGCGCCGAGCGCCGAGACCGGCTGCAACAGGTCGCGGCCGAGCGGGGTAAGCGCGTAGTCGACGCGCGGCGGAATGGTCGGGAAGATCGTGCGTGTCACCAGGCCGTCGCGCTCGAGGCCCCGCAAGGTCAATGTCAGCATGCGCTGCGAGATGCCGCCGATCGAGCGCTTGAGCTCGTTGAAGCGCTTCGGCCCGTCGCCGAGCCGGGTGACGACCAGCACCGACCATTTGTCGCCGACCCTGGCCAGCACGTCGCCGATGGCGCGGCAATCGCTGGGCAAATGCGTGTGCCTTGGTTTCATCGGTGTACCTTCTTGCGCGGCTTCCCCATGGTCACCTACCTAGCCCTAGTTACAAATTCTACCTATGGAGCGCAACATGCCCGCACAAGCCGCCCTGCCCCAGATTGCCGTCATCGTCGGCTCGAACCGCCGCGACTCGATCAACCGCAAGCTCGCCCGCGCATTGGCGCGGCTCGGCGCCGGCAAGTTCGAGGCCTATGTCGCCCGCATCGACGATTTGCCCATGTACAATCAGGACGATGAAGGGAGCCTGCCGGCCGAGGTCGCGCGCTTCAAGCAGGAGATCGCGCGCGCCGAGGGCGTGATATTCGTCACGCCGGAGCACGACCGCTCGATCCCGGCGGTGCTGAAGAACGCCATCGACTGGGGCGCCCGGCCCTACGGCACCAGCGTGTGGGCGGAAAAACCCGCTTTCATCACCGGCACCTCGCCCGGCGCCATCGGCAGCGCGCTGGCGCAGCAGCATTTGCGCAACATCTTGGTCAGCCTCGGCGCCATCCTGCTCGGCGGCGAAGCTTACGTGACCTTCAAGCCGAACCTGATCGACGAGCACGGCAATATCGGCGACGACAGCACGCAGAAGTTTTTGCAAAGCTTCGTCGACCGGTTTGCGACGCTGGTCGAGCGGCTTAAGCCGGCGGCGAAGCAAGCCGCGGCGGCGTAATTGCCGTCGTTGCGAGGAGCGAAGCGACGAAGCAATCCAGCGAGCGGCACGGCAGTCTGGATCGCTTCGCTTCGCTCGCGATGACGACTACATCCCCTCCGGCCCGCGGGCGATGGCGACGACGCCGGTGCGCGAGACTTCGACCAGGCCGACCGGCAGCATCAGGTTGATGAAGCTTTCGATCTTGTCGGAGGCGCCGGTGATCTCGAACACAAAGCTCTCGGTGGTGGCGTCGATGACGCGGGCGCGGAACGCGTCGGCAAGCCGCAGCGCCTCCATGCGGTGCTCGCCGGTACCGCGCACCTTGACCATCGCCAGCTCGCGCGCGATCGCCGGCCCCGCCGTGGTCAGATCGATCACACGATGCACCGGCACCAGGCGGTCGAGCTGATTCTTGATCTGCTCCAAGACCATCGGCGTGCCGCGGGTGACGATTGTAATGCGCGAGAGATGCTTCTCGTGCTCGGTTTCTGAAACAGTGAGCGAATCGATGTTGTAGCCGCGGCCGGCGAACAATCCGATAACACGCGCCAGCACGCCGGGCTCGTTGTCGACCAGCACACACAGGGTGCGGCTCTCGACCCGCTCGCTGGTCGGCGCGGCGGGATAGTGCGTGGTCGCGGTCTTGTCGTTCACGGCGTGCTCCTTGGCGCCTGCTTCATTCGCTGTTCGCGGCACTCACACCATCACCTTGCCCTCTTCCGTCACCGCGTCCTCGACGCGCGTGGTGGCGTCGCCGAGCAGCATCTCGTTGTGGGCGCGGCCGGACGGAATCATCGGGAAGCAGTTTTCCGCCGGGTCGACCACGCAGTCGAAGATCACCGGCCGCTTCACCTCGATCATCTCGCGAATCTTTTCGTCGAGCTGGCCCGGATGCTCGCAACGGATGCCGTGGGCATGATAGGCCTCGGCGAGCTTGACGAAGTCGGGCAGCGCTTCGGTATAGGAATGGGCGTAGCGGCCGCCATGCAGCAGCTCCTGCCACTGCCGCACCATGCCCATGTACTGATTGTTGATGACGAAGATCTTGATCGGCAGGTCGTACTGCACCGCGGTCGACATTTCCTGCATGGTCATCAGCACCGACGCCTCGCCGGCGATGTCGACCACGAGCGACTTGGGATGCGCCAGCTGGACGCCGACCGAGGCCGGCAGCCCATAGCCCATGGTGCCAAGCCCGCCCGAAGTCATCCAGCGGGTCGGCTCCTGGAATTGATAGAACTGCGCCGCCCACATCTGATGCTGGCCGACCTCGGTGGTAATGTAGGTGTCGCGATCCTTGGTCAGCTCGTAGAGCCGCTGGATGGCATATTGCGGCTTGATGATCTCGTTGGAATTGCGATAGGCGAGCGAATTTTTGGCCCGCCATTTTTTGATCTGCGCCCACCAGGCGTCGAGCGCCTTCTTGTCGGCCTTGTAGCCGCCTGAGCGCCACAGCCGCACCATGTCGTCGAGCACGTGGGCGCAGTCGCCGACGATGCCGAGATCGACCTTGACGTTCTTGTTGATCGAGGACGGATCGATGTCGATGTGGATTTTCTTCGAGCCCGGCGAAAATGCGTCGAGCCGGCCGGTGATACGGTCGTCGAAACGAGAGCCGACCGCGATCATCATGTCGCAATCGTGCATCGACCAGTTGGCTTCCCAGGTGCCGTGCATGCCGAGCATGCCGAGCCATTGCGGATCGGCCGCCGGAAAGGCACCGAGCCCCATCAGGGTCGAGGTCACCGGAAAAGCGGTGAGCTTGGCCAATTCGCGCAGCGATTCGCTCGCGGCGCGGCCGGAATTGATCACCCCGCCGCCGGTGTAAAACACCGGCCGTTTGGCGGCGGCCATCATCTCGACGGCGCGGCGGATCTTGTCGGGGTCGCCCTTGAGTTTGGGCCGGTAGCCTTTGTGCTGGAACTCCTTGGGCTTGAAATAATTGCCGGTGGCGAACTGCACGTCCTTCGGGATGTCGACCACCACCGGGCCCGGGCGCCCGCTCGCCGCGATGTGGAACGCCTCGTGCAGCACGCGCGGCAGATCGTCAACACTTTTGACCAGATAATTGTATTTGGTGCACGGCCGCGTGATGCCGACGGTGTCGCATTCCTGGAACGCGTCGTTGCCGATCAGATGCGTCGGCACCTGGCCGGTGATGACGACGAGCGGCACCGAGTCACACAATGCGTCGGTCAGGCCGGTAACGGCATTGGTGGCGCCGGGGCCGGAGGTGACCAGCACGGTGCCGACCTTGCCGGTCGAGCGCGCATAGCCCTCGGCGGCGTGCACCGCGCCCTGCTCGTGCCGCACCAGAACGTGCCGGACCTTGTCCTGCTGAAACAGCGCGTCATAGATCGGCAGCACCGCGCCGCCCGGATAGCCGAAAACGTGCTCGACGCCCTGATCGGCAAGCGCTGCCATCACCATTTCCGCGCCGGTCATTTCACTCATCGCACCTGCTCCACTGTCGCCGCCGTTTTCGGGTTTTCCGCCGTCTGCGGCGCGCAAGGCTTAGGGAAAATAAAAAAGGGCCTCGAAGGGCCCTGGATTACGCACCGCCGCGTCGCGCGGGTGGATCATCCACCCACGGCGGTGCGCCTCACTACGAGAATCAGCGACTTTGCCACGACGGTCCGCACGGACGTACCCTTGCTATTCCGACGCAGGTTATAAGCATTGCGGCAGCCGAGGTCAAGTAAAATGCGGCCGGATCGGGGCACAGCGGGCTTCAAACGCGTGTTTGAAAATCGGCCGATTGCGAAAAATCCGCATGCGGCAAGACCGTTAAGCTTTAGCGCAAAGCCACAGCACAGCCGCGATTTTGCAACGCCTCAGCCCGCAAAATGCCCCGCCGTTCTGTTGTATTCGGTTCCAGCAAGGAGAGACCGCGCGGCAGCCGCGCGGCGCCAACTCCGGGGGCGGAGGGGACCATGGTTACGGCATTGTTGCGCAACGCTGTGGCGGCGGCTTTGGCAATGACGGCGCTGGCGCTCGCCGCGCCCGCTCCGGCGGCGGCAGCCGCACCGACGCCGGCGCCATCTGCCACGGCGCGGCTTTCGACCGACGGAATTCTGCGGTGGATCAACGATTACCGGCACAAGCCGGACCCGGATCGGCTGCCGGCGCTGGTGCGGGCCTTGAGCGCGATGCAGGCGTTCAAGGATGCCGAGACTTGCGGCGCCTATGTCGGCTTCATCGCCGGCGTGCTCGGCAGCAATCCGGGGCGCGCCACGCGACTCGCTACCGAAATGCTGTCGATCGCGCCGGAAGACCGCTGGGTCCTGGTGCGCGCCATCGCCTATTCGGGCCTGCCGAGCTGGAAAGACCTGCTGGTCGCGGTCGGCGACCGCATGCCGGAGCGGCACGAGATGATCAATCGCTATCTCGAAGGCAAGCTGCCGACGCTTGACCAGATCGCCTATCGCACCGCCAAGCCCGGCATGCTCGACAAGATCAAGATCGCGTTCCGCATCAAGAGCGACAAGAGCAAGGAGGTGGCGCTCGATCCAACCCCGCAGCTGATCGACGTGCTGTGGGGCTATTACCTGGCAACCGGCGCTTACAAGCCGGTCGACAAGATCATCAAGCTGCTGCCGCTCGCCGAGGACAAAGACAATGTCGACAATCTCACCACCGGCAGTGCCGCCAAGTTCACGCTCGCCAGCAATGCAGTGCGCGACCTCAGCTTGCTTGGCATGCTCAAATGGTCGGTCAAGACCCAGCCGAAGGACACCGCCAAGGTGCTCAACGACGTGATCGAGACCGCCGAAGACGTCGACACCGGACGCATGCGCCGCGAATCGCTCGCCGCCATCGAGGAGCTGAAGGAGAAAGGGCCGAACTCCAAGCGCGAGTTGACCGGCATGGGCCAGATCGGCCAAGGCGCGCTGTCGATGGGCTGCATCGTCGCCGCCGCGACCGGACAGATCGAACTCGGCATTCCCTGCGTGATCGGTGGCGCCGCTTATTCGGCCGGACTGCAATACATGTCGCACTGAGCTGAAAACTGATGAAAATAAATCAGCTCCGTCGAAGCACGTGATCGTCGGCGACGATCAGAAAAAGCCGTCGGCGCCATCCGAAACGTTTTAGCCTTCGCGTCCAGTTGGAGGGAGAGTCGCGACATTCGCCGCCGCGCTCAGCACCGATGAAACACGCGCCGCGGGCCCTTGTCGCCCGCCGTCTGCGGCTGCTGAATCAATGTGCGTTTGTCGCCGCTGAGCTCGAAGGCGGTGCTATTGCCCGCCCTGGCCGGCCTCCAGAACACCTCGATCTGGTTGCCGTTAGCCTCGACCTTGTCGATCACCCAGTGCGGCGCGTGGGTGAGCTGCCAACTGCCGACCGGCGTGACGACCATGTCAGTGCGCGAGAAGGTGTAATTGGAGTGATCTCCACACCAGCGGCCGACGATATCGCCGATCGTGATGTTCCTGGCCGCGGCCGCTTGCGACATCAGCGCGGCAATCCCCATGCCAAGTAACGTCGTTGTAATCGATCGCCCGCGACGCATCGTCGACCCCCCTGCAGCGCGCAGTGTGCGCGAACATGATCGTTACAATGCAGATGTAGTGATTCCGGAGTCAACCTGTTTTCGAGAGTCACGAGGCGAATGCGCGGACGGCGATTGACCGCATAGTGCGGCTGCGCGCCACGCGCGCCTCATGCGGCCTGTTCGATCGACAGCTCGCCGTAGCTGCGCTGGAAGTCGAGCTCCGACGCCGGCCCCGGCCGCTGAAACAGGAATCCCTGCAACGAGGTCACGCCGGCGAGCCGCAGCAACCTATACTGATCCACGGTTTCCACGCCCTCGGCCGTGGTCTGGATATCGAGGCTCTGCGCCAAGGTCAGCGTTGCCGAAATGATGGCAGCGCATTCGCTGCGCTTGGTCATGTTCTGGGTAAACGACTTGTCGATCTTGATGCGGTCGAATGGGAACATCGCCAGCTGGCTGAGCGACGAATAGCCGGTGCCGAAATCGTCGAGCACGATAGTAATGCCGAGCGCCTTGAACTGACGCAGCGCCGGCAGGCATTCGGCCGCCGATTCGATAAGCGCCGTCTCGGTAATTTCCAGTTCGAGCCGCTCGGGCCGCAGACCGGCATCGACCAGCGTGCGCGCTACCACATCCGGCAGATCGGTCTTGCGGAACTGCACCAGCGACAGATTGACCGCGACTTTGACCTCGGCCGGCCATCTGACCGCCTCGGCGCAGGCCGTGCGCAGCACCCATTCGCCGATCTGGGCGATCAGGCCGCTTTCCTCGGCCAGCGGAATGAACAGCTCGGGCGAGATCAAGCCCTTGGTCGGATGGCGCCAGCGCACCAGCGCCTCGACGCTGCAAATGCCACGTGTCTTGGCGTCGATGATCGGCTGGTAATGCAGCTCCAGCTCGCCCTGCTGGACGGCGCGGCGCAGGTCGCCTTCGATCTCCTGCCGGGCGCTGGCGATCTCACTCATTTCCGGGGCGAAGAAGCAGTAGCCGTTGCGGCCCGCCGACTTGGCGCGATAGAGCGCCAGATCCGCCATTTTCAACAAGCTGTCGGAGGCAGTGCCGTGCTCGGGGGCCAGCGCGATGCCGATGCTGGTGCCGATGTTGATGTCGGCGCCGTCGATGGCGAATGGCTTGCCCGCCATGGCGATGATGCGCTCCGCCAACGACCTTGCCGCGTCGCGCTGATTTGCCTCGCCAGCCTGGATAATGGCGAACTCGTCGCCGCCGAGGCGCGCCAACACGTCGGTCTCGCGCAACAGCGATTTCAGCCGCGTCGCCACTTCGATCAACAGGGTATCGCCGGCCGGATGGCCGAGCGTATCGTTGACCTGCTTGAAGCGATCGAGATCCAACAGCAGCACCGTGAACGGCTCGTCGCGGCGGCGCTGGCGCGCGGCCGCTTCGTCGATTTTCTGCGCCAAGGCGACGCGATTGGCGAGCCCGGTCAGGGCGTCGTGGTGCGCCAGGAAGGCGATGCGCTGCTCGGCTTTCTTGCTTTCGGTGACGTCCTCGATGACGGCGATCAGATATTTCGCTTCGCCCTGGCTGTTCCCGATGACGATGCGCCTCGTCGACTGCATGCGCGGCCCGCGCCGCAGCATGTCGAGCTCGATCTCCTTATAACTGACGCCGTCGCCGCTTTGGATTGATTCGTTGTCGGCGTCGTCGATGCTCTTGGCGTCCCTCTGGTTGTGAATGTCGAAAGCGGTGCGGCCCAGAAGCTCGCCGCGCGGTACGTCGAGCATCGCCTCGAAGGCGCGATTGACCAAAATGTAGCGGCGCGTCGCGGCATCCTTGACGACGACCGCCGCCGGAATGTTCTCGATGATCGAATCGAGGAATTTTCGCGTTTCGTCCAGCGATTGCTTCGAGTTCTCGAGCTCGGCCGCGGTGGCCAGGATGCGGGACTGCCGGCCGGCGCCGAGAAAGACCACGATCAGCACCATCAGGCTCAACGTGGCGCCGGCCATCACATATTTCCTCGCCGTCGCATCGGCGTGCTGGAAAATGTCGTCCTGCGCTAGGCCGACCATCGCGATGAGCGGAATGCCGGCGAGTTGCCGGTACGATATGAGCCGGCGCACGCCGTCGTGATGCGCCGTATGCCAGTAGCTGCCTTGTGGCCTTTGCCGCAGATTGCGCAAAAGCGGCGAGTTCGGCACCGCTTGGCTGGGTAAGCCTCGCACCGGGTCGGGACCGCTGCGGGCGCGCCACACGCCGTCGCTGCCGACCAGGGCAACGACGCCCCTGTGGCCGATGTCGAGCGAGCCGAAAAACGCTTCCAGCTGGGCGACGTCGATGGCGCACGCCACCGTGCCGGCGAAGCTGCCGTCCGGGCCGGTGAGGCGGCGGTTGAAATCGATGCTGAGCTTTTTGCTGACGTGGCCGACTAGCGGCCCGCTGATGTAAAGCCGATCCTCCGTCGCATCGCGCTGCGTCGCGAACGGCGTGCGATCGCCGACGTAAGGCGGATCGGCAAGCAGCCCGCGGCTCGATCGCCTGACGAAGCCGTCGGGGTCGGTGACCGAGAAATGCACGGCAAGACTGTTGTTCGACTGGGTCGCGGCAGCCCAGCGCACGATGTCGAAATGCTCCGGATCGCTCTGGTAGGCATGCCGCAGGGACAGCAGAGCGTCGTCGGTCTCCTCGACGACGCGCCGGACATATTCCTCGATCACCCGATTGAGATTGCCATCCTGGCGCACCGCGTCCTGATAGGCGCGCTCGTGCTCCTGGCCCGCGAGCAGATAAATGCCGCCCCAAATGAGCGCAAGCACCGCGACGCCCAGGTAGGTCGTGGTCTGCCGGAATGCCTGAAGCCATTTGATCATGTCGCGGACTTCGGCGCCGCCGCCGCTCACCGTTCAAGTATGCGCTGTTTTGACATATCTTTGTTACTTTGCGGTTGTGAAACGCAGCGCCGCGGCGAAACGATTCGCTAACCTTGATTGCGTCTTACCGCGAATGCGGCTCGCGTTGACCGGGCGCGCCGCGGACTTCATAAACCTTGCCGCGCCCCGCCGATCGGCGCTGATGGATTGCCGATGACCTTCGAAATTCCCGCTCCAAGCCTGACTTTCGACGTCGCGCTCGATGACGGCGCCAAAATCGCGGTGCGGCGCCACGGTTTTGCCGATGGCCCGCGGCTCCTCCTCAGCCACGGCAACGGCTTTGCGATCGACGCCTACTTTCCGTTTTGGCGGCAGTTGCTGCCGCGTTTCGATCTCGTAGTTTTCGATTTTCGTAACCATGGCCACAACGAGCCGGCGGTGCCGCCGCACCACACTTACGAGCAACTGAGCCTCGACCTCGAGCGCGTCACGACAGCGGTGCGGTCCCGGCTCGGCGACAAGCCGATCGTTGGGTTGTTTCACTCGATGTCGGGCCGCACCGCCATGAAGCACGCGATCGAGATCGGCTGGCGCTGGGACGCGCTCATTCTGTTCGATCCGCCCAACGTGCCGCCGCCCGGCCATCCGAACTATGCCGCGATGGCGGCGTTCGAAAAGCGGCTCACCGCATGGGCGCGGCGGCGGCGCCGCCACTTCGCGACAATCGAGGAGTTGACGCATGAGTACCGGCAATCCCGCGCCACGGCGCGCTGGATCGAGGGCGCCCATCAGCTGATGGCGCAAGCGGTGCTGCGTTGCAGCCCCGACGGCGACGGCTACCAACTGGTCTGCGATCCGGAAAACGAAGCGGCGATCTACGCGGAGGCCATGACGTTAAACTTATGGCCGCCGGCGCGCGCGTTCGGCGGTCCGGTCAAATTGATCGGCTGCGATCCAAGCCTGAACGAAGGCGGTGCCACCGGACCGGCCAATCAGGCGCTCGCCGCCGAGGGTGGCTACGACTACAGCTTCGTCGCCGGCGCCGGGCACCTCTTACAGATCGAAAGGCCCGAGGAATGCGTGCGCCTCACGCTCGAGTTTCTCGGCAAGCATGGTCTTGCATAAGCACCAGCCTTGTCATGCTCCGCGAAAGCGGAGCATCCAGCAAACACCATAAGCTGCCGGCGGTTACTGGATCACCCGCTTTCGCGGGTGATGACAGCTTCTATAAGTTAGCTGACGCGATGCAGGGCTTGGCGCAGGCTGTCGGCGCTTTTTTCGAGCCCGCCGCGTTCCTCGTCGGACAGTTCGGGCTGCAGCACCTGCATCACGCCGCTGCGGCCGACAATGCTCGGCAGCGACAGCGTGACGCCGAACTGCTGCTGATAAGACCCGATCGGCATCGCGCTGCGCTCGTCGCGCAATATCATTTCTGCGATCCGCGCCGACACGATGCCGATGCCGTATTGGCTGGCATCGTGACCCTCGATGATGGTGATGTTGGCGTAGCGCACGTCGTTTTCGATCTTGGCGCGCAAGTCGGCGAGCCGCTCGCCGCGTTGCCGCAGCAGGTTCGCGACCGGAACGCCGGCAATGCGCGCCGACGACCAGAGGAAGACCTGCGAGGTGCCGTGGTCGCCGATCACCTGCGCCTCCACGCTGACGGGATCAACGCCGAAATACGCGCCGAGATGGAGGCGAAACCGCAAACTGTCGAGCATCGTGCCGGCGCTGAGCACGCGCTCGTGCCCGGCCACATTGCGCGCCACATCGGCCAGCGGATCGGGCGGATCGGTGACGGCGACCAGGACGGCTTGCGGCGCGGCGCGCACGATTTTTGGCACGATGTCGCGATAGATCACCGCGTTCTTGTCGAGAAGTTTTAGGCGTCCCTGCGGATCGCTGCGATCGGTGGCGCCGCCGGTTTTTTCATTGACCCCCGACGTGATCAGCACCACGCCGGCACCCGCCAGCGCGTCATAATCGCCATCCGTCACGTCGACTTTCGGGCCGAGCGGCGTGCCGTAGCGCAGATCGGTGGCGACCGCCTCCGCCACCTTTCGCGTCCGATTGACGAGCACGATCTCGCGGGCCGAGCCGCGCGTCACGGCCGCCAGCGCAATCGCGCAGCCGACATTACCGGTGCCGATGATGCCGAGCTTCATGGAATTTCCCTTGCGATCAAATGTCCTGCTCCGCCCTCGACGCTAAGCCAAATAATAACGCAAGCGCCGTCGACAAGAGCCAGCAAGCCATTCGACGCAAGGGCGCAACGACAATTCGTGACCGCCGCTGCTGCGCCATCGATCGCTCAATGTGCCAAGCGTCACAGTGAACGCCGAAACCCACCGACGCGGCGAGGCCGTGTGATGCCCGTCATAGGCCCGAACCGCAGCGCGACGTTAGCTCCGCGGCAGCTCCGACAGCAATGCACCGCCGTGCTGGATCGCACATCGGAGAGACATGGAGGCAGCCATGATCAAATTCGTCATCGTCAATGGCAGAAGGCCGATGCAGGCGCCGTTCTTGTGCGCATGCTGCACCGAAAAGCTGGAAGACGGCTACATCCGCGAACCCGGCACCGGCTTGAAGTACTGCAATCTCGTCTGCCTCGGATTCCCGGAAAAAAGGGCCGCCAGTGCCGTCGAACGCCGCAGCCGTCTGGCGTCCTAGTCATCGATCGGAACTGCCTTCGCCGTGCTGTCTACAGCGACAGATATGGATCGTTCATCCGCTTGTCGTTGCGGCGGCGCTGCTTGATGACCTCGCCCGTGGTCCAATATTCGCTGCGCGCGGCGCGCTCGGCCTCGATGCGAAATTCTTCCGGCCATTGGCCGAGCGAATAGCCGTACCACGGCGCTTCCGGCTTGAGCGGCGGCAGGCCGAGCTCCTGCCAAATCTTTTTGGCGTTTTCCATGTATTCGCGCGCCGGCAGCGAGATCGGCGGATACGGCCGCTTGAGCATGGCGTTGATCAGCATTGCCGAATCGTTGGCCTCGTAGTGATTGTCGTCGGCGCCGGCGCGCGGCCCATGGCCCATGTCCTTGTGATCGAGGATGCGCAGGTCCTGATGCGGCCGCATGCGGTAGGCGAGCGCCCACATCACCATGTCGAGATTTTCCGGATCGATGTCCTCGTTGACCGCGATGGTCATCTTGCCGACCGACGACGAATACGACGAGGCGCCGTACAGCGCCCGCCACACCTCCGCCTCCAGCGTTTCGGCCTTCATCTGGATCACGATCAGCTTGCGCAAGTTGGTCAGCGGCTCGTGCATGAACACGCGGCTGACGCCGCTGATGTTGAGGTGATGGCGCAGGTGATGCAGGAATGCCGGCTCGTAAGCGACGCGCTTGATCAGGCTCGATTCGCTCGGCGTCACCTGGCTGATGATGGAGACCAGCACGGCGTCGCGCCGCCGCGTGATTGCGGTGACGTCCATAAACGCGTTGTATTCCTTCAGGTTCATGTAGCCGTGCGACTCGCCGAAGCTGCCTTCCGGCTCGAGCCATTCGGTATCGATGTAGCCCTCGACAACGATCTCGGCCTCGGCCGGCACAAGGAGGTCCACGGTCTTGGCCTTGCAGACGCGGATCGGCGCGCCAAGGAGACCGCCGGCCACCGCGATCTCGTCGAGATGTTTCGGCAGCTTGTGCACCGAAGCAAACGTGATCGCCGGCGGCGCGCCGAGCATCAGCGCCGCCGGCATCTTCTCGCCGCGCGCCTTGTATTTGAGCCAATGCTCGTGGATGCCCTGGTTGAGCTCGATCTCCGGGTTCATGCCCATCCGCGTCGGGCTTTTCACCATGGCGCGATAGTTGCCGATGTTTTGCCGGCCGGTGTCGGGATCCTTGGTGATGAACATGGAGCACGACGCATAGGGCGCGTTGTCGAAGCCGGGCGTCGAGATCGGAATCGGCAGCGCATCGACGCCACGGCCCGGCTCATTCAGCGCGGCGCCCTCGATCACGACCTCTTGGCAAGGCGGAGCGGCGACCAGTTTTGGCTCGATCGGATGCTGCTCGGCGCGATCCCATTTGTCCTTGATGTCCTCGACCTTGCAGCCGATGCCGACCGAGTAAATTTCCCGATTTGATGCAAGAATGCCGACCGCGACCGGAATGTCGAAGCGCCGCCCCTTGCTGTCGACGACATTCTCGAACAAAAACGCCTTGCGGTCCTTTTCCGGAATGCCGCCGCGAAACTGCCAGCGCACCAACGGATGCATCTCGGTGTCCTTGTTGATCTGCCGCCGCACGCGCAGCAGCAGCCCTTGCCGCTCCAGCGCGGCGATGTGGGCGTGCAGGTCGGGATAACCGGGATCTTGCATCATCTTCTCCAGTCTATCGGCGAATGGGCCGGCAAGCGCCGCGGCACGGCTTGACGATGAGCCGCGACGGCCGGCTTTCTTTAGCTGAAGCCGATTAGGATAGGGCCAGCACGCAGCGCAGATCAACCGCCGTCGCGTCAACGCATTTGGACGTGCGCCGCAACGGCGCAAGCTTTGGCGTCAAGCCGATAGACCGTGCAGTTACGCCTCGATCGCCGCCGCCGCGCACTCCGGCTCGGCCCAGACCAAATCCGGGGCCGCAGCTTGGAGTGCATTAATGGTATCAAGCTTCTGAAGGCGTCGAACATCTGATCTTAAGGAACCGGCGTACGCAGGAAATTGCTTTGGGTTCCAATCGCGGCGGCCGATTGTTGTAGTGTCCCCAGTTGGTCGCATCTCGGTATCGAATCCCAATAGGTTGTGAATGGCGTCGCTGCCTTTGCACCTTTATCTTGGCATGCGGCTACAAATGTGATGGTCAAAGAGTCGGTATCTTGGCGGCTTATATTTAAAAGTTGACCACCACCGCCGCCACCGCTACCGCTCGACCCACCGCCGCCACCACCGCCACCGCCACCGCCAGATGGCCCTTTGAACGTCGCGAGCGTCCAGTTAGGCCCCCCGTTCAAACCGTAAGACACAATAAAATTCACAAAAGAGCCGAACTGCGTAGTGCCCGCGGATGCGTTCGCTGCGCCACCCTTGGATGGACCCTGTGAGGGCTGTGTTGGACTGTTTGTCATTTGTGCCATCTCAATAAAATCTTGTCTTGCCTTAGCGATCGGTATTCCTTCTTCGTTCTTCTGTCCGCCGAATACAGCGGTGTAGTAAACAGGTTGCTTGTTGCTGTTGTTACCGTTGTTATTGGTGCCATTATTATTGCAGCAACAACAACTCTCGTTATTATTGTCGTGGTTTTCTTCCTTGTGGTTGTCGCCCTTATTATTGCCTTTATTGTTGCAGCAACAACAGTGATCGTTATTATTATTGACGCCCTTATTGTCGGCGTTGTTGTTGCCTGTCACGGCCCCATTGACCGTGTCCGCAGTCACATAGCCGGACAATATCCCAACGTTTATGCCTTTCTTGTCGCTCGTTAACTGTCCGGCTAGGGTCATTTTTGAACTAAGCCCAAGTTTCGCGGCGTCTAGGGTTTTACCCAAATCTAAAGGGAAAAGATTCGTGACGTCTAAACCTTGCATCGTGCGGTCTGAACGTTGTTTTTTAGCGTCCGCATGTTGTTTATTGGGATCTGCAGTTTTTCTCTTGGGGTCTTCCGGTTTATGACCCAAATACGTCATGGTCCCGGTAAGCGACAAGCCACTGACGAAATTCGATCCGGTGAGACTGATGAAGTAAAGATCGTTCGTTGGCGGGTTCTTCTCGACCGCCGTGGCCGCGAAGGTCACAGTTCCCGGCGTTGCCGCGTCACCGGTCGGACCGACATAGCTGATGATCCCGTCTTTTTTATTTATGTTGAGCGTTATTTGATGAGGCAAATCATTCGGGTTGCCTTGGCCGCCGGGAGTAAGGACCAAATCGCCATAGATCGTATTTGTCACCGTTGGTATGATTGGGCCCGAGCTGCCGTATGTGTTGACGTTGTTTGCCGCATTCAGTGCCAACAGGCCATCGAAGACGATATCTGTCAGACCAAGATCACCCCGCAAGCCGGGGCCGCCGCTCGGGCCCTCCGGACCATTATCGCTGATGGCATAGGAGGACTTTGTACAGTAATCAACGATTTGGCGGATGTTTGTGCGGATTATTTTGATATCGGTGGGGGGACCGGGCGGGCGCTTTGACAAATTCGGGTCGATTGACAAATTATAGAGATCGACTGAGTAGTTGAGATTGATGTTGCGCTCCTGCGATCCGTTCAAAGACCCGCCAACGGAAAAGGTGCGGTTGAACGTGCTGCTATTGTTTATTGGCGTTATCCAACTCAGCGACGGATTTATGCCCTGGCTGTTCAGTGCGTCGAGAGTCACGAGTACCGACGCAACAAAATGGTACTGTATGAGGTTATCCAACAAGCCTGATTCGTCGTTCAGCGCATGATCGGCGCTGGTTCGCTCGTCAAGGCGCGCATCGACAGACTTCGTCAGATAACCCAACAAATACAGCTCCTGAGCCAACTCAGGATCGGCTTTGACGCGCTCGTAAACACGTTCAATCGAGTTCCGATTGACAATCAATGCCAGTTCACAATTAATGTGATTGACAATATCGCCGGCTGTCGGCCCGCCCTCGCCCTGCGATTCCAACAGCGGAAGCGAGCAACCTGAAACTACACCAACAACAAATAGCCCAAGCAACAGCGCTCGCGCCGCTCGCACGCACCTCGACATTTGACGCCCCCACGCAACTGCCCTCTGAAACGAAATCTTGTTTGAAAACTTAGACGGGCGTCAATTCGTCAAAACAACTGTCGCATAAATAACATAAAGTGTGTCATTTCGGCAACACCCGGAACTGGGCCTCGATCGTCGGCAGTGCGCGTTCTGGCCCGACCCAGACGAAATCGGGCAGCTGATTGCGAAACCATGTGGCCTGGCGCTTGGTGTATTGCCGGGTGTCGCGCTTGGCTTCGGCCACCGCCTGGTCGAGCGCCAGCTCGCCGGCAAGATGCCGGATCAGCCACGGCACGCCGTGCGCCTTCATGGCCGGCAGCGCCGGATCGAGCCCGCGCGCCGCCAGCCTCCGCACCTCGTCGAGAGCGCCGGCCGCCATCATGGCGTCGAAGCGGTCGTCGATGCGGCGGAGCAGCTCGTCACGGTCGGGCATCAGAAAAATTTTGGCGGCGCGCGCGGCGTCGAGCCCGGGTGGCTTGTTGGTCTCGTGCCAGTCGATGAGCGAGCGGCCGGTGGCCAGAACCACTTCGAGGGCGCGGGTGATGCGGGCGCGGTCGCCCGGCATCAGCCGCGCCGCCGCGGCCGGATCGCGCCACTTCAGCTCGGCATGGAGCGCGGCGGCGCCGTCGCTTAAAAGCCGCGCCCGCACCTCGTCGCGGATTTCCGGCGGGATCGGCGGCACCGCGGCGAGCCCGCGGGTGAGCGCGCTGAAATAAAGCCCGGTACCGCCGACCAGGATCGCGGTCTGCGCGGTGCGCGCCGTCACCGCGAGCGCCGCCGCGGCCTCCTCGCACCAGCGGCCGACGGAGTAATTCTCGGCTGCATCGACGTGGCCGTAGAGGCGATGCGGCACGCTCCGCTCGTCCTCGACGCTCGGCCGGGCCGTGATGATACGCAGATCGCGATAGACCTGCATCGAATCGGCATTGATGACAACACCGCCCAGTTTTTCGGCCAGCGTCATCGCCAATGCCGATTTGCCGCTCGCGGTCGGGCCGGCAATGAGGACGATTGTTCCCGGGTCGCTCACAGGGTTGACGTAATGCGTTTTAACGCGAATTAAAACGTGGGCGCGCGGCAACAATAGCACTGCGCGTGCAGCTGGACGATTAGACAGGCGAGGCTTCGTGACCCTGATCAAACCCTTTCGCGCGCTGCGGCCGGCGCCGACGCGCGCCGCCGAGGTGTTGGCGCCGCCCTATGACGTGCTGTCGAGTGCCGAGGCGCGCGAGCGCAGCAAGGGCAAGCCGTGGAGCTTTTTGCACGTCTCCAAGGCGGAGATCGACCTGGCGCCGTCGACCGATCCGTACGATGCAGCGGTTTACGCCAAGGCGGCCGCCAACCTGCGCGCCATGATCGATGCCGGCGTGCTGACGCGCGACGCCCGGCCTTGCTACTACGTTTACCGGCTGACTTGGCGCGGCCGTACGCAGACCGGGCTCGCCGCAATCGCTTCGCTCGATGCGTACGCCCAAAATCGCATCCGCAAGCACGAACTGACCACGCCGGCCAAGGAAGATGACCGTGTGCGCCAGATCGAGGCTGTCAACGCCCAAACCGGGCCGGTGATGCTCGCCCATGCAGAGGCGCCGCAGGTCGGTGCGATGCTGGCGCGAGCCGCGTCCGGCGCCGCCGCCGTGGACGTGACTGCCGATGACGGCGTGCGCCATCAGCTCTGGGTGATCGACGCCGATGCGGCCATTGCGGGGTTGACGCAGTCCGTCGATGCTTTACCGGCGCTCTATATCGCCGACGGCCATCATCGTTCGGCGGCGGCATTGCGCGTCGCGCAGGCGCGCGGCGGCGACGGGGCGCACCGCTATTTCCTCGCGGTGCTGTTTCCGCAAGGCGAGATGACCATCCTCGACTACAATCGGGTGCTGCGCGACCTCAACGGCCGCAGTCCGGAGCAACTGCTCGCCGAGCTGCGCGACAAATACCAGGTCGAGCCGAGCGCCGGCCCGGTGCGGCCGGCGCGCGCGCCAGAAGTCGGCATGGCGCTCGGCGGACGCTGGTATCGCCTCGTGCCGCGCGCCGAGCCGACATCCATCGACCCGATCGAGCGGCTGCCGATCACGCTGCTGACGCGCAACGTCATCGCACCGATTTTTGGCATCACCGATCCGCGCACCGACAAGCGCATCGATTTCGTCGGCGGCGGCCGCGGTCTGTCCGAGCTGGAGCGGCTGGTCGCGTCAGGCCAAGCGGCGGCGGCTTTTGCGCTCTATCCGACGCAGATGGCGGACCTGATGGCGGTCGCCGACGCCGGCGCGATCATGCCGCCGAAGTCGACCTGGTTCGAACCGAAGCTCGCCGATGGCATGGTGAGCCACGTGTTGGATTGAGGAATCGACTGAGAACGCGAATGGCGAAGTAGCGATTGGCGAATGGATATTCTCTATTCGCCACTCGCCACTCGCAATCTTATTGCAACGTCAGCGCTACGAAGCGCGTCTCGCCGTCGCCGTTCGAGACCAGCAGTACCGCGACCTTCTTGCCCTGCTGCTTGAGCTCGTCGACGCGCTTCTGCAGATCGGCCGGGGAGTTGACGGCCTGGTACTGCACTTCGGCGATCACATCGCCCGCCGCCAAATGCTTGTCGGGAGCGTCATTGGCCGCATTCGGATCGATGCCGGTGACGAGCACGCCTTTGACGTTATCGCGGATCTTGAAGCGGCGGCGCAGATCATCGGTCAGGCTCGACAATTCGAGGCCGAGCGTCTTCTGCACCACGGATTTCTCCGGCGGCGGGCTGTCCTTCTTGTCGTCGGCCGACGCCACTTTCACGTCTTCCTTGAGGCGGCCGATCGTCACCTTGTGGGTTTCTTCCTTGCCCTTGCGGATGACGACGACGTCGACCTCCTTGCCGACCGGCGTGTCGGCGACGATGCGCGGCAGGTCGCGCATCTCCTTGATGTCCTGGCCGTCGAACTTCACCACCACGTCGCCGGCCTCGATGCCACCGGGCTTGGCCGGGCCCTTGTCGTCGACGCCGGCGACCAGCGCGCCGCGCGGGGTGCCGAGATTGAGGCTTTCGGCGAGCTCGTCGGTCACCTGCTGAATACGGACGCCGAGCCAGCCGCGGCGCGCCTCGCCGTATTTTTGCAGCTGATCGATGACCGGCGTCGCGCTGTCGGAGGGAATGGCAAAACCGATGCCGATCGAGCCGCCGGATGGCGAGATGATCGCGGTGTTGATGCCGATCACTTCGCCGTTGAGATTGAACAGCGGGCCGCCCGAATTGCCGCGATTGATGGCGGCGTCGGTCTGGATGTAATTGTCGTACGGGCCGGAATTGATGTCGCGATGGCGCGCCGAGACGATGCCGGCGGTCACCGTGCCGCCGAGGCTGAACGGGTTGCCGATCGCGATCACCCATTCGCCGAGCCGCAGCTTGTCGGAATTGCCAAACTTGACCGCGTGCAGCGGCTTGTCGGTATGCACCCGCAACAGCGCGATGTCGCTCTTGTCGTCCTTGCCGACCAGCTCGGCCTTGAGCTTGGTGCCGTCGTTGAGAATGACGCTGATCTCGTCGGCGCCCTCGATGACGTGATTGTTGGTCACCACCAGGCCGGACGGATCGATGATGAAGCCGGAGCCGAGCGAGTTGACGTGGCGCGGCTCGTCCTGGTCCTGGTCGCCGCCTGGGCCGCCCTGGCCGCCCTGGCCGCGATGGCGCTTAAAAAAATCCTCGAAGAATTTTTCCATCGGCGAGCCGGGCGGCAGGTCGGGCAGATTGCCGATGTGCGAATCGATCTTCTGCGAGGTCGAGACGTTGACCACGGCGTCGATGACCTGCTCGGCGACGTCGGCGATGTTGTCCGGTCCGCGAGCCGCCGCGGGTCGCGCCGGCAGGACTGCGACGACGGCGGCAAAGACCGCGATCGCCGCGTGGTGGCGTACGAGACGGGACAGTGGACCGACGGCGAAATAGCGAGACATGGCTGTCAGCGCTCCTGAAATCCTAAGGCTCGGGGTGATAAGTGCGCCCGGTGCGTCCGCGACGCAAGGGATTAACCGGCCGTCAAGTCGCATAGTGAACCGTATTTTTGGGGCGGAAAAGCGACCCGCCCGGCCGGCAAGCGTAACCATCGAGGCGTAACAGCCGCGCGCGTAAACCCCAGAAGCCTAGCCGCGGACAAACCACACGATCAGGACGCCGACCAGCGCCGACACGATGCCGCCGATCCGCAGCGGACCGTCAGGCATCGCCAGCGCCGCTTCCATGGCGCGTTTGGCGCTGGACGGAAACGCGGCCAGGCAGATGCCCTCGATCGCAAAGAACAGGCCAAGCGCGGCAAGGAAATCGGACATTGACCGCGCCTCTGGGTGGCGCCGCCGTCGATGGGCGCGAGATGCCGTGAAAGTTACTTAGACGTCACTTGGCGGGCGCGGTCGCGGCGGCGCGCGTGTCGGCCGGACTGAGCGCCGGCGCCGGAACGCCGGCCTGCGCGCCGGATTTGCCCGGCGCCACTGAGCCGCCCCCGGCCTGCACCGGTCCGCGGCCCGCCGGGTCGCCGAAATAGCGGAAGAAGTCGGAATCCGGACCAAGCACCAGGTTGGTGTCGCCCTTTTGCAAGCTGCGTTCGTAAGCTTGCATGGAGCGGTAGAACGCAAAGAAGCCCGGATCCTGGCTGTAGGCGTCGGCGAAGATGCGGTTGCGCTCGCCGTCGCCTTGGCCCCGGATCTGTTCGGACTGCTGATTGGCGTCGGCCACGATCACGGTGACGTCGCGATCGGCCTTGGCTCTGATCTCCTGGCTCTTCTGGCTGCCCTCGGCGCGGAACTCGGCCGCTTCGCGCTGCCGCTCGGTCTTCATGCGCGCATAGACGGCCTCGCTGTTCTTGAGCGGCAAGTCGGCACGGCGGATGCGGGCATCGACGACCTCGATGCCAAATTGCCGCGCATCGCGGTCGAGCTGGTTGCGCATCTGCGCCATAAGGTCTTCGCGCTTGTTGCGCACCACATCGGGAAGCGTGGCATCGCCGAGCACGCGCCGCAGCGCCGAGTTCAAGAGAATGCCAAGCTGCGAATTGGCGCCGGTCGGACCGACCGACTGATAGTATTTCAGCGCGTCGGTGATGCGATACCGCGCGAAGGCGTCCACCACCAGGCGCTCGCCGACTTCGGCGGCGCTCGATTTGTCCTGGCTTTGCACGTTGACTTCCTGCGCCTGCGACTCGATGGCGAGGATGCGCTTGTCGACGTAGATAACGCTGTCGATGAACGGCACTTTGACGTTGAGCCCGGGCTGAGTAATGACGCGTACCGGCTTGCCGAGCCGCACCACCAGCGCCTGGCTGGTCTGATCAACGGTGAAGAACGTGCCGTAGCCGACGATGATGGCCAGCACGGCAATGACGGCGAGCGCGCCGCCCGTCAGGGTCAGCCTCATGGCTTGCCTCCCGCGGCGGAGTCGGATTCCGGCAGTTTCGAGGACTTGCCGAGATCATTGAGCGGCAGGTAGGGAATGACGCCGGTGCCCTGCTTGCCGGTATCGATGATGGTCTTGGGGGTGTTGGAAAGAATGTGCTCCATCGTTTCCAGATACATGCGCTGGCGGGTCACGTCGGGCGCTTTCTTGTACTGATCGTAGACTTGCAGGAAGCGCGAGGTCTGGCCATTGGCGTCGGCGACGGTCTGCGACCGATAGGCCTCGGCGTCCTGGACGATTTTGGCGGCGCGGCCGCGCGCCTCCGGCACCACCCGGTTGGCGTAGGTCTGCGCCTCGTTGGCGAGCCGCTCCAGATCGGAGCGCGCCGCCTGCACGTCGCGGAATGAATCGATGACTTCAGCCGGCGGATCGACCTTCTGCAGCTGCACGTTCTGGATCAGAATGCCCGCGCCGTAGGAATCGAGTGTCTTCTGCATCAGGTCCTGGACCGAGGTCTCGACGGTCTGACGCAGTCCGGTGAGCAGCGGCTGGGCGTTCGAGTGCCCGATCACCTCGCGCATGGCGCTTTCGGCGACCGCCTTCACAGTGCCTTTCGGGTCCTCGATGTTGAACAGATAATCGCTGACCCCGTTGGGCTTGACCCGCCACAGCACCGAGAAGTCGACGTCGACGATGTTCTCGTCGCCGGTGAGCATCAGGCTTTCTTCGGGCACCTCGCGCAGGCTGCCGCCACGCCTGGTCTCCTCGGAAAGGCGGATGCCGACGTCGGTCTTGTTGACGCGCAGCGCCGGCGGGGTGAGCGCGGCCTCGATCGGATAGGGCAAATGATAATTCAGTCCCGGCTGCACGACGCGCACCGCCTTGCCGAAGCGCAGCACGACGCCGAGTTCGTCGGGCTCGACCCGGAAGAAGCCGGAGAGGCCCCACAACGCCACGATCACGAGCGCGATCAACACCACGCCGCGGCCACCGAAATTACCCGGCAGAACCCGGCGCAATCGGTCCTGGCTGCGGCGTAAAAATTCTTCAAGGTCGGGCGGCCGTGGCCCTTGCGGCTGTGGGCCCGAGCCCCAAGGGCCGCGCGGCCCGGAACTCCACGGGCCGCCGGGTTGATTGCTCCACGGCATAAAGAATCTCTCCTGAGCGCCGGCCGGCCGGCGCTGCGCCGCCCCGGGTTCCGGGGGATATAGGGGAGCGAAAGGCCCGATGCAACGAAGTCCGGCTGCCGACACGCCAGCTGGCCCAAATTAACGCCGCGCCGGCAGGAACTTTGCGCCCGATCCAGGCTCAGGATGCCGCAATACGCTGATAGATCACGAACGCCAAGGCTGCGTCGTCACCGCCGCCAGGTTCATGCTCATCGCGGGCGACTTCCTGCCATGTATTGCGATCGATCGGTGGAAACCGGACGTCGCCCTCGACGGTCTCGTGCACTTCCGTAACGGCAAGGCGCGTGGCCGCCGCCATGGCCTGGCTATAAATCTCGGCGCCGCCAGCGACGAAAACATCATCGACGCCGCGACGCAGCGCGTCGCCGCGCGCGACCGCAAAGGCTGCCGCGAGGCTCGGCGCGACCACAATGCCAGGCGCGGCAAAATTTTGGTCGCGGCTCACTATGATGGTTGTGCGGCCTTGCAGCGGCTTGCCGATCGACAAGAAGGTCTTGCGCCCCATCACCACCGGTCTGCCCATTGTAAGCGCACGAAAATGCGCCAGGTCCGATTTGAGCCGCCACGGCAGGGCATTGCCGCGGCCGATGACGCCGTTGGCGGCGACGGCGGCGATGAGCACGATGTCCATGCCGTCACACGACTAGCGGGGTGGCCCGATGCATCTTCTTCGTTCAGCGCGCGCTCTATACAAGAAGTGACCTCCCTCTGCCGAGAAGCATTCGCATGATGCCCCCGATGTCGCCGGACGAAGCCGCAAGCAGCGCCGCAGTTAAGTTTGCCCTCCCGACACGCTCTTTGCGCTGCGCACCGTCCTGCCGGCCCAGATCGACGCCTGCGCAGCGCTGATCGCCAATCACGCTTCGTAAGCGTCAGACGTACTAAACCGCGACCGCGGCCTTGATGTGCGGATGCGGGTCGTAGCCTTCGAGCACGAAATCCTCATAGCGCAGCGCGAACAAATCCTTGGCGGCGGGATTGATGCGCAGCGTCGGCAGCGGCCGCGGTTGCCGCGTCAGCTGCAGGCGCGCCTGCTCGAGATGATTGAGATAAAGATGCGCGTCGCCGAACGCGTGGATGAACGTCCCGGGCCTGAGCCCCGACACCTGCGCAACCGCGACTGTCAACAGCGCGTACGAGGCGATATTGAACGGTACGCCCAAGAACACGTCGGCCGAGCGCTGATAGAGCTGGCACGACAGCGCGCCGTCGGCGACGTTGAACTGGAACAGGCAATGGCACGGCGGCAGCGCCATGGCCTCGGTCTCGGCCGGATTCCAGGCGGTGACGATCAGCCGGCGCGAGTTCGGGTTGCGGCGGATTTGAGCGACGACGTTGGCCATCTGATCGATGCTGCTGCCGTCCGGCGCCGGCCACGAGCGCCACTGCCGGCCGTAGACCGGGCCGAGATCGCCGTTCTCGTCGGCCCACTCGTCCCAGATGCGCACGCCGTGTTCGTTGAGATATTTGACGTTGGTGTCGCCGCGCAGGAACCAGAGCAGCTCGTAGATGATCGACTTGACGTGCAGCTTCTTGGTGGTGACGAGCGGAAAGCCGGCGCCAAGATCGAACCGCATCTGATGGCCGAAGATCGACAAGGTGCCCACCCCGGTGCGGTCGCGCTTTTCCACGCCCTCGTCGAGCACGCGTTGCATCAGGTCGAGATACTGGCGCATCGATCTTTTATCCACTGCCGAGTCGCGGCGATTCTACCGCCAAATGCGCACCCGACGAAGCCGGTGCAAGGCGGCGGTGGACAGCAGTGTGGATGGCTGCCGCCTTCCTCAATCGGTTGACGTTTGTGCGCTGTTGCCGACCGCGTCCAGGAGCGCGGAGATGAACGCGCTGGCGCGCTGGTAAATGCCCGGCGCTTCGCTTTCGCGGGGACCGCCGATGCCTAGCTTCAGCCCAGCGCCACGCTTGGCCTGCTGCACGCGCAGCCATAACGCGGCCTGGCGGAGCGCATCGGCGTTACCGAGCTTCGCAACGAAGAGCGGCTTGCGATAGCGATGCGCGAGTTCGCTCGCGAGTAGCGTTCCGGCGGACACCTCGGGCCCGGCCGCATCGGCCAAGATCAGGCAGGCGTCGGCGTCGCGGACGTTCCACTCGGTGCGCTGCGCCGGATCGGCGAGCGGGGTTTCGGCAAGCTGCGGGTATTTGGCCAACAGGCCCGGCGGGTGTGGAAAGTCCTCGGCCCAGCCGCCCTTGGGACACCAGCCGCCATACGCAATGCCGCGCGCGACCGCCACGTCAAGCGCCGCCCGGTCCACCCCGGACTGGCCGCCACAGATCACCTGCACGGTTCCGCTCGCTCTTTTTTCGGCAACTTTTTGCGCCTATATTCATCCTGCCGGCGCAAGCCGGCTATGGCAATAAATGGCCGTCGTAATAAACCTTTCGGACCCGGGGGCAGTACCCGGCGACTCCACCAATTCTTCCAGGAGTCGGGGATCAGAGGTCGGGGATCAGGACGAGTTAGCGACGCTTTCTCCTGATGCCTGAATGCTGGTACCTGATTCCTGATCACGGGGTCGAAATAGGATCGACGAGGGCGTAAAGGGCGCGCTTTTGCTCGGCATGGTTCCGGCGTTATCGGGCCAAATTCATAGTTGCCAACGACAACTATGCTCCGGTTGCTCTGGCTGCGTAACGCAGTCCGAAAGACCGACTAAAGCCCTGATGGGTTAAGCTCCATCAGGCGGGGTTCGGAGGCACCTGGCAACAGAAGCCTCCACTTTCCAGGGATCAGGCATCAGTAATCAGGAATCGTGCGGCCTGGGCACCTGGACGCCAGTGCTTTATCGCCTACGTTTGTGCATAATCTGTTTGCCGATTATTGAGCCCTGATCTCTGATCCCTGATCCCCGATCCCTGATCCCCGATGGCTGAAGATCACATCCGCTATGACCTCTTGGCCCAAGCCGCGTTGCGCGGCGTGGTGCGCACCGTCCTGGCTGACGCGGCGAAGAACGGGCTGCCGGGCCAGCATCATTTCAAGATCACCTTCGCCACGGACGCGCCCGGAGTGGTCCTGTCGGAGCGGATGCGCCAACAATATCCGCAAGCCATGACCATCATCCTGCAGCACCAGTTCTGGGATTTGGCGGTGGGCGAGGAAGCCTTTGAGGTCGGCTGTTCGTTCGGCGGTATTCCGGAGAAGCTGACCGTGCCGTTTGCGGCAGTCATGGCGTTTGTCGATCCGGCGGTGCAATTCGGCTTTCAGTTCCAGCCGATCGGCGACGAGGCCGTGACGACCGACCAAGAGACGGCGCCGGGGAAAGCTGCGGCGCCTTCCGCGCAGCTGCCCACCGAGGTCAAGACCGAGCCGCCCGCTCCGGAAGGCGCGAAAGAACCGCAGCCCGGCGGCGGCGAAGTGGTGAGCCTGGATCGGTTCAGGAAAAAATGAAGACAGAGGCGAGAAGTCGCACGCAAAACGGCAGGCACAAATCAACTTTGTCTGTCACGCCACAATCATCGTCTGCTCCCAGTACCCGTACCGAAACCGACTCGTTCGGGCCGATCGAAGTCCCAGCCGACCATTATTGGGGCGCACAGACCGAGCGCTCGCGGCGGAATTTCCGCATCGGCGAGGAGCGCATGCCGCAGTCGCTCGTCGTCGCGCTTGCCATCGTCAAGCGCGCGGCGGCGGAGACCAATCGGTTGCTCGGCTCGCTCGACGCGCGCCGCGCCAACGCGATCATCGCCGCCGCGCAGGAAATCATCGACGGCAAGCGCGACGGCGAGTTTCCGCTCAGCGTCTGGCAGACCGGCTCGGGCACCCAGACCAACATGAACGTCAACGAGGTGATCGCCAATCGCGCCAACGAAATGCTTGGCGGCGAGCGCGGGGCCAAAGCGCCGGTCCATCCCAACGATCACGTCAACATGAGCCAGTCGTCGAACGACTCGTTTCCCACCGCCATGCACATCGCGGCGGCGCAGGAAATCGTCCAGCGTCTGTTGCCGGCGCTGACGCATCTGCACGCCGCGCTGCAAGCCAAGACCAAAACGTTCGCGCGCATCGTCAAGATCGGCCGCACCCACACCCAGGACGCGACGCCGCTTACGCTCGGCCAAGAATTTTCCGGCTATGCGGCGCAGGTCAAATCCGGCATCGCCCGGGTCAAGGCCGGCCTCGGCGGGCTTTATGCGCTGGCGCAGGGCGGCACTGCGGTCGGCACTGGGCTCAATTCCAAACGCGGTTTCGCCAAGCTGTTTGCGCAAAAAGTCGCCGCCGCGACCGGCCTGCCGTTCGTCACCGCGCCGAACAAATTCGAAGCGCTCGCTTCGCACGGCGCCATCGCGTTCGCCCACGGCGCGCTCGACGCGCTCGCCGCCGATCTGTTCAAGATCGCCAACGATATCCGCTTTCTCGGCTCCGGCCCGCGCTCGGGCTTCGGCGAACTGATCCTGCCGGAAAACGAGCCTGGCTCCTCGATCATGCCTGGCAAGGTCAATCCGACGCAATGCGAAGCGCTGACCATGGTGTGCTGCCGGGTGTTCGGCAATCAGACCACGATCAGCGTGGCGGCAAGCCAGGGCCATTTCGAACTCAACGTGTTCAAGCCGGTGATCGCCTATGCGATGCTGCAATCGATTCGGCTTGTCGCCGACGCCGCGAACTCGTTCACCGATCATTGCGTAACCGGCATCCGCGCCAACGAACCGCGCATCCGCGAACTCACGGAAAACTCGCTGATGCTGGTCACGGCGCTTGCGCCGCGCATCGGCTACGACAACGCGGCGCAGATCGCCAAGGCCGCGCACAACAACGGCACCACCTTGCGCGAAGAAGCGGTGCGGCTCGGCTATCTGTCGGGCGCCGAATTCGACCGCCTGGTGCGGCTGGAAAAGATGACGCGGCCGGAGGAGTGAAAATGGCCGACATCGTCAATCTTCGCCTTGCGCGCAAACAGGCCAAGCGGCGCCAGGCCGAGCGGCAGGCGGCGCAGCAACGGCTGGCGCATGGCAGAAGCAAGGCCGACAAGGCGCTGCAACGGTCGCGAAAAGAAAAAGCCGACAGCGAGCTCGACCGCCACCGCATCGAATCCGGGGACGATTCGTGACGTCGCCCATCGTCAAGCGCTCGATCGTGATCACCGGCCACAAGACCAGCGTCAGCATCGAAGACGCGTTCTGGACCGCGCTGAAGGACATCGCCAATAGCCGCGGCACGGCGGTAGCCGAGCTCGTGGCGACGATCGATGCCGAGCGGCAGCACGGCAATCTGTCGTCGGCGATCCGCCTGTTCGTGCTGGATTACTTTCGCGCGCGGACAGCCGAAAACACCGAGCGCGAGCGTGCACGCGGCGAAATGCCTGGCACAGCTTCCGTATCCGCGCCGCTCAAATAGCAACAAACAGCGAAGCGCTTCAGTCGGTGCGGAAGATATTATTGAGAAGCGACCGGATCGGCGCCGCTGGCGCCGGCACGGCACTGCCGGACGCCGGGTGACTGGCGTCGGGAACAGGCGGCGGCGCGAGCGGCTGCAAGCGCTCCAGCGCGCGTGCCGCAGGCGCGGCGGAGCTATTCGCGGGTATCGCCGATTCGACCACGCCGCCGGCCGTCGGCAGCCGGAGATCGGGCGCGTCCGGATGCGGCGCCTGCGCGACAGCACCCTGCTGGCGGCTAGCCTCGATCGCTTCGATGCGCCGGGTCTGCAACTCGGTTGAGCGCAACGTCAGCCAGCTCGTCAGCGCCGACGTGTCGAGCGTGCGCTTCGGCCCGCCGAGCGGCCCTTTGACGGTGACGGAGAGTTCCGGCCGGGCGGCGATCAGTGCATTGGCGGGCGGCGCTTGCGAAAGCATCAGCCGCGCATCGATCGTGGCGGCACTGAGGTCGACGCCGCCATCAAGCGCCAACTCCGCACCGTGCTCGGCGTTAAGGACGACATGATTGAGATTGACCGCTCCGCCGGCGATCTCCACAGCGGCATTGGCCGCAGGCACCGCAACGCGGCCGTTCGCCAACGCGGCAGTCACGGCGGCTTGTACTTTATTCATGTCGACCGGAGCGGTCTGGCCCGCGGCCTGCAGCGCTGCCGTGAACGCCGCCGGATCGAGGCCGGCGAACTGCACGTCTTTGACCGAAACCGTGCCGTTGCCATGCAGCGAGCCGATGAGCGCCGCCGGCGTGGCGCCGAGGCCATCGCCCTCGAGCGTCAGACCGAGCTGCCCGCCAACGACATTCATTGCCGGACCTAAAAGCGCCATGGCGGAAGCGTCGGTGATCGTGACTTTGGCATGGGCGGCCAATGCACTGGCATTGCGGCGGAACCTCAGCGCGGCGCTGAGGTGTCCGCCGCCGAAGTTGCCGGCGACATCATCAATGCTGATCGCGCCCGGTTGAAAATGCACCACGCCACCGAGATCGCGCGCGACCAGCGCAGGCGTGAGAGACGCGCTGTCGAACTTGAACGTGATGGCGCCGTTCACCGCGCCGAACGCGCCGGCACCGATCGTGTTGGTCGACCACGCGGCGACGCCGCCGTTGCGCGGCAAGCCGAGCAGCATGGCGAAAAACTCCGGCGCATCGGCATTGTCGGCATCGATGCGGCCGTCAACGGCAATCGGGCCGATCAGATCGACGGCGAGCCGCCCATGTAGCGCGGCTTTGCCGACATTGCTCGCGATGTCGGTGAATGACAGTTTGCTGCCGTCGATCGCCAGCGCGGCTTTGGCCGAGACCGGCACGGCGGCGCCAGGCTGTCCCGTCATGATCTGGTGCAACGGCCGCAAATCGCCGGCTGCGGCTTGCACCTGCAGCTGCGCCGAGGGGCCGTGACCGCCGCCGATGCGCAGCATGCCGTGCATCGCGGCATCCAAGCCGCTGGCGCCGACTTTGCCGTCGATACGGATGTCGCCGCCGAGCGGTCCCGCAGCCGCAAGCGTCAACTGCCCGGGCAGCTGATCGACCGCGATCACGCGATCGAGCCCGAGCAGCGCCACCAGCGCGCTGCCGTCGTCGGCGTCGATCCGTCCGTCGATCTGCGCGGCGGCAGCGCCGAGATGGGAAGGCGCGCCGTTCGCTTTCCCCGTAATGCCGAGCCGCATGGCGGCGAGATCGCCGTTGACTGAAAGCGTAGCGGTGCTGCCACCGCTCGCCGCGTGCTCGAGAGTGAGCACCGCGTGCATCTTGGCGGGCGTTAAGCGGCCGGCCAGCCGCCGCAGCGGCGCCGCGGCCTGCGGCGCGAATTTCGCGGCGATATCGCTCAAGCCGTCGAGCGCGCTGGCGGCGAGATCGAACGTGACCTGGCCGCGCGGCCGCGACGACAGTTCGTCGATGCGCCCACCGATATCGAGCTTGGCGCCGCCCAAATCGCCGATCGATAGCCGATCGATCTGCAGCTTGCCGGCGTCGAATTTCACCTGCGTCAGGATCGACTTCGCCTCGACGCCGGCAAAGCTGGCGCGGCCGATATCGAGCGCGAGCGTCGCCTCCTGCGGCAGCGCCAGTCCATTACTGCTCAGCGCAGACGTGACAAAGGTCCGGATCGCATCCAAATCGACGTCAGCGGCGCGCAGATTCGCGTCGAGGCGCGCCGCGCGATTGTCGGCCGGCCAGCTATAGGCGAAGCGACCATCGACTTGTTCGCGATCGAGCGCCGCGTTCAGCTTGTCGACGGCGATCCGATCGCTGGCGATCGTCACGTCGCCTTTGACGCTCAGCGCTTTCGCCTCGCCGGCACGCTCGGTATCGCGGCCGTTGAGCCACGCCAGCAGCATGCCGGCGTCGGCCGATGTCAGCGCGGCGGGCCCGTGGAAGGCAAAGTCCTGCGGCGTACCGGAAAAACGGCCGCTCAAATTCACCTCGGTCATGCCGGGGGCATGAAACTGCACGCCGTCGAGGCGCCAACCCGCCGGATCGAAATCGAGCGCGCCGTGCAGCGACTCGATGGTGGTGGCACCAACGGTGAGCGCGCCGATGGAGAGCCCGAATCGTGCCGGCAGCGGCAGCTTGGCGTCGCCGGCGAATGCCTGCAGTACGTTGCGCAGCGCGACGAGCGGCGGCCGGTTGGTGAGATCCGGATCCGCCATGGCGCGGTCGAGATTGACCTGCATCGCCGCGAGCTCGGCGTTCAGGTGCGGCTGCGGCCCGAATGTCAGCTCGGCAGTACCGCCAAACACGACCGCGCGTTCTTCCGGTCCGTAATGGATCGCCACATCCTTCAGCGTTGCGGCAGCCGGATCGGCCCGCAGCGCGGCAGTGGCGCGCCATGGCTCGCTGACCACGCGTTGGCCGTTGGCGAGCGTGGCGCCGACCGGGCGCGCCAGACTCATGGCGCCGTCAAAGTGCGGCACGCCGCGATCGAAGCTCAGCGTGCCGTCGAACACGCTGGTCAGCGGGCGGTCCGTCGGGTCGACGTTGAGCCGCAGTTTTATGCCGCCGCCACCGTCGACGGCGCTGCCGACGATGCGGTAGCCGTACAGCGCGTCATCGACCACCACGCCGCCTTCGCCGCTGAACGGGCCGGCGAACGAGCGGACATCGCCGTTGAAGTAAAGTTTTGCCAATGCGAGGCGCTTGCCGGACGCCGTATCGGTGAGCACGGCGCGCCCGTCCTCGATGGCGAAGCGCGAGATCGACAGCGCCTCGGGCCGGAATGCCGGCGCCAGTTTCGGCAAGTCGAGCGCGCCGGAGCGGTCGAGCGCGAGGCGAAGCTGCGGCCCGATCAGGCGCACCTCGGACGCCTGCACCTTGCCGCGCAGCAACGGCCCGAGCGCCAGTTCGAGCTTGAGCGTGCCGGCGCGCAAGGCCGGCGCCTGGCCGGCCTCGCCGACGGCGACGTCGCGCAAGGTGATCGAGGGCGACGGCAACAGCCGCGCGTCGATCGCGCCGTTGACGTGCACGGCGAGCCCGGTGAGCCGGCCCGCCTCGCTCTCGATCGCGGCGCGATAATGATTCCAATCGACGACGAGCGGCGCCACCAGCGCCGAGACGAGCGCCAGGATGATCGCGATTGCCAGTCCGAGCAGCGTCGTCTGCACGGCGTCCCCGCACGTCCCTTGTTGGTACGAACACCGCGTGCTTGTCGACCAAGCCTAAGCCAGCCCGCGGCGCTTTGCACGCTCCGCGGGGAGCCGCGCGCTCGCCACCGCCCGGTGCGCGAGCGGAGCGGCCAAAACCCGCGTTTGCTGCAGGTGACCCGGCTTCGGGGCTATTCTATGTCGCCCGGGCGATACGCCGCCGCCGCGCCGTTACGGCACGACGCCAAAATGCTTGGCCAGATCCGCTGGCGTCATGTCGGTCGGTTTTCGATCAAAACGGATGCCGGCCTGCTGCAGCGCTGCCACGACAAGCGAAGCGCATTGGTGACCGCTGTCGGGCATGCGGATGCGATCACCGAGCGCGGCACTGACGGTGAGCAGCAGAAAGTTGCGCACGCTGTACTTTTGGCCGACGCAGGATCGCGCGAACTCGACGGCGGCCGCGCGTCCGCCGTCCGGCAGGTCCAGCGAAACATAGTGATAGTCGCGATCGCGGTATAGCCGGATGTGGCTGGTGACCACGCCGCGCGGGTTGACTTCTACCATGTGGCCGGCGCTGCTGACGACGAGCGCCGCGTGGGTCCAATAGGTGTAGGGCCGGTCCGCGGGCGCGCGATAGCGGAGGTTGCCTACGAGCCAGCGGATCAGCAGTCCCAACCAGCCTTTGTCGCGCACCAGGATGAAATCACCCGGCCGGCGATCAGAGATCGTCTCACCCGGCCGGCAATGCGTATAGGCTGACATGCTCGTCGCGGGCAGCGTGTCGCGTGCGGACATTTTCTGTTCATGCTCACTTCGACAAAGGACCGTAACCGCGGACCCGGCCGCCATCACCATTGCATTATCGCATCGGCAAGACCGACCCGCTAACTCCCAGATCCGAGCAAGAAATGCGATTGCAGCGTCGCGGCGTCGAGCGCCGCGTCGTACAGAGCAATCGACTGAATCAGACCCTGGAACGGAAACAGCGGGGCGCCGGCGCCGCCATCCTGCGTTCGCACCGTCGTTACCTCGTTCTGGCCGGTGCCGATGAAGATCGTCGCCAACTGGCTCGGAGGGGTTGCGGTATAACCCGTTGCCATTGGAGCGGGCGGCCAAGTCGGCGGCGGCGGCGGCGGCGTGTTGTCCGTATCGCCCTGACCCGCCGGGTTTATCCAGAGGCTGACATTTGTGTTTTGGTCGCAGGTCACCGCTACATAGGTCGACGTTGTGGAAGTAGGATCAATCGGGATCATTGTTTGAAGCGGCATATTTCCGGCGCCGGTTCCGACGACGATCTGCCATTGGTTATTTTCATCAATAAAGATCACGAAGCCCGTGGCGTCTCCGGGGCCGAGGGCACCGAACACGACCCGGCGGGCCCCCGACCCGGTCCACTTGGGCTGGACCCAACCTTCGAATGTGAATTGGTCCAGCTGGGGCGAATTCTGCGAGCTCCACGGAATGCTGACGAAACCGCCGCCGAAATCGGCGCTGGCCGCAAGCGGATTCTTGGTGCTGCCGGCATCGCCGGCGACGATCGTAGCTCCGCGTTGAAGCGACGGATTGGTAATTTGCGCCGACGGTAGAGCTGGTGTCGGCGGCGGATAGGCGAACGGAATTACGTAAGTGCCAACATGACCGTTTCCGGAAAGATCTTGTGCCTGGAACGCCGTCGGACCCGCCTTATTGGTCTGCTCGTTGAGCTGCGGACCGATCAAATCGTTCAGCGGCCAATAAGCGACAAGAATTGGTTTTAGATTTGGGTCCGTGAGAATCGCGTCGCTGTAGGGCGATGCAAGTCCGCTGGTCTGCAGAAAACAGCCGACGAAGCACAACGACCAGGCGACGGCCAGCATGCTTATCGGGATCAAAAAGTACAGCGTGGTGCTCATGTTCCTTGTGCCCCCTTGGCACGATTCGCCGAGGACGATCGGCGGATGTTAGAGCGAACTAACCCGTGGTGCCGCCGGCCTGGAAATGCGATTGGAGTTCGGTGGGATCGAGCGCCGTCTTGTACAACGCGACCGACTGAATCTGGCCCAGGAAGGGAAATTGCGGGGCCCCGGCGCCGCCGTTCGCGGTGCGCAGCGTCTCCTCATTCGCGCCGGCGCCGATGAAGATCGCCATCAACTGGCTCGGGTCGGCTGCGACGTAATTCGTCGTTTGATTTGGATTGGGGGGCCAGACCGGCGTCGGCGGCGCCGACGTATCGCTGTCCGGGTTCAGCCACAGGCTCAGTATGCCGGCGGTGCTGGAGGTGCTTTGGAAGGTCACCGCCACATACCCACCATTGAGAGCCGACTGCCCTGTCTGAACCAACTGGACTGCTGTGCCGTCTGCGACGCCGAACTGCCAATTGTTCATGTCATCAATAAAGACCACAAAGCCCGTCATGTCCCCGGGGGCAACTGCACCAAATAGGACCCGCCAGAAGCCCGATTGGTTGGGGTCGGGGTTGATCCAGGCTTCAAGCGTGAAGTCGGTCAACTTTGGTGAGTTCTGCGTACTCCATGGAATGGTGACGAAACCGCCTTCGAAATCGACGCTGGCTGCCAGGGGGTTCTTGATGCTACCGGTATCGCCGGGCACGATTGAAGTTCCGCGTTTAAGAAATGGGGCGGCAATCGGCTTGGTAAATTGAACCGCGTTGGCGCTGCCCGCGCTCGGATAGGCAAACGGAATTGTATAGGTGCCGTTATGACCATTTCCGGAGATGTCGCTCGTGCCGGCCGTCTGACCTTCCATATTGAGTGTACCGGGCGCAGCGGATGTACCGATCAAATCGCTCAGCGGCCAATAGGCAATAAGGTTTGGGTCCTTGACAATGGTGTCACTGTAGGGCGTGCCAGGTAGTCCGCTGGTCGGAAAACCGCAGCCGACGAAGCACAGCGACCAGGCAATGGCCAGCAGGCCAATCGGGACCAAAACCAAAAAGAACGGTGCGGTGCTCATGCGATCGGCTCCTTATGCTCCCGGGGCACGGTCTGTGGTATTTTCGTCGGCCCGATCGATATGCGGGCGAGATTTAGTCGCGGCAGCTGGGCCCACGGTTCAAACGAACTAAGATGCGGTGCGTCCGTCTAAGTACTGGCTTTCGAGATCAGCACGGTCGACCAAGCACGACGACGAGGCGACGGCGCGCATGCCGATCGGGATCAAAAGCAACAACGTGGCGCTCATTCCTCGTGTGCCCCCCGGCAGCGACGACTATAAGTAATTTAAAATCGGAGGTTGGGGATAACACCGCAAAAAAACACTGTCAACGAGAAGGCCATGCCGTCGAACTGGAAAATGCTAGATTTTGATGAGCGACAATACCAGCAACCCGATGCCCGCAACGATTGCCGCATCGGCTAAATTGAATGGCGGCCAGCGGCCGATGGCGATGAAATCGACGACTGCGCCATGCCGCAATCGATCGGCAAGGTTGCCGGCGGCTCCGCCCAAGGCGGCGCCGAGGCCCACGGCACTCATGACGTTTCCGCCAATCATTCCCTGTTGCAGCAGGGCGGCGGCGATCGCGACCGAGACCAACCAAAGACCCAACTGCGTCCTCGGCGCGAGGTAGAACATCAGCTGGCCGCGCCGGTTCAATACCTTACGGATGGACAAAAACCCCGCATTCGAGTCCACCGCCCAGCACCGCGACAAAATAAAGGCTTTACTGGCCTGATCAGCTGCGATTACGCTCACGGCGACGGTGGCCATTTCGATCAACATGCGCTGGTGTTTCCTCATGCGCCGCGTTTTGCGGCTACTCTGACGCGAATAAACTGGCAACCCCGCAAACGAGCAGGTAGATTATCGCACAGCATGAACCGCACAACCGTGATGTGCGACTTATAGCTGAACGTTCTACCCTGCAGCGGACCGATGCGTAGGATCCTTATCAGCTGGCGCGGCCGGAACCTCTACAGCTATCCGACCATGCTCTATGTCGGCATGGTCTGCGGTATTTTTGTAGGCGCTTGGGTCGCCGGACGTTCCGGGCTTGACCCGAACCGCTTCGTGCTGGCGTCCGTGATCTTGTCGCCGCTGACCCTGATCGGAGCCCGGCTGTTTTTCGTCGCGAGCCACTGGGACCTTTATCGAAACGACCACGCGCGGATTTGGCGCCGTTCCGAAGGCGGCATGGCGATGTACGGCGGCTTGTTGGCGGCGGTGCCGCTATCGATTCCGCTGTTGCGCGTCATGGACCTGTCGTTCGCCAAATTCTGGGACGCGTCGACCTTCGCCATCCTGGTCGGCATGATCTTCACCCGGTTCGGCTGCCTGTTGAACGGGTGCTGCTCGGGCCGGCCGTCGACGTCCTGGCTTGCGCTCAATCTCCCGGACTATCGCGGCGTTCGGCGGCGGCGCATGCCGACGCAATTGCTGGAAGCCGCATGGGCGGCGGTGCTGCTGAGCGCTGCGTTCCTGCTGCGCGGACACGAGCCCTTCGATGGCGCAATTTTCTGTTCAGCCCTGCTCGCTTACGGAATTGGCCGCTACTTCCTGCAGAAACTGCGCGATGACGCGCTGGTACGCGACACGGGCATCATCCAGCTCACGTCCGTGGTGTTGGCCTTGGCCGGGCTGATCGGAATGGGAGTTGCCTGGACCTGGTAGGTCGTTGGCGCGGCGGCGTAACGGCCGGGCTGAACAAGGAGCCGGAGAGTGAACGCACCGCAGCGGCCGTACCGGGCTTATTCGCCCCGTCCGGTCAGACCCGAGGAACGCGACGGCATCGAGATTCTGTTCGGCGGCCTGCATTGGCGCGCCGAAAAGTTGATCCAGGCCATGTTCGCAAACCTCGGCTATCGCGCGCGGCCGCTGCCGGCCGCCACGCGCGACGATCTCCTGCTCGGCCGCGAACTCGCCGACATCGGCCAATGCTGCCCGACGAGTTTCACCACCGGCAATCTGGCGCGCTTCCTGGGCGACGAAGCAAAACGCCTCGGCGCCGACAAGGTCGCCGACAAATACGTTTACCTGACCGCCGGCGCCTGCGGCGCCTGTCGCTTCGGCCAATACCATCAGAGCTACGAATTGGCGCTGCGCAATCTGGGCCTGGACGCATTCCGGCTGTTTCTCATGGAGCAGACCAAACTGGACCAGGGCGCCTTTGCCGGCGGCGGCATTGAGATCGGCATGCCGCTGACAATGGGCGCCGTGTGGGCGGTGCTATGCGCGGATGCGGTGCAGGGCCTCGAGTACCGCACCAGACCCTACGAGGTGAAGAGCGGCGAAACCGACCGGGTGGTGCGCGAGAGCATCGACGAACTGGCCGAAGTGTTTCGCCGACGCCCGCGGCGCGGCAAGAAATCAGGATCGCTGCTGTGGCACCTGGCAACGCCTTACTTCGTCCGCGCGCTGCGCAATGTGCTGCGCAAATTCGAGGCCATCGAGGTCGACAAGCTGCAGCCGAAGCCGCTGGTCAAGATCACCGGCGAATTTTATCTGCAGACGGTCGAGGGCGATCCCAACTACAACATTCATCGCTGGCTCGAAGCCGAGGGCGCGGAGGTCTGCCCGGCGCCGATCGTCGTCTGGTTGGATTATCTGTTTCGCGTCCACATCCAACAGCTCGAGGACTATGTCGGCATCGACCGCATGGCGCGCTTCAAGCTCGTTCGCGCCCGTCTGCTGCAGAAGGCGCTCGGCTGGACCTACAATCGCATGCGGGGCGCGCTCGGCAATATCCCGCACGAAATTCCCGACCAGTACGAGCTGCGCCGGCTCGCCGCGCCCTATTTCCATCACCGGCTTTCCGGCGGCGAGGGCGACATGCTGGTCGGCAAGGCGTTGTGGGCGCACCGGCACAAGAAGGCACACATGATCTGCGAATTGTCGCCGTACGCCTGCATGCCGAACACGATGAGCGTCGGCGCCATGGCGGGCGTGATCGGCAAGCATCCGGATCTGCTGTACGCGCCGCTTGAAATCAAAGGCGACGCCGAAGTCCACGCGCTGTCGCGCTGCCAGATGATCCTCACCGAGGCGAAGAAGCGGGCGAAGAGCGAATTCGACGCGACACTGAAACAAGCAGGGCTGACATTGGACGCGGCAAGGGCGCGCCGCGATGCCCGTCCGGCGATGCGTAAGGCGAGCTACCGAGTTCGGTCCGCAGGCCGCATCGGAACCGCGGCCAATCTCGTCGCGGGTCTCGCCTAAGGCAGCGCATGAAAATTCTCGCCATCGACGTTGGCTCGACGACGGTCAAAGGCGTGCTGGTCGAGAACGATCGCACGCTGTGGCAAGCGTACCGGCGTCATCAGACCAAACAGGCGGAGACCGTGCTCGAATTCCTCGAGCAGCTGGAGAACGAGTGCGCCTTACAGCCGCGAGGCGACGTTATTCTGTTCACCGGCTCCGGCAGCGGTTTCATCGCACCTTTGGTCGGCGGCCGCTTCATTCAGGAGGTCGTCGCGGTCGCGGCAGCCGTCGAGCGGTTTCATCCGCACGTGAGCTTCGTCTCCGAGATCGGCGGCGAGGACATGAAGACGATTTTCTTCACGACCGCAGCGAACGGCAAGAGCAAGCAAGTCTACATGCAGTCGGCCTGCAGCGGCGGCACCGGAACGTTCATCGAAAAGACCGCGCGGAAGCTGAATGTCACGCCCGAACGTTTGGCGCAGATGGATTACGACGGCTTGCCGCTGCACAAGATCAGCTCCAAATGCGGGATTTTCGCCGAAGCCGACGCCAATACGCTGATCAAGGGCGGTGTGGCCGTCGAGGAGATAATGGCCAGCCTGTTCGAAGCCGTCGTCTACCAGAACCTGGCGACACTGACCAAGGGTAACACGCCGACGCCCGAAGTCCTGTTGCTCGGCGGGCCGAACATGTTCTTCAAGGGACTGCAGCAAGCCTGGCGCAAAAATCTCGCCGCGCTCTGGGCGGAGCGGCGGATGACTTCCGATCACGATGCGGGCGCGTTGATCCACGTCCCGGCCGAAGCCCTGTATTATGCGAGCCTCGGCTGCATCGAGATCGCCCGGCACGACGGCGGATCGGCCACTTATTATTCCGGCACGAGCGGGCTGCGTCAGTGGATCGAGCACGGGCAACACGAAGAGAAGGCAAAACAGGGCGGCAGAGGCTTGGTGTCCGGCGACGGCGAACGCGAAGCTTTCCTGCGCAAATATGTTGTAGCGCGGCCCGCGCTCGATACGGCAGCGAAGCCATCGGCACCGCATGCGAGCGAGCACGCGACCACGCCGGTTTTGGTCGGCTGCGATTTCGGCAGCACGACCGCCAAGGCCGTCGTTCTGGCCGCCGATAGCACGCTGCTGTTTACTTGCTACGCGCTCTCGCGCGGCAATCCGATCGAGGACGCCAAGGATCTTTTCCGCCAGATCCGACAAGCCGGGTTCCAGGCGATTGGCGGGCTGGCGCTCACCGGCTACGGCAAGGACCTGCTCAACAATATTCTCGGCGCCGACGTCAGCGTGGTCGAGACGGTCGCGCACGCCCGCGCCGCGCTGCACTTTTTCCCTGACGCGGACGTGATATGCGACGTCGGCGGCTGCGACATCAAAGTCATGATTCTGCGCAACGGGACGGTGGCCGACTTCCGGCTCAACTCGCAATGTTCCTCCGGCAACGGCGCTTTTCTGCAGGGTGTGGCGGAGCGCTACGGCGTGCCGCTCGCGGACTATGCGGGCTGCGCGTTTCGTGCCAAATCGTTGCCGCACCTCGCCATGGGCTGCGGCGTTTTCCTGCAATCCGACATCGTCAATCAGCAGCGCAAGGGCTGGTCGGCGGACGAGATCATGGCTTCGCTGGCCGCTGTCTTGCCGCTCAATGTGTGGGTCTATGCCTGCCAGCTGCAGAACCTGCGTGCGGTCGGGCGCAAATTCGTGCTGCAGGGCGGCACTCATCTCAATGCTGCGGTGGTCAAGGCCCAGGTCGATTTCATCACCGGCAAGGTCCCGGACGCGGAGATCGTGATTCATCCCTATTCGGGTGAGGCGGGCGCGATTGGTGCTGCCCTATGCGCGGCCGACGCCGCGGGCGGGGCAAGCCGCTTTCGCGGATTTGATGCCGTTGAAGCGCTGACTTACCGGTCCACGACCAACGACCATACGGTTTGCCATTGGTGCAGCTGCAACTGCAAACGCACCTTCATCGACGTGCAGCTGCCCGGCGCGCCGGGGCGGCCGTGGAGCAAAATTCCCGTGCCCGAAGGCTGGGAACGCGTCATCAGCGGCAATTCCTGTCCGAAGGGACTCATGGAGGACGTCGACGAAATGCGGACCGTGAAGGCCCGCATCGACGAAGCCAAACGTGCATATCCAAACGTGGCGGAAATGGTTCGCGCCACCGCCTTCCACCGCGGCTAAGCCGCGCGGCGAGCTGCGCGTCGGCATTCCGCGCGTGCTCAACATCTGGTCCACCCACCAATTCTGGGTGCACTTCCTGACGTCGCTCGGCATCGCGCCGCAGCACATCGTGTTTTCCAGCGAGACGACCGAAGACCAAGGTCGCGAGTTTGGGCGCGGCCGCGGCACCGTCGATTGCTGCTATCCGGTGAAGTGCATCTCCGGCCATTACGGCGAACTGATCTACGGCCAAAAGCGCAAGATCGACATTTTGCTGTCGCCGATGATTCGCTCGCTGCCGTCGTTCCTCAACGGCCACGTCGCCAATTCGCTGTCGTGTCCGCGGGTCATGGCGGCCCCGGAGAATATCAAAGCGGGCTTCCTCAAGGAGAAGAACGTTTTTGCCGAACAGGGCATCAAATACGTTGCGCCTCTGGTGTGCCTCGCCGAGCCGCCCTTGGTCGGCAAGCAGCTCTACGCAACGCTCAAGGACGCGATCCCCGACCTGACAATGGCGGAAGTCCGCCGCGCCGTCGCGGCGGGCTACGCCGCGCTCGAGCAATTCAACAGCACGGTGCGCAGCAAGGGGCGCGACATCCTGCAATGGTGCGCGCGCAACGACCGGCCCTGCATCCTGATCCTGGCGCGCCCTTATCATATGGATCCCGGCATCGGGCACGAGATCGAAGCCGATCTGCAGGCCTACGGCTATCCGATCCTGTGGGGCCAATACCTGCCGACCGACCCGGATGTGATGGACTGGCTGTTCGGCGAAGACGTGCGGAGCGGCTCGATCGCCTCGCCGTTCGACATTGGCGACGTGTGGCCGTCGTCGTACAGCGGCAATACCAACGAAATCCTGTGGGGCGCCAAGGTGGGCGCGCGCCTGCCCTGGGTGACCTGCGTGGTGCGCTTTGTGAGCTACGAGTGCGGCATGGATCAGCCGACATTTACGCCGGTACAGCGCATCGTCGAGGATTCCGGCACGTTATTCTTCTCGCTCCAGGATCTGGATTCGACCAAGCCCGCCGGCTCGGTCAAGATCAGAACCGAGACCATCGCCTATTATCTGAAAGAGTCCTCCGCGCAGATCATGGCGCGCAAGAAGCAACGACTGACCGCGCCTGGCCCGCTTATCTAAGCAAGCGCACCACAGCTTTGCGCACCAATCGCCTCTGGCTGCTCGCCACCGATGGGACGACTCCCACAACGCCGTTGCAAAACCGGCGCCGGTTTCGCTTGCGCGACGGCCGTGACATACTCGCCGCATCGCGGGAGGACGGGATGAACTTTCGACAATGGGCGGCTGCGGCGGCATTTGCAGCGCTGGCGATCGCAATACCAGGCCGCGCCGCGGCTTCCGATTTTGCCGTCAGCCAATATGGCCGCGTCACCGCGACCTTGCCCTGGGCAGTCGCCGTGGAAAAAGGCTTCTTCGCCGACGCCGGCCTCAGGATCGATCACATCATATCGGGCGAAGGCGGTGGCACGACGCTGCGCAATATGCTGGCGAGCGATCTGCCCTATGGCGAGGTGGCGACTTCGGCAGCGCTGGCGGCAATCCACGCCGGCCTCGATGTCGTGATCGTCAACACCGCGAGCGACCACATCGGCGAAATCGCCTTGGTCGCCAATCCGCGCAGCAGCGTGCACAGCGTCCAGGATCTTGCCGGCAAAAAGGCCGGCTTCACCAACCCGAAATCGACCAGCGAACTGCTGCTGCGGCTGGCGCTGCAGCACGCCGGCATGGCCGGCAAGGTCGAGCTGGTGGGCACCGGCGGCTTTGGCGGCGGTCTCACGCTGCTCGACAGCGGCGGCATCGACGCCGCGCCCCTGATCGATCCGATCCTCACGCTCAAGCCCGACAAGTATCGCGTCATCTTTCACTTCGCCGATCTCATTCCACGGATGACTTGGCTGGTCGGCGTCACCACCCGGAAATTTGCCACCGAGCACGCCGACGTGGTGCGCAAGATGATCGAGGTTCACCGCCGCGGCGTCGATTACATCTACGCCCATCACGACGACGCCATCGCGATTTACGCCAAAGTCTGGCAGCAGGATCCGAAACAGGTCGCGACCTACTTTCCCAAATATTTCGGCTACCAGGGCGAGTGGTCGCCGGGCGGCTTCGATGCGGACGCGCTGGCGACCATGTCGGAGGGACTGCAGCTGACGGGCGAAGTCAGCGGCCCGGTCGACTGGAAATCCGTCATCGATCAGCAATATCTGCCCAAGGACCTGCAGCACCCGCTGTAAGAAGCGTCAGCCATGCCAGCACCGCGGCTTTGGAAATCGAAGGTAGCGCTCGCGCGCATGGCCTTCGTCGCGGCGGTTTTTGTCCTCCTCGAGCTGTTGTGCCGGCTCGGCGTCATCGATCGCGTCACCATGATACCGCCGAGCGAAATGATCGCGGCCTTGTTCGACATTCTTCGCTCCGGACGCTTCAATGCCGACATCGCCTTCACCTGTTACAACACGCTGTGCGCGATCGCGCTCGCGATCTGCATCGGCTTTTTCCTTGGCGCCGGTTTGCACGCATTGCCGCGCCTTCGCCGCATGCTCGACCCGCTGCTGTCGGCCTATTATGCCGTCCCGACCTTCGTTTTTTATCCTTTGCTGATTGTCGTGTTCGGCGTCGGCCGCACCGCTTTGATCGTCATCGGCGCGATGTTCGGCATCGTCGCCATGATCGTCAATACCGTGCTGGGGCTCGATCGCGTGCCACCGGCGGTCGACAGAACCGGACGGATTCTCAGATTGGGCGCTTTGCGGCAGCTTGTTTTGGTCAGGCTGCCGGCTGCCGCGCCACACCTGGTGTCCGGCATCAAGCTCGCGGTCGCCTATTCGGTCATCGGCATCGTCGCCGGCGAGTTCATCCTTGCCACGTCCGGAATCGGCAAGCGGGTGGCGTTTGCCTATGACAACTTCGACAACAGGACGATGTACGGCCTGCTGCTCCTGCTGCTGATAGCCGTGATGCTCATCAATGGCTGTCTTTCGGCCTGGGAAAAGCAGCTGCACCGCCGCTTCGGCCAGCAATGAAGGCAGCGCGCTTCGATTATCTGTTTCTTGCCGCCGCCATCCTGGCGCTGTGGCAGCTTTGCCATTGGGCCGCCGGGCCCGACGTCATCTCGTCGCCCGCGGCGACGCTGGAACGCGCGGCGCAAATGCTGGCTTCGCGCGCGTTTTGGGTTCATGCCCAATCGACCGGGAGCGCGTTTGCGCTTGCGCTTGTGATCGCCATCAGCGGCGGTCTCGCGCTCGGGCTCTGGCTCGGGCTGGTACGTTTCGCCGGCGACGTCGCCGATCCGATTCTCGGCTCGCTTTATTCGATCCCGAAGATCACGCTCTACCCGCTGATCCTGCTGATGTTCGGCCTCGGCATAGCGGCTAAGGTCGCGTTCGGCGTCATTCACGGCGTATTTCCGATTGCGATCTTCACCATGAACGCGGTGCGCAACGTGGCGCCGGTTTACCGACGGACGGCCCGCGTGCTCGGCCTGACGCCGGCCACGACGGCATTGACGGTGATGGCGCCGGCCGCGTTGCCTGAAATCGTCGCCGGCATCCGGGTCGGCGCCGCGCTGACGCTTCTCGGCACGCTGATTGGCGAGCTGTTCGCCTCGACCTCGGGACTGGGCTTCGCTCTGATGCGCGCCATGGATATCCACGCCGTCACCGACATCCTGGCGCTGACCTTCATTCTGTTCGCTTTCGCAGCTTGTCTCAATGCCGGCCTGCGTCTGATCGAGCGGCGGATCCGTCATGGAAGTTAGGGCCACGCCATGCAGACGAACCAATCGCGCGTCCTGACGACCCACGTCGGCAGCCTGCCGCGCAGCAACGAGGTCGTCGAATTGTTGCAACGGCGCGAGCATGACCAGCACGCCACGCTGCCGCAATTCGCCGCCACTATGCGCAACGCCGTCGCCGCCATCGTCAAGCGGCAGGTCGATATCGGCATCGATACCGTCAGCGACGGCGAAACGAGCAAGATCAACTACGCGACCTATGTGAGGAACCGCCTGACCGGTTTCGCGGACGAAGGCTCGACCGAGCCGGCGCGGCCGCACCTCGACCTGGCGCCGTTTCCCGAACTGCGACGGAAAATGGTGCTGCTGACCGGAAGCCGCCGCTCCAAGCGCGTCGCTTGCATCGGCCCGATCACCTATTGCGGCCAGGCGGATTTGGCCGAAGACGTCGCCAATATGAAAGCCGCCGTCGCCGGCGCCGCCCCGGTCGACGCCTTTCTCAACGCCGCGTCGCCGGGCGTGGTCGCGAGTTTTTTGCCCAATCGTTATTACCCGTCGCATGAGGCTTATATCGAAGCCGTCGCAGCCGCCATGCGCGAGGAGTACGAGGCCATCGTCGCCGCCGGATTCATCCTGCAGATCGACTGTCCGGACCTGGCGATGTCGCGGCACACCGCGTTCCAGGAATTGTCGGAGGAGCAGTTCCTCAAGCGCGCGCAATTCCACGTCGAGGTCTTGAACGGCGCGCTTGCCAATATTCAGCCTGATAAAGTGCGCGTTCACGTCTGCTGGGGCAATTACGAGGGCCCGCATACTTACGATGTGGCGCTTGCGACAATTCTCCAAACCGTGCTCGGCCTTAAAGCCAAAGCCTTCTCCATCGAAGCCGCCAATCCGCGGCACGACCACGAATGGACGTTATGGAATGAGATCGCATTGCCGGACGACAAAATCCTGCTCCCCGGCGTCATCGACACTTCGACCAACTATGTCGAGCATCCACACCTGGTCGCCCAGCGCATCGTACGCTTCGCCAGCCTGCTCGGCCGCGAACGGGTGATGGCAAGCACCGATTGCGGCTTCGGCACCTCGGCGGGCTACGGCAAGATCGATCCGGAAGTCGCGTTTCTCAAGCTCGCGACGCTGGTGGAAGGCGCGGCGCGCGCCAGCGATCAGCTGTGGTCGTAAAGCAGAACGATTGAGAGCGTGCGCTCATAGACGCGCCGGAAGCGATGGAATGATTGTCCGGATTACTCCGGCTTGATGCTCGCAAACTTGATCACTTTCGCCCACTTCTCCACCTCGGCAGTGATGAAAGTCCGACATTCAGCAGGGGTCATCGGCATCGGCGCGATACCGAGGTCCGCAAGTCGCGCCTGCAAAGCCGGCTCGGTCAAAGCAGCATTCACCTCCTTATTGAGCGTATCGACGATCTCGGCGGGCAAATGCTTCGGCGCGCCCAGTCCCTGCCAGGTGCGGGCCTCGAATCCCGGGATGAACTGGTCCAAGGTTGGCACATCCGGCAGCGCATTCGCGCGCCGCGCGGTCGAAACCGCCAATGCGCGCAACGTTCCAGCCTTGATGTAACCAAGGCAGGATTGGATGGGCTCGAATGCGACCTGCACATGCCCGGCGATAAGGTCGACCAATTCGGGCGCCGAGCCGTGGTAGGGCACGTGCACCATGTCGACTCCGGTCATCATCTTGAACATTTCACCGATGATCTGCTGCGGCGTGCCGCTACCGGCCGAGCCCATATTGATCTTGCCCGGATTGGCTTTGGCGTAGGCGATGAACGCGGGAACGCTCTGCGCCGGCACGGTCGGGTTCACCAGCATGACTGCCGGCCCATAGGCAATGCCGGCAACGACCAAGATGTCGCGCAGGAAATCGTAGTTCAGATGGTCGTAGAGTGACGCATTGATCGAATTGACGGTGGCCAGTTCCATAATCGTGTAACCGTCGGGCGGAGACTTCGCGACCATCTCCGTTGCGACATTGCTCGACGCGCCCGGCCGGTTTTCGACGACAAACGCCTGGTGCAAGCGCGCTGACAATCGTTCGGCCATAAGGCGCGCGGTGATGTCGTTCGGGCCGCCCGGCGGAAATCCGACAACCCAGCGCACCGGCCGCGATGGATAGGTATCCGCCACTGCCAACCGCGTTGCACCAGGCAGCACCGCCGCGCCGGCTGCCAGATGAAGAAATTGTCGGCGACGAAGTTTCATGATGAACTCCCCAATCAATCCGGGCAGCAGGCTCTGGCTAAAACTATATCATGGTTCGGCTTGCCGGTAAGGAGGCCATGGCGCCGGCATTGATTGAGATCACCCTGCCAGATAAGTCATTCCCGCCTGACAAGGCGACACCGAGTGAGATTTGATCCGCGATGGCAAAAGACTTGACGCCCTCATCCGCAAAGGTTGCGATTCCGCAGCCTCCGCACCCCGAGCGACGACAACAGCCGCTGCCCGAGCAGCGACCGAAGTCGCCCGACGAGGATCCCGATGCGCCTTCGCGAATAAGAGCAATTCTTGCGAGCCCGAGCTATGTGCCGGCCGAGCAGGATCTGGCTTTCCTGGCGCGCGACGAGGCGCGCGGCGTGCGCCTGCAGATCGAGTTTCTCAAGCCGGAGACGCTGCTTACAGAGCATGACATTCGCGACACCATCGTGGTGTATGGCAGCACGCGAATTGCCGAGCCCGCCGCAGCGCGGCGAAGCGTGGAGACGCTGCGCCAAGCCCTCGAAACCGATCCCCGCAATGGCGTCCTGATGCGCAAGCTCGCGGTGGCCGAGCGGATTCTGGCCAAGAGCCGCTACTATGAAATCGCGCGCGAGTTCGGGCGGTTGGTCGGCGGCAGCCGCGCCAGCGATGGCTCTCGATCCAAGCTGGTGATCATGACCGGCGGCGGCCCGGGCATCATGGAAGCCGCAAACCGTGGCACCTTCGAGGTCGGCGCAAAGTCCGTCGGTCTGAACATTAGTTTGCCGCACGAGCAATATCCCAATCCTTACATTACACCGGAGCTGTGCTTTCGCTTTCACTACTTTGCGCTGCGCAAGATGCATTTGCTGCAGCGCGCCAAGGCGCTGGTCGCTTTCCCGGGTGGTTTTGGGACGATCGACGAACTGTTCGAAGTCTTGACCCTGGTGCAGACGCGCAAGATCAAACCGGTTCCGATCGTGCTGGTCGGCGAGGACTATTGGCGTCGCGCCGTCGACGTCGGGTTTCTGGCCGACGAAGGCGTCATCGATGCCGAGGACCGCGAGCTATTCTGGTTCGCCGAAAGCGCTAACGAGATCTGGAGCAGCATTTTGGATTGGTATGAGGCGTGCGGTACTCCGCTCGATCTGACGAGTTGATCGCCGCCGTCGTTACGCTGTACCGACTTTCACGGGAGAAATGGTTTGAGATTGTCGTTTCATGGCGCTGATCGCGACGTCACCGGGTCATGCCACCTCGTCGAATGCGCCGGCCGACGCTTTTTGATCGACTGCGGGCTTTATCAGGGTAGCGGCGAGATCGCAGAGGAAAATGCCGGCGACTTTGGTTTCGATCCCGCGAGCGTCGATTTTGTGCTGCTGACGCACGCCCATCTCGATCATTGCGGGCGGCTGCCACTGCTGACCAAGCGCGGGTTTCGCGGCGAAATCATCGCGACCGTGGCAACTTGCGAACTCGCCCGGCTGGTCATGCTCGATGCCGCTCACCTGCAGGAGGAGGACGCGCGTTCCAACGCGCATCGGCCGCGACACGGCGCGGATAACGAGCTTGCGGAACCTCTGTTTACACCGGCCGATACGCTCAAGAGTCTGGAGCTGTTCAAGCGCAGTGCGCGGTATGGCGAACTGATCGATTTCGCCCCAGGCGCCCGCGCGACTTTTGTGGACGCTGGCCATATTCTTGGCTCGGCCAGCATCCTTCTCGAGCTGACGGAAGCCGGCCGCACGTTGCGGCTGTTGTTTTCCGGCGACCTCGGCAACGGCACAGATCTTTTGCTTCTGCAGCCAGGGCCGCCGCCCAGTGCCAACGTGGTCGTGATAGAGACGACATACGGCGATCGGCTCCACAAGCCGATGGACGCGTCGATTGGCGAGCTGTACCGCGCGATTTCCGCCACGCTCGAGCGCGGCGGCAACGTCATCATCCCGACCTTCGCGTTGGAGCGGGCGCAGCAGCTCCTCTTCGTGCTCAACCAGGGCATCGAAAAAAGCCGGTTGATGCCGTCAATGCCGGTCTACCTCGATTCGCCCATGGCGATTTCGGCGACCGAGATTTTTGCTCGTCACCCTGAAGCCTTGCAGCCGCAGACCGCGCGGCTGTTTCGGCAAGGCGGCGACCCGCTGACGCTACCCGGCCTGCACTACACCCGGGAACGGGCGGAATCGGTGGCACTGAACGCTATCCGCGGCGGGGCGATTATCATGGCCGGCTCGGGCATGGCCACCGGAGGACGGGTACGCCACCACCTCAAACACAACATTTCGCGCCAAGAGTGCAGCGTGATTTTCGTCGGCTATGCCGCCGCCGGAACACTGGCGCGGCAGATCATCGATCGCCGAAATCCGGTGCGCATTCTTGGCGACGATGTCCCGGTAAGAGCCGAGATCCACACGATCGGCGGCTTCTCGGCCCACGCCGACCAGGCTCGGCTATTGCAATGGCACGGCCATACAGGCGCGGCACGCACGTTCCTGACCCACGGCGAACAGGATGCCATGCAGGCATTCGCATCGCGGCTTGACAAAACGCAGGTCGAAATGCCGGCGCTCAATCAGAGTTTCGATCTCTAATCTAGCCAAGCCGCACGATCACACTGGCGCTGGACCAACCAGCCCCGCGGCGCATCAGCGCCCGTAGAGGCGCTGACTGGCAAGGCGCGCGCCTTCGACCAGGGCGCCGAGCTTGGCCCACGCGACGTCTGGATGAACCTCGTCGCCGGCGCCCGAGGTGCCGAAACCGCAGTCGGTGCCGGCAATCACGCGTTCGCGCCCGACCACGCCGGCGAAGCGCGCGATACGTTGCGCCACCAGCTCCGGATGTTCGACCAGATGGATGCAGTGCGATACCACGCCGGGCAGCAAAAGCTTATCGTCCGGGAGCTTGATCTCCTCCCACAGCTGCCATTCGTGCTCGTGGCGCGGATTTGCCGCCTCGATCAGATAGGCCGATGCCTTGATCTGCAGCATCAGATCGACGAAGTATTTCAGTTCCAGGTCGTGCACGCGCGGCGCGATATTGACGCTGTAGCAGGTGTGGAAGCGAACGCGGTCCTGCGGAATGCCGCGCAACGCATAGTTCACCGCCTCGACGCGCAGCGCGATGAAATTCCGGCACTGCTCGATCGACGCATCGACCGCGCGATTATAGTGCGTCGCCATCCGCGGGTCGTCGATCTGCAGCAGCAACCCCGCATCGACGATGGCCTGGTATTCGACGCGCATCGCGTCGGCGAGCGCCGCCAGATACTCCTCGTCCGAGGCATAATATTTGTTCTCGTAATAGAGCTCGAGGTTGGACGGCGATATCGCCGTCATGAACAGCTCGCGCGCGCCGCTATGGCCGGCGGCGAGCTTCAGATTCTCGATATCGGCTTTGAGCTCGTTCTGGCCCACATAGCGCACCGGCCCGCTGCAAATTTGCGCTTTCGGCCGCACCTTGCGCTTGGGCACCAAATCTCCGGAGCGTGCCGCCACCATGATCTTCATGTCCTCGTAGGCGCCGGGAAACGCGATGGAGTCGCGCGTTGCGCCACGAAAGCGCACCGGGCTGTCGATTTCCTGTAAGCCGCCCAGCCGGGCACGCGCGTAGGCCATCCAGCTGACCTTGCTGTGCTCGCCGTCGTTGACGATATCGATGCCCCGGTCGACCTGTCGCTGGACGATTTCTGAAATTGCCCGGCGAATGCGTCGGTCAAACGCCGCCTTGTCGTAGCTCGTCCCTGCTTCCTTGTCGTTGAGCATCGCCACCAAATCCGGCGGACGCGGCAAGCTGCCGGTATGGGTCGTCAAGATTCGATCGGTGCTGCGCTGCATTTGGTTTTCGCCCGTGAGCAGCGGAATTAACTCTGCACGACGCAAGGACGCGCGCGGCTAAAGATGTTCCCTGGCGGGTCGAGGCTGCCCGAGGTTTGCGGCAGCAGATGCAATATGGGTGACGCCCTTGCGCAAGGCGGAGAAGAAGCATGGGATCAAATGTCGCCGGCAGACGGCCGACGCGATGTGTCTTCGTGGCGTCGCATTGCGCCGGGCTGCCGGTGCGTTCGCTGTCCCATTCTCCGGCTGGTCGTCTGCGGGCGCTGCCGAATTTGCTTCTTGATAGAGCGCCGTTGTTATCCAACTTGGCAGGCGATGCGACTCCGCTGCCTGGCCGTCAAGCCGCGATACGGATGCACTCGCTCGGGCTGCGCACGGCTCGTAATTTCCAACCTTGTCGTAGCACTTCAAAGTGCTGCTCACCGGCGCCGACGACATATTGGCTCGCGATAATATTGGGACCGCCGCAGCCACAAACAAAGCCGCAAGCGCTGCCAAAATCAGGATTTTGCCGTGCGGAACCGAATTTATGGCCTTCGCGGCAAACGCAATGACCGCTTCGCGGATATCTGAAACGGCAGATCTCACTCGCCGAGCACCCATAGAACCCTACTCAACCGTTACGTTACCCCGCGAGCCACGAAGCCACTGACGCAAGTCTAGATTTCCCAAGTCGGAATTCCAACATGGCGTGGCCCGGTCTGTGGATAACCAGTAGTGTCTCAGTGTAAACTGAAACACGACTGGATAACCCGGCGCCCGCGGCTAGAGAGCATATGCGCCGCCGCACTGGAGAAGCCGAACGTCACGAGTCCTCGGCGTCGCCGAGCGCGACGATCTTGCCCGGGTTGAGAATGTCGAGCGGATCGAGGGCGCGCTTGAGGGCGCGCATGGCGGCAAGCGCCGGCTCGCCGTGCTCGGCTGCAAGATACTTCATCTTGCCCTGGCCGACGCCGTGCTCGCCGGTGCAGGTGCCGTCCATGGCGAGCGCGCGCTCGACCAGGCGTTCCAGCAAACTTTTGGCGCGCGTCACTTCGTCGGCGTCGGCGAGATCGACCATCAGCGACAGATGGAAATTGCCGTCGCCGACATGGCCGAGGATCGGCGCGACGAGGCCGCTCCTCTCGATGTCCTGCTGGGTCTCGCGCACGCAATCGGCGAGGCGCGAGATCGGCACGCAGACGTCGGACGCGACCGCCTGCGCGCCCGGGCGCAGCGCGCGCGCCGCCCAATAGGCGTCGTGGCGCGCCTGCCACAGCCGGGTGCGGTCTTCGGCGCGCACCGCCCAGTCGAACGGGCCGCCGCCAAGGTCCTTGGCGATTTCGCCGAAACGCTCGGACTGCTCGGCGACGCCGGCGTCGGTGCCGTGAAATTCGACGAACAACAGCGGCTGCTCGGGCAGCGACAATTTTGAATACAGATTGCAGGCGCGCACCTGCGGGCCGTCGAGCAGCTCGATGCGCGCCACCGGGATGCCGGACTGGATAGTGAGGATCGTCGCCTGACAGGCGGCCTCGACCGACGGGAACGGACAGACGCCCGAAGCAATCGCCTCGGGAATGCCGGAAAGGCGCAGGGTCAGCTCGGTGATGATGCCGAGCGTGCCCTCGGAGCCGACCAACAGTCGGGTCAGGTCGTAGCCGGCCGACGATTTTTTTGCCCGCCGTCCGGTCGTCATCACCTCGCCGTTGGCGAGCACCACTTTGAGCGCCAGCACATTGTCCTTCATGGTGCCGTAGCGCACCGCGTTGGTGCCGGAGCAACGCGTCGCCGCCATGCCGCCGAGCGAGGCGTCGGCGCCCGGGTCGATCGGAAAGAACACACCCTGATCGCGCAAATGCTCGTTGAGCTGTTTTCGGGTGATGCCGGGCTCGACCACGCAATCGAGGTCTTCGGCGTGCACCGCGAGCACGCGGTTCATGTCGCGGAAATCGAGCGAGACGCCGCCGCGCGGTGCGTTGACCTGGCCCTCCAGCGAGGTGCCGGTACCGAAAGCGATCACCGGCACGCGCGCGGCCGCGCACAGCCGGACCACCTCCTGGACGTCCTCGGTGCCTTGCGGAAACACCACGGCGTCCGGGGGCTGGTTGTCGATCCAGGTCACCGTGTTGGCGTGCTGCTCGCGCACCGCGCGCGAGGTCACGAGGCGGTTGCCGAACTTTTGCGCGAGCTTGGCGATGACGGCCTCGACCGCCTTGGGGTCGCCGCTGCTGTGGTCCGCCGTTTCCGCCACCGCCATCGCCTGCCCTTTACGACTGCCACATGGTTCTGGAGCAAAACTGGCCATTGGCGGCGGGCGGGTCAAGCAGGCTGCTCATCGGGAGAAGATGAAAGGGCGCTCTCTGGGCGTTTGGACCTTGGTCCCGCTGCATGGCGTGCTAGTAATGCCACGCTGGCACGTGCCGGGAATCCCCATGCTCGACCGCCCCAATCTCGAGCCGCCGTTCTTTGCGCCCTTCGTCTCTTCGGTGATGCGGGTCGAGCCGGCGTGGATCGACTACAACGGCCATCTCAACATGGCCTACTATAATGTCCTGTTCGACCGCGCGGTCGACGAGGTCTACGAGGTGCTCGACCTGGGGCTCGCTTACGTCAAGCAGCAAAAGCGCTCGACCTTCACGGCCGAGGTGCACGTGCGCTATCTGCGCGAGCTTCTGGTTGATGCCCCGGTGCGCGTCACCTTTCAGCTGCTCGATTTCGATACCAAGCGCCTGCATTATTTCGAGCAGCTCCACCACGCCGAGCAGGGCTGGCTGTCGGCCACGTCGGAGAACATGGTGCTCAACGTCGACATGGTGGCGAAGAAGACCGCCGCTTTTCCCGACAACGTGATGCAGCGGCTTGCGCTGATGAAGGCGGCGCATGACCGGCTGCCGCGGCCCGACGGCGTTGGCCGGCGCATCGCCATGAAGGCAAGCCAATGAGCACGCCGCGCGTGACCATCCGCGAGCACCGCATTCCGAGCGCGAGCAGCAAGCCCTATATCGCGGTCGAGGGGCCTGACGCCGCGCTGTGGTTCTGCGAGAACGGCGCCTCGAAGATCGGCCGCTTCGGTCCGGACCGCCAAACGTTCGCCGAGTTTGCGCTGCCGGCGCGCACCGCCATGCCGGTCGGCATCGCCACCGGCGCCGACGGCGCGCTGTGGTTCACGCAAAAATCCGCCAACCGGATCGGCCGCATCACGACCTCCGGCGCGATCGCGGAATATCATCTGCCGTCGCCGAACGCCGGACCCGACGGCATCGCGCTCGGACCCGACGGCAATGTGTGGTTCTCCGAGACCGAGATCGGCAAGATCGGCCGCATCACCCAGGACGGCGAGATCACCGAGTTCGGCGACGGCATTACTTGGGGCGCGCGGCCGCTGTCGCTCGTGGTGCGCGACGGCGCGCTGTGGTTTTCCGAAGCCGGCGGCAACCGGATCGGCCGCATCACCATGGACGGCAAGGTCACCGAGTTTCCGATTCCGAGCCGCGACAGCCAGCCGCGCGCCATGGCGGTGCACCCGGACGGCAGCATCTGGTTCGTCGAGACCTCGACCAACGCGCTCGGCCGTATCGACCGCGACGGCCGCATCACCGAGTATAAGGTGCCAACGCCGAATGCGTCGCTGCGCGGCGTCGCGGTCGGCGCCGACGGCGATCTCTGGTACACCGCCAACGCCGCCAACAAGATCGGCCGCATGGCGCCCGACGGCATCGTGCGCGGCGAGTACGATATCCCGACGCCGGCCAGCGGGGCGCGCTGCATCACGGCGTTGCGCGACGGCCGGCTGTTCTTCACCCAATACGATGCCGGACTGATCGGGGAAGTGATCGTTCCGCCCCTCGTCGTCGCTGCCCCCAGGAATGAACCGACAGCCTCGTAAAAGCCGCGCGCCGATGCCATCTTGTCGCTATGAGAATCAGCGACAAGAGCCGCAGTGGCTGACCCCGTAAAGCGCACGTTCGAACCGGCCGACCCGCCCGCCCCGGCGCCCGGCGGCATCGCGGCGCGGGCGCGCGCCGCGGCGGCTGTGGGCGGCGGCGCGGCGTATCTCGCCGGCCTCAACCCGGAGCAGCGGCTCGCGGTCGAGACGCTCGACGGCCCGGTCCTGGTGCTGGCCGGCGCCGGCACCGGCAAGACCCGCGTGCTCACCGTGCGCATCGCCCATATTCTCAGCCTCGGCCGCGCCCGGCCGAGCGAAATTCTGGCTGTCACCTTCACCAACAAGGCGGCGCGCGAGATGAAAGCGCGGGTCGGCGACATCGTCGGCCATGTGGTCGAGGGCATGCCGTGGCTCGGCACCTTCCACTCGATCGGCGTGAAGATTCTGCGCCGCCATGCCGAGCTGGTCGGGCTCAAGAACGACTTCACCATTTTGGACGTCGACGACCAGATCCGGCTGCTCAAGCAGCTTCTGGAAGCCGAGAACATCGACGAGAAGCGCTGGCCGGCGCGCGTGCTGGCCTCGCTCATCGACGGCTGGAAGAACCGCGGGCTCACGCCCGAGCAGGTGCCGACGGGCGAAGCCGCCGCCTTCGCCAACGGCAAGGGGTTGAAACTCTACAAGGCCTATCAGGAGCGGCTGAAGATCCTCAACGCCGCCGACTTCGGCGATCTGCTCTTGGAAAACATCCGGCTGTTCCGCGAGCAGCCCGAAGTGCTGCGCCAATATCAGTCGCGCTTCAAATTCATCCTGGTCGACGAGTATCAGGACACCAACGTCGCGCAGTACCTGTGGCTGCGGCTGCTGGCGCAGCGGACGCCTGCCACCTCTCCCCGCGTGCGGGGAGAGGTCGTCGCGCGAAGCGCGGCGGGTGAGGGGGCGCTTCAGCTGCCTGAGCGAGCGGGGACGGGGGGGGGGGGGGGGGGCGGGCCGGCCCCGCCCCCCCCGCGCGGGCGGGGGGCGCGGCGCCGCGGCCCCCCCCCCCGCCGCCCCCCGCCCCGC
>Ga0335081_10000629_pt1 | contig 58777 bp, 61 predicted proteins | sample Lox_Sample_35_FD_206713 | JGI IMG/M metagenome (GOLD analysis project Ga0335081, IMG submission 206713) | Soil microbial communities from Loxahatchee National Wildlife Refuge, Florida, United States - Lox_Sample_3.5 | ecosystem: Environmental > Terrestrial > Soil > Wetlands | place: USA...
TCGTGCACATGGTGCAGAAGGGCGAACGCGAGGCGCGCCAGGCCAAGAAAGAGATGGTCGAGGCCAACCTCCGCCTCGTCATCTCCATCGCCAAGAAATACACCAACCGCGGCCTGCAGTTCCTCGATCTCATTCAGGAAGGCAATATCGGCCTGATGAAGGCCGTCGATAAATTCGAGTACCGCCGCGGCTACAAGTTCTCGACCTACGCCACCTGGTGGATCCGCCAGGCGATCACGCGATCGATCGCCGATCAGGCCCGCACCATCCGCATCCCGGTGCACATGATCGAGACCATCAACAAGATCGTGCGCACGTCGCGGCAGATGCTCAACGAGATCGGCCGCGAGCCGACGCCGGAGGAGCTGGCCGAAAAACTGGGAATGCCGCTGGAGAAGGTGCGCAAGGTCCTCAAGATCGCCAAGGAGCCGCTGTCGCTGGAGACGCCCATCGGCGACGAGGAGGATTCGCACCTCGGCGATTTCATCGAGGACAAGAACGCGATCCTGCCGATCGATGCCGCGATCCAGTCGAACCTGCGCGAGACGACGACGCGGGTGCTCGCCTCGCTGACCCCGCGCGAGGAGCGCGTGCTGCGCATGCGCTTCGGCATCGGCATGAACACCGACCATACGCTGGAAGAGGTCGGCCAGCAGTTCTCGGTGACGCGCGAGCGCATCCGCCAGATCGAGGCCAAGGCGCTGCGCAAGCTCAAGCATCCAAGCCGGTCGCGGAAACTCCGCTCGTTCCTCGACAACTAGCCGTCACCGGAGCGGCCCTCGAAGGGCGACGGCCCGGGACTCTCGGGCCGCATCCTTCGAGGCTCGCTGACGCTTCGCGCCTCAGGATGACGGATTGTCGCCGAGCGCCATTCCGCTCTTTGGTGATAACGCGGAAAGGCGGCACCTTTCCTCCATAACGCCCCTTCCTGCATGCAACACCCCGGAATTTTGCCGCGCCGGCGCCCTTCCGCGGGCGCAAATTCGTGGCATAATTTCCGTTCGATGGGGATCGGGGGCCGGCGTCGGGCGCTCCCGTTGCCGACATCATGTGCGTAGCGTGGGGGCGTAGCGCATGGCTGGCAAAAAGCGCGCCAAGGGGCGCAAAATCGAGATCAACGGCGAGACCGCCGAGCTGTTGGCGGCGCGCGCCGCTGCGCTCGGCATCAGCGTCGCGGACTTGCTGGCTGTGATCGCCGGCAGCAAGCCGGCTGCAACGCCGCAAACCGCGAAGCACGATGCGCCAATGGTTACGGGCGACGCATCCGCCGCCGCCGGCAATGCCGCCAATGCGCCAGCCACGCAAACCGAAGCCGGACCGCCCGACGCGCGCTGGCGCGCGGTCAAGGCCTGGATCGACAGCTGGGGCAAAACGAACGAATTGCCGCGACCGAAGCTCGGCAAATAAACCGGCGGGAAACGCAAAGGCCTAAGGCCGCGTCTGCGTCATGCCCGGGCTTGACCCGGGCATCCACGTCTTTAGACCGGCACAGCCTTTAAGGTGTGGAGGGCCGAATCCGGCCGATACACGATGCCCGAAGCCTGGTCGCTCCACGCGCAGCTCGAAAACGACACGACGTCCGTCGGCGACCTGCCGCTCTGCCGCGTGCTGGCGATCAATGACGCCGACTATCCGTGGCTCATCCTGGTGCCGCGCCGCGCCAACATCACTGAAGTCATCGACTTGGAGGCCGCCGACGCCGCGCGCCTGGTTGACGAGATCGCGCAGGCCTCGCGCGTCCTCAAGGACGTCACCCGCTGCGACAAGCTCAATATCGCGGCGATCGGCAATGTGGTGCCGCAGCTTCACACCCACATCGTCGCGCGGTGGAGAACCGATCCGCTATGGCCGAAGCCAGTGTGGGGCGTCGCTCCGCCACGCCCCGGCGATGCTGCGTCTTTTGCCCGTTTTCTTGCTACGATTCGAGATCGACTCGGAGGTCAGCAAATAGACTCGTGACCGCACGCCTGAATGGGAAAGCGAATAAAAACCGCGAAGCGCCGAATCAATCGGCCGTCGGAAACCGCCGGCGCGCAGCGGCGGACTGGTCGGCCGCTTCATCGATCACCGCAAAGGCGGTCTCGAAGGCGCCCGTCACGGTGGCGACGATGCGCGCCAGGCCGCGGCGCCATGGGGTCGAAGGCGCAGGATGTTTTTCAGAAAGCGACAGGGTCGTCATAAGCGATGGTCTTTCGGTAAAGCCGGATTGCTGCTGGATCGCCGTCAGATGCGCGTCGAGGACGACAGGATGCGTTCGATCTCGCACTCATGCTCGTCGGTCAGGAATTTGCCGCCGCTTTCGAGATAGGCCGCGATTTCGCGTTCGGCGGCGCGCTGGCGCCCCTCCAGCATTGAATCGAGCAGGCGGCTAAACAGCCCGGGCCAGCACTTCGGCTTCGGCGTGGCGAAAAAATCGTACTGTCCGTCCGCGGTGCGAACGTAGGCCATGGTGTCATACTCCGGTCGAAGCCTGCCGGCGCGAAAGCGTCTCAAGCGGGCTCCATTGGCTTTATTGCGTTGCAATATATTCAGAGAGTTCCACATCGCAACGCATTGGAGTGCATGGATTCCATGCGCCCGGCTCATACGTTGCACTGCAATATAAGCGTCACAAAGCCACAATCCGGCAAAGTGCCCGTAAAATGGGGATGGGAAGCAGCGGAGCCGCCGCTTTCCCGTCGCAGGCGTTGCCGAAGGGTTAAGGCGCCGGGCGCTAAATCTTTACCACGCGCTCACCAGCTCATTTCCAATTCCTTGGAGACGTCGAGCGTGTTGTGCAGCGCGCCGTTGACGACGTCGAACACGCGCCGCGCGCTCGACATGCGAATGGCGTCGCCCTGCTCGAGCCGATAGATCGAGGAAATGCTCGGCTTGGCGCCTGGCAGGCGGCTGACGATGTCGACGATCTCCCAGCCGAGCTGCTCTTGCCTGATCTGGCGCAGGCGGCGGAACCGCGCTTTGAGGGCTTTCTGGCGTTTGGCCATGGCGTTGCGCCGCCTCAAGGCCGATGCCGCAGCGGCGATCGCGCCGCCGCGGACCGCTTGGCGCCGATCGGCTGCCTAACGGCTTGCGGCCGAGCATGACCGTCGCCGCACGCCGGCGCTTGCGAATCAAGCGCCGACCGTTGCCGAGGGTGCGCGGCGCCGCGCATTGCGTTTGCGGAGATCGAGCTGCCACCCCTCGGCGTCATGCCGGGTGGCTAAGAGATATGGCAGCTAAATGCAAGTCATTGATTTTCTTTATAGTATTTGAGTTGTGGTTAGGCTCTATTGACAATCATTGATAATCAATACCTATTCTTTGAGTTGCATGATCCGCGAGCCGGTTGTAGGCTCGTGGCGGGGGAATGCGATGAGTCGCACCGATCAATTCGAACCACAAGCCGACGGCGGCCGGAGCGGCGCGGGCGATTCGGCCGAGCCGATTGACAGCAGCAAAGCCGCCGAAGACATCGGCATCGCCGTGCTCGAACTGGCGGATCGCGCGCGCGACGCCGGGCTTTGCTCGATCGGCTACCTCCTCGAAATGGTGGCGCTGGAAGCCGGCGCGGAAGCCGCAGCGCGGCAGTGGCCGGCCGACAGGTCGGAGGGCTAAACGCCGCCTTTGCCGCGGGGAGACCGCGGCGAGCCGAGCGCGTCTGTGCTACTATTCCGGCGGGGCGCAGCGATCAGGAGGCGCCGGGCATGGTGGCCGGCCGTTGCTTTCGTGGCTCTCGTCTTGGCTTTCGTCGTGGCTTTCGTCTTGGCGCGGCGGCGGGCGGCGCCGCACTCGTAGTGGCGCTTGCGGCCACTCTTGGCGCGTCGCGCGCCTTCGCCTTTTCCGCCTCCTTTGCATGGTGCCCCGAAGCTTCGCCGAACTTCGAGATCAAGGATGTGCCGGCCGGTACGGTGAGCCTGCAGTTCGCGATGACGGATCTCGACAAGCCGTCGTTTCATCATGGCGGCGGCACGGTCGGTTATCGCGGCCAGAGCGAAGTGCCATGTGGCGCCTTCGCCTCCGGCTTTGTCGGCCCCGCGCCGCCGCCGGGCGAAGTCCACACCTACGAATTCGTCATCAAGGCGCTGGCGCAGAACGGCACGGTGCTGGCGACAACGACGGCGCAGAAGAAATTTCCGCAGTAGCGGTTGCGCACCGATAGCAGTGACCGCGGCGTTGCCTCCGCAATAGCGTCCGCGGCGCCGCACTCACGCCGACCGAACAAATTAGTTCCCGGCGGCGCCGCTCACTTTTTCTTTCAACCCCTGACTTAAGTCGACCGGCGCACGTTCCATCGCCACGACATCTCCTTTGATCCATCACCGAACGAACCAAGCGCGGCCGGATTCGCCCAACACAACGCGACGCCGCGGTGAGGGCTCAAGAGGAGTCACGGGATGCGTTGTTTGCGTTTTGCCGGCCTGCGCCGGTTGGGAACGATCGTGCTGTCAACCGCTGCCGTGTCGGCAGTCCCCATTGCCAACCCGGCGGCAGCGCGGCCGCATCGGCATATACGCGACTTACATCACGCTCATTATTTGCATCGCGCCCATTTTGGGCAGCAGCGTCGTTTGGCATCGCGCACCGCATATGCCGCGTCGTATCCGACCGGCTTTGCGCCTTTTGCTGCCGTGCATTATCGCCAGAGCCGCGCCCGCTTCACCGCGGGCGGAGGGACGCAGACGAATTGGGCGCAAAGCCCGCCGCAGCAGAAATGGAGCCAGAACACTTGGCACCAGAACGCTTGGCACCAGAATACTTGGGGCGAGAATAATTGGCACCAGACGGTCTGGCGCGACACTCAATGGAGCGGAAATAGCGCGTTCGGCGGCACTTCCGCGGTCGGCGGCATGGCGGCGGCGCAGGCGAGCGCGGCGGGCATTCCCGTTTCGCTGGTCGAACGCGTCATCAAGCGGGAGAGTGGCGGCAATCCGCGCGCGGTCAGCCGCGGCAATTACGGGCTGATGCAGATCCGCCTCGGCACCGCACGCGCCATGGGCTACACCGGCTCGGCCGCGGGCCTCCTCGATGCGCAGACCAACATGACCTATGCGGTGCGCTATCTCGCCGGCGCCTATCGAGCCGCCGGCGGCAACGAGAGCCGCGCCGTCGCGCTCTATGCCAGCGGCTACGACGCCATCGCCAAGCGGCAAGGGTTCTCGCCTTATGGCGCGCCGTCGACGATGGTGGCCAATACGTTCAGCGCACCGAGCTTTGCGGCATATCAGCCATTCCAGGCCGAGGATCAATTCGCGCGGCCGGTACGCTATCGCCGATGGCATTATCGTCGCCATCCGGTCTGATGCGGCTTCTCGCCAAACGAAGCGACGCGGTGGCGGCTCCTACAGCGCCGCGACCGCGCTCACCTCGACGAGAAACTGCTCCTGCACCAGGCGGTCGATGATCAGAAGCGTGTTCGGCGGATAAGCGCCATTCACGAACAGCTTCGGGAATTCGCGCGCGCGATAGGCCATGAATTTCGGGATGTCCTGCGAGTGCACGAGGTAAGTTGTGAACTCCACCAGGTTGGCGAAGCTTGCGCCCTGCGAGGCCAGCGCCGCGCCGATATTGGCGAAGGCAAGCGTGCATTGCGCATCGAAATCGGGCGGCGCCTTGCCGTCCTTGTCGGCGCCGATCTGGCCGGCGATGAACAGGAACTCGGAGGCCTTGACCCGGGTCAATTGCGAATACTGGCCGAGCGGCCTGCCCAGCGTTTCGGGATTGAGAATTTGAATTTGCGGCATAACGGTCTCCACGTCATTTGACATGTCGGGAGGAGAGATTAGCGCGGCGCGCGGAATGGAGCATCAGCACTTGCGCGCCGCGTTCGCCTTCCCATCTGTGGCAACGGGGCAAAGGACTGATGCATGAGCTTTTCACGCGCCGGCTTCGCTTCCTTCGCATTCACCGATGCCGCCCCTTACGATGCGGTCTCGCGCCGCGCCGCGCTTGACCGGCTCGACATGCTGGCAACCGTATTCGATACCGCGTTCATCCTGCCGGGGACAAACGTGCGGTTCGGCGTGGAATCGCTCGTTCGCCTCGTGCCGGGCGTCGGCGACGCCATTGCGTCAATGCTGTCGTTTTATCTGCTGTATGAGGCGCGCCGGCTCGGCGTGCCGCGGCTTCTGTTCGCGCGCATGCTCGGCAACGTCCTGCTTGAAGGCACGGTCGGCATGGTGCCGGTCGCCGGCGATGCGTTCGACGTGTTCTTCCGCGCCAACCGGCGCAACGTGGCGCTGCTGCGCCGGCATTTTGCCCGGGTCGGATATTGAAAAGATCAGGCGGTCTTCTTCCAGCTCGCGTCGTCACGCGGCTTCTTCTTGGCGCCCGAGCGGGTGATGCTCTTGATCTTGACCGGCGGTTTGCCGGATTTTTCGGCAATGGCGCGGTCCTGCTCGATCAGAAAGCCGTGCGCCGGCTTGTCGCCGTCGATGCCGCCGGTGAGCTCGCGCGGCACCTTGCGGTTCGAGCGCTGTGTGCCGTCCTCATAAAGGACGTCGAACATGACGAATTCGGAGTTCTGTCCCGGCTTGCGCGGCATGGTTGTTCTCCGTCTTGTTGGAGCGTGATTAATCGCGAAAGCGGCGTCCGCCCTCGGGCTCAGGCTCAAGATCGTTGTGAACGTAAACGCCGGCGCGATGGTGCGACGCCGGCGCTTGATTTGCCGGGTATATAGAGGCGGAGGCCGTGTTTTGCAATCGCGACGGCCGGCGTTGCTTAATCGGCGGCCTCGACGATACGGATGTCGCGCACAGCACCGTCGCCCAACGCTTCGAGGGCTTTCTTATAGGCCGGGCTGTTATAGGCCGCGATCGCCTGCTGGAGGCTCGGAAACTCCGAGATCACGATGCGCTCCTTCTGGCCCGACTCGAACGCGGCGGCCGCCGTGCCGCGCGCGATATAGCGGGCGCCGAACGGCGTCACCGCGGGCGGCGCCAGCTTGGCATAGGCTTCGAGCTTCTTCGGATCGGAAATCGAACGATAGACCGTCACCCAATAGGCTTTCGGCATTTTGCAACTCCGTGCAGGCGCCGGGCTGGGCCGGCGCGGTTTACGACAACAGCTCGTCCGGAAGCCGGTCGGGCGTATAGGCGCGCGGGGCATTATTCATCATCAGCCGGGTGAATGGCCAGCACAGCGATACACCCATCGCCATGGCGATGAGCACGTGCCAGTCGCCGGTGACGATGACGAGGCCGATCGGCGTGACGATAAAAAGCAGCCCGGCGGCGATCAACGTGCCGAACAGCATCTTGTAACGCCACGCCGTCATGCCGGCGGTGAAGCGGATGGCGCCGGCCCCGTGCGCCAAAAGACGGGCGTGCAGGTCGCGCACGAAATCGCGGTACAACGGCGTTTGCGTCTTATCCGGCAGGCCGCTCGACGACGCATTGGACACCGTGACGGCGGGACTGTCGATGAATTCGATTTTGCACTGGTCGATCACATTGTCCGCGTTGCCGAGCGCCGCGGTCTGCAGATGCACCGCGGCGAAACTGGCATAAGCCTGCCGACGCATCTGCCCGTTGCTGGTCCAGGTGATCCCGTCCTCGTCGATGCCGATGCCGTGATTGGGATTGCGCAGAACAAGGCGCGCGCCGCCGGCAACGTAAAAATACACGTCGTAGCTGCGCGAAATTTGCGGGTGCGGCGGCAAATCGGGCATGACCGACTGATTGGTCGATTCAAGCTGCGATCACGTTCAAGCCCGATTGTGGCCGGCACGCCTGGCAACACAGGCCGCTGCAAAGTTGCTATGGTTCGGCGGTTTAACAATCCGGCGGGAGGCCTATTGCCATGTCGTTTTTCAGCGCGCTGTTCGGCCGCGGTAAATCGGCGCCCGCCGCCAAGGTCTCCGATCCGGTCGAATACAAGGGCTATATCATCCGCGCGGCCCCGTATAAGAACAACGGCCACTATCAAACGGCCGGCGTGATCGCGCGCGAGGTCGGCGGCGAGCACAAGGAGCACCGCTTCATCCGCGCCGACTCCTATGCCTCCTACGACGACGCGGTGACGTTCACCATCAACAAGGCGCGCCAGATCATCGATCTGCAGGGCGAGCGGATTTTCGATTGAACGTCATTCCGGATCGCCGCGTCCGGCGAGCCCGGAATGATAAATCAGGACACCCCTTCGACGATGCGCAAATCGCGGTCGGCGCCATTGCCGAGCACCTTGAGCGCTGCCTGGTAGCCGGCGCTGTCATGGGCCTCGGCAGCTTTCTCGACGCTGTCGAACTCGATCACGACGACGCGTTCCTTGATGCCCTTCTCGTAGGCCTTGGCCGCCGTGCCGCGGGCCAGGAAACGGCCGCCGGCGGCGGTAATCGCCGGACCGGCCAGCTTGGCATATTCGGCCAGCGCAGCCGGGTTCGAAATCGAAAAATAGGTGGCAATCCAATAGGCCTTGGCCATGACGTTCTGCTCCCTTTCCATCGAGGAGAGATTATCAGGCTGGATGCAGCAAAGGCGAGACCCGCGGACGAGATGGGGTGGCGCGCTAAGCCGCCGCTTCGTCGGCGGTGTCGGGTTTCCCGGCCTTGAGCCGTTTGAGCAGCGTGCGCAGCGAGGTGATTTCCGCTTCCAGCATGGCGAGACGCTGAACGACTTCGGCGGCGCTGGGCGAAGCGTCGGCGGCGCGTTCGACACCGGTGAAGGCCAGCCCGATCTCGTCGTTGCGGCGCCACTGCACCCGCGCGCGCCCGGTCAGCTCGCGTTGCGGGATATAGAGCTCGACGACGTCGGGCAGCGTCACGGTGTCGGAAAAGATGATGCGTGCGCCTTTCTCAGAGAGGTCGCGCACGAGGCACGCCAGCGCGCCGCGCTTGCGGCTGACATAGCCAAAGCCGCGCAGGAAGCTCTTGCTCCGTCTCAATCCGCGGCGCTCGCCCATGGTCCCGTCACCGGCGCGCAAGTGTACGAGCTATTTACGCAGATGAGGCTAAGTGCGGCCTTACCGGCAAGCGACCGCGGCGCGGGACGAAAATTCTCTTTTCTGTCAGTGGCTTAAAGCGGCAAATTCGGCCGGCAATCACCACGCCGATAACAGCCGGCTGAGATCATAAGCGACCGCGCCGAGCACGCAAAGCAAGAGGCCGCCCCCGATCAGGCCGAGCATGATGGCGGAGTTCACTCGCGCGAGAGTGTGCTTGTCGAAATGAGCCTTGTCGGCGAGATGGGCCATGATCCCTGTCCCCTGGCAGCTGTACTGCCCTCGCTTCGGCGCCCCCTCCGGACCAAAATTTACTTCGGCTCACGCCTTTTAGCATCGTCCGGCGAAACAAGCCAGCATTGCAATCGCCGCGTGGCTTCCACGCCCGACGCAAGATCGGCTGCCGTCGCCAGTGCCCCGGATTTGGCCTAAGCTTCTCATCGAACAAAAATGCTCGATAGGTGGAGGCGCGGGATGCATGTGTTCAGCGTGGTAAAGGAAGCCGAGTTCGATCCGAAAAAACACGTCGAGAAGATACTGGGCACGATCGAAGCCGGCGACGTGACGGTCGCCTGTTGGGAGCCGGGACAGATCAGCCCCTATCATTGTCACCCGCACGCGACCGAGATTTATTTCTGCTTCGAAGGCGGCGGCACCATGCGCACGCCGGACGAGACCGTTGCCGTCGTTCCCGGCGCCTTCGTCGTTCATCCGCCCGGCGAGGTGCACGAATATGCCAACGGACAGCAGCGCACCCTGCTATTCCGCGTCCGCTATGGCAGCGACATGGCCGCGCGCCATTTGGACTGGCGCGGCCGGCCGGCCTGGAAGCAAAGCGCCGAAGACGCCGACTATTACCGCCGACACCCCGCGGCGTAAGTGCCGCCTGCCCGCGACGCGTTATTGCCGGGAGCGGTAGCGCCCCGGCGCGCCGGAATACCAGTTGTTCGGCTCGCAAAAGTCGGCATTGCCGCGCTTCGAGGCCAGGCATTGCGCCATCGACGTGTAGGTGCAGTCCTGAGCCGGACCTGTCATCAAGCAATAAGGATAGGCCGAACTCGACTGTGCGAACGCACTGGAGCGGCCGAATGCTGCGGCCAGTAAGAATGTTGCGGCCAGTACTATGGCCATCATGAGCCGGCGCATGGATTATTCTCCATCATTGGCAATTTTGGACACTGATTAACGCGCAACAGCAGGCCCGTTGCGGTTGACCTCGGGGCCGCCTGCCGTTGCTCTCGCCAATCTCTAACTCTCGGCGCGTGCGAATATTCCCACGGCGGATTGCCCCTGCAGGTGACTCGGAGTGTCCGGCTTGCTAACACCTGCCGCCGACAAAAACGGAACTGGGGAGGACCGATGTTCAAGAAGCCGCATTGTCCGGTCATTGCGATCGAGGAGCATTATTGGGACGAAGAGCTCGCCAAGACCTATACCGGCGGCGAGGCCGGCCGGCCGGGCGAGCAATCAAAACGGCTGCATGATTTCAACACGATCCGCATCAAGGAGATGGACGAGACCGGCATCGACATTCAGGTGATCTCGCACGGCGCGCCGTCGACGCAGAAACTGCCGGCCGAGACCGCCGCTGCGCTGACCCGCCGCGTCAACGACCGGCTGCATGCGGCGATCGCAGGCAATCCGCGTTTTGCCGCTTTCGCGGCCCTGCCGACCGCGGTGCCGGAAGCGGCCGCCGACGAACTCGAACGCACCGTCAAGCTCGGCTTCAAAGGCGCCATGCTGCACGGCCTCGCCAACGGCAACTTTCTCGACCACCGGCGGTTCTGGCCGATCTATGCGCGTGCCGAAGCGCTCGACGTGCCGATCTATCTGCATCCCTCGCTGCCGAACGCCGACGTGATGCGCATCTATTACGAGGACTACGTCAAGGACTTCCCGACGGTGGCGCGGCCGGCCTGGGGCTACACCGTCGAGACGGCGACGCTTGCCATCCGCCTCGTGCTCTCCGGCGTGTTCGAGAAGCATCCCAAGCTGAAAATCATGCTTGGCCATCTCGGCGAGACGCTGCCGTTTCTGGTCTGGCGGATCGATCAGGCGCTGGCGCGGCCGGGGCAGAAGTCGATCAGCTTCCGCGACATTTTCTGCGGCAATTTCTACATCACGACCAGCGGCAATTTCTCCAATCCGGCGCTGCTGTGCTGCGTCATGGAAATGGGCATTGACCATATCCTGTTCGCGGTCGACTGGCCGTTCGTGATGAACCCGCCGGCGACGCAATGGATGGAAGGCGTGCCGCTGTGCGACGAAGACAAGGCCAAGATCCTGTCCGGCAACGCCAAACGGTTGTTGCGGATGTGACGACGCCGGTCAATTTTCCGACAACCTCCGTAACGAGGCGCATTAGTACGCAGGCGCAAATGACGAAGATCGTGCAGCGTGCGCCGACAAATCGGCGGGACGCCCATCGCTGACCAAAAAGGCCCCTCTTTGGCGCATGTTTCCCGTTGAAATTGCTTCATATTTTGGCTTCGTTTTGCAAATTCACTCGTCTACTGGCTCTATTATGGCCCATCTTCCTTCCGCCCTGTGTCTTCCTTCACCCCCGACTTGCGTCACCTCTCTGTTAAGAACAAGGCTTTCAAGTCGCCGAGCGCATTGTCGCGGCGGCTCACAGCCCGGCGTTCGTAGCGATCGAGCTTGAGCAGTTCAGGCAACATCTGTGTAAGCGGTGCAGTCGGCCGATCTAACTGCACCTTTCCGCGGACTACGGCATTTGAAGACGCGGCCGTGTTGATCGAAATAGCCTTCAGCCTGCGTATATGATCAAGCTCAGCGTGGGCGATGGTGCGAGCGAGCCAAAACCGCGCTACCTCGCTCTCATCCACCCCGAGTGGCGTCGGTGAGAGCTAAGCCAATCCGCACGGCCGATAATGGGCAATTCCGAAGCGACGTGCGTCAGAAGTGAGCGGGTGGACCGACCGTGTCCAGCCAGGAGATGGACGAGGCAGTGGACCAAATGTGACGTCTCGCAATCAAGGTCGACAGGCATGGCGCGCCGTTTCAGCCCTTAGCGCCGGTAAAAAAATCTCAAACGTCGTTCCATGGTCTCCTCCCAATCGACAAAAAATGTGGCCGTTGAGAGTCCTCACGGTGTGACGCACTTTCACTAACCCAAACCCGCAACCGGGGCCCTTGGTGGTTGCGAATGGCTTGAATAACCTGTGTATCATGTCGTCGGGCATTCCAATACCATCACCGGCCATCTCAATAAGCACGTGATCGTTAGGAACGGGCGCGGTCTTTAGCTGCGTCTGGCACTGGGCCTTGGTGACATTGCGTGCTCGAATGCAAAGAGTACCGCCAACGGGCATGGCTTCACAAGCATTGACCACGAGGGAAATCAGCATCTCGCCGACCTAGCTGACCCCAATCTGACGGACGGCATCGCTCATGCTCTGGCCTTACGAGACCAGAACAAGCGGCGGCGGGAAAAGCTCCCCGTAAGCCGGTTTGGCTAATGGCTTGGCCGAAATGCATTGAGCGCTGCACGCATCACCGCCGGTTACGAAATCGGAACGGCATTGCATCGTTACCTGCTGGCGCCAGCCTGCAAGGGCAGTGAGCAGAGATTTTAGCTAATTGGGCCTTCTCAGCGTACCATAAGGTAGCAGGCCCACCCGGCGGCAGCGACACCCAGACCGATGAGTATCAGATCGAGTTTGTTAAAAACGGCGCGTTTCATTCTGTTAAGGTACCGGCTGGCGGTAAAAATGCCCTTAAGTCGTCGCGGGCCCACGAAAGACGATAGCCGTACCTGATGTCTTTTGCTCGGCAATCACCTGTGAAATATAGGTCATTGGCTCCGAACCTCCGGGGGCGTGGTTGGGTCGATCGCTTTAGCCACATTTTAAAATGCCGCGTGTTTAAACGTATGCAGCGGCCAGATGGCGGAATGGAAACGCGGAAGTCGTGCAAGACTTTTTATCCTTGGTTCAAATCCAGGGTCTGGCCTCCACTTTAGGCCCGCGTCGGCTGGGGGCATGTTTCGGCGAGCCGAGGTGCCTTGGCGGCCCCTTGCGTGTGAGCGGCCGGCAAGATGATTTACAGTTGTTTAGTATCGAATTGTTCGCGTTGGCCTATGGGCGAAAACACCAACTCCCGCAATCGAAGGGAATTGCGTAAGTCGCCACGCTATATTTTGCACTACAATGCGCGGATAGGCCGATGCAAGGTCCGGGAGAGAGCCGACCAAAGCGGCAGGGGCGGTGTGATGTTTGCCGCTGTCAGGCACCTCTCACCTTGGTGTTGAACATTTAGTGTGAAATCTTCCGATGCCAGGCGGAGGGCGCGCAACTCAGTCCGGCGACCGGAAGCGGCGCCAGAATTTCTCGATTGGCGGTTTATCGAGTGCGGTTACGGATCCGGCGTCGATCAGCTCCATGGCGGCTAGAAGTGCAGCCGCATGTGTTCCGAGATCGGAATGAGTTACAAGCTTCCGTCCCCAACGTCCCTCAATTCTTAGGTGTCTACCATCGCTTCGGCTTATTTTGGTGCGCCATTTTCCCGGCATCTGTTCGAATGCCTCTATCACGAATCGGTTGTATCGCACTGGAACCCCCCGCCCAGCGCGTTAGAGCACAAGTACGACCACGATCGCGGCGGCCACCAAAGCCACCACGATTAGGGCGAGGATCATCGCCGATGCGCCAAACTTTCGGTTGTCCAGGTCGCCGCTCATGGCGGCGGAAGGTGCGCAAAGGAACTTAATGCAAAATGGCCACGATCAAAGAAATGGCCCCCCATCGCGGTTAAAAGCTCACTGACGGCGTTGCGGAGTCGCGCCTGCAGCTCAGGTGGTCAGGCTAACAATCGGCGGAAAGTCGAGGGATTCGAACCGCCGACACGGTTGCCGGTGTGCCGCATCTGCGCGGCGCCTTAAGCCGCTCGGCCGCCTCGACCGGGCGCAATGAACAGGGGATTTAGTTACTCCGACGTAACCGGGCTACCACCGTTCTTTTACGAATTAGAGCTACGAATTACGGCTATCTTGGCGCAGCAGGGTTCTGTCTGAGCCCCAGCAGTTGCCAGGGAGGCCCCGACCGATCGCCGGGCTTCTTTCATTCATGGCGTTGACCGGCCGATGAAGGGGCCGACGCGTCACTCGGGCGCGCCCAGTACTGGGTGATCGAGCGCAATACCGACTTGTCGGCCACAGAGGAAAGCTGCATACTTGGATTATGTATGTAGCGTATGTTGTGTTAGCGTCGAAGGATGACCGCGCCGAGCTTTGGGCCGGCACCGGCACAGCGGCGAAGGCGCTCGGTAACGTCCGGGACTATTTGCCGTCGGGATGGCTCCTCACATTGACCGGAGAAAGGCTGTCCACTGCAGAAGCCGCGGCACTGGATATTCCCCCCGGTGGTGTACGCTGGCTGAGTGACGCGTCTCACAGCAAGGCTCGCCAAGCGGCTGTGGGACTACAGCCCGGCGGCTGAAGTTGTGCGCCTTCGGGCATGGCGGATGAGACACAAGACCGCCGCTCAGTACGAGTGCGCACTCGAAATTCGAAACAGGATGGTTGGTGTCTGCTACTCCCAGCCTCTGATAATGGGCATGAGGCTGATGTCGGCGAACGTTAGTCCGGTCCTCGCCTCAGCACTTCGATGAGCGCGATGACGACTTGGCGGCGGCGGGAAGCGTCTGGGCGCAGGGCCTTCCCCCTTCTGGTTCGAAGCTCTGTTTCAACTTCAAGCCTTGGCGGTAGCACCGAAGAAGGCCATTAGAGCGTGCCGATCGCTCAACCCCTCAACACGCGAGCCCTCTCCTATTTTCAGGCGCAAGCTCGCTCGAAGCGGATCTGAACAGGCTGGGAGAGCCCCGCTGCAGCCTAGTAGCCGGCGGCTGTATGGGTAAGCGTCCACAACTTTACTATGGTGTTGTGGATAATCCACATTCGGCCGTTGTCGATCAGGAGCACCAAGTTTAGGCTCGCCTTGGGACTGCGGCCGGGTTAGTGGGGGCTATGGTGAAAAAGATTGGCATTCTGCTCGCGGCGTTGGGATTTGCCTGGCCGGCCTTTGCCGGCAATATGGTGGTGAAGGCACCGCCGCCACCGCCCGTTACTGCGCCTAACTGGATGGGCTTTTATATCGGCGGAAACGTTGGTTATGGCTGGGGTACGGCAAACGACGGTATATCGTTTTTTCAATCTCAGGCCACAGTGGGGCCGGGGGGGCCACCTTTCGCGAGTTTAACTGCGTCTGACAACAATAGACTTAGCCGCGCCATCGGCGGTATTCAGGCAGGTTATAATTGGCAAGCTCAAAATTATTTGGTTGGCTTGGAAGCAGACATTCAGGACTCAGGAAAGTGGGGCTCAAGCACTTATGGCGGTACGATCATTGATACTTCCAATGGCAATAATCTCGGGACCATAACGTCCGCGGGCAAGATTGAGTGGTTTGGCACAGTACGTGCTCGCATCGGCGTCACCAGCGATCGGTGGCTCGTATATGGGACCGGCGGCCTCGCCTATGGTGAAGTCAAGGCCAATGGCAGCGTACTGCCCGCGATCTCGAACGCCCTTGTCCCAAACTTCCCGGTCGTTTGGAATGACTCTGCGACGAAGGCCGGCTGGACACTCGGAGCGGGTGTAGAGAACGCAATTCCTTCCAGCAACTGGAGTTGGAAGATCGAGTACCTGTATATCGATCTGGGCAAAATAAACGCCGGTGTTTCCGGTGGCCTCGGCAACTGCTATGGTCCGCCTGGCGGTCCTTGCAATGGCCCGTTGGTGACGCCAGCATTTGGAACTGTCACGACAAAAATCACGGACAATATCATTCGTCTTGGCGTCAACTACAAATTCCACTGACGCGGGTAGTAGTCGACTAGCGCTGGTCATATCAGAACTCTGCACAAAGCAGCATAAAGCCTAGGGTGATCCAAACACTCGGAAGGGACGACCTTTGTGCCAATTGACGATCTCTTCGAGGTGGCCCCGGATCGTCGGTCGACACCGCCAATACTGGTTCGCGATCCGCCTCCCGGATGATCGCCACCATCTGCTCTTCAGTGAACCGACCTTGCCGCATGGCTCCCTCCGAATTCGGGAGCGCCAGTCTCTCAACTAATCGGTGGTCCGAAAATCCTAGGGCAGGTCACTGTCGCTCCCGCGACTTTATTCACCTTCCGGACTCTAGCCCTTGCGGCTGCAATTAGAGTCCCCACCGACTTCATCAGTCAAATGGTGCGTAACGCGAGTCACTCACTTTTGGGGCCAAAAAGGGACACTAATCCTGTGCAAAATTACCCAACTCGCGTTGCTTTCTCGCCTCGAATCATTATTAAGATACAGGCGGAAAGAGTCGTTAGTTTACTGAGTGAGTGCGCGTGCCTGCCTGGCCGGGGGAAGGTATGGAGCTTTTTTTATTTGGAATTTTTGCCACGCTAACGCCATCTGCCGCGATAATGGCGTGGCTCCTGTGGCAAGCCGACGACGCTGATTTTGATCTTGATCTCGAGCGCCCGAGATAGGCGCGCTCTCAGATTAAATGAAATATACGCAGCGGCAGCCAAACTATTAGGCCCGCCCAGATGACTGTCAGCACCAGGGTCACCGTGACCAGCGCCACTGGCCATGCTTTGGCGAGCCTTCGCCATTCACCTTGAATCGGCATCTGTCGAATGCGGGTCCTTGACCGCACTCCTCATCGAAAAAATCATCGAAAGTAGGAATGGCGCGAGGTGATGGAACTGTCAAAGAGCAATCAAATAAATCATTAAAATTAAATCTCGCAATTAACTATCAAACGTCCTCTCAAAAATGACTGGTCCGCGATAGCTTCGGCGGCGTGTCATGCGATACTACTGAGCACGTCACTCCGTCAAACTAAGGGACGTTACGGCGCTTTCATTGCTGCGCAAAAAGGTTCTCAGTCGTGCACATTACGAGGCGCACCATTGTGGCGCATGTCGCTCAAATCTGAGTCAACCATCTCATTGACCAATTCGTCGAATGAAACTTTGTGATGCCACCCAAGTTTTAGCCGCGCCTTGCTGGGATCGCCGAGCAGCGCGTCGGTTTCCGTGGGCCGAAAGTAGCGTGGATCAATTTCGACGAGGACGCGACCGTCGCGCCCGTCAAGCCCCTGCTCCGCCAGGCCGGATCCGCGCCATTCGATTTTCCTGCCGATACAGGCAAACGCCCTTTCAACAAATTCGCGAACTGAATGCTCTTCACCGGTGGCTAGGACGTAGTCGTCTGGCTCAGGCTGCTGCAACATAAGCCACATTCCTTCCGTATAGTCTCTCGCATGACCCCAATCGCGTGTCGCTGCGAGATTGCCGAGGAATAGTTTGCTCTGCAGACCAAGCTCGATAGCCGCAACCGCACGGGTAATTTTTCGGGTAACGAATGTTTCGCCGCGCAGCGGACCTTCGTGATTGAATAGAATGCCATTTGATGCATGCATCGAGTAGGCTTCACGATAATTGACCGTGATCCAGTAGGCGTAAAGTTTCGCTGCGGCATAGGGCGAGCGCGGATAAAATGGCGTGGTTTCGCGTTGGGGGATTTCCCGCACCATGCCGTAGAGTTCGGAAGTTGAGGCCTGGTAAAACCGCACCCGGTCTTCAAGCCGCAGAATGCGAATGGCTTCTAACAGGCGTAGAGTACCCAAGGCATCGGCATTCGCCGTATATTCGGGCGTTTCGAACGAGACCCGCACGTGGCTCTGCGCCGCCAGATTATAGATTTCCGTGGGCTGTACCTCCTGGATGATGCGAATGAGGTTTGTCGAATCCGTCATATCGCCGTAGTGCAGGAAGAAACGGACCGCGACGCCATGCGGGTCCTGGTACAAATGATCAACCCGAGCGGTATTAAACGATGATGAGCGCCGTTTGATCCCATGGACTGTATAACCTTTGGACAGCAGCAAATCTGACAAGTAAGCGCCGTCTTGCCCCGTAACCCCGGTTATCAATGCGACGTTGTCTGCCATAGGTCATCCCGACTTAGTCGCCGTGGTATAAGGTAGCGCGATCACGGCCCTAGGAAAGCGCTTGCGGCAAACCACTGGTGTCGCCGGCACCGTAGTCCGTGCCATGTACGCGGACAGCCGCATTGTTAATCGAATGAGGCGACTGTTGGCGTCGTCCCCTTCACCTGTCAAACGATAACGGAATAAACCATTAAAATTTTAACGGTCACGAATTGACGGCGCTTGGCATTTGCTGTCGTACGAATACGGCAAAGCGGAGACCCACACCGACCACGAGCATAATCGCGAACGGCACGTAGGTCAGCGGGTACCTGTCGGGCCCATCCTCCTGCAGCGGGATGCGAATGAAATCGACAGCGAAAACGAGCATAATATAGTCTAGAGCGACCTCGCAGCATATTCGCCACAACCGTGGTCCTAACGCGTCGCGAAGTCGTGGCAAGGAAAACAGCGCCAGAAGGTAAGTACAGGCGACGCCGATCCAAAAGAACAGCATTCCTCCATTGGTTCCGGGTGCCAGGTAAAAAAACCAAAGAACCAGGCCGACGTGAACGAGCTGCGACGAAGCAAAGGCGAGTCCGAAATCGCGACCGCGGCGTGCCAAGCCGACAAAACGTGATCCAAAAAGCTTAGACATCGCTCCGCCGGCATAGGCTGGCCAAAACAATAGGAACGACCATCTGGCGGTCAACCGCAACGCGATCGTGGTACCCCTTTCTCGGACACCGAAGATCACTAGGACCGTCGCCGCCAACATAAACGCGACGACGAACGCTAGTCCGATCCAAGACGACGTTGTTGCCGGCCACCACTTCAGGCCGGAGAACTTGGGGCCGCGTCGCCGCGGCGCATCAGCTGATATGTTCATACTCGTTACAGACTTTCTTCGGTCCCCAGGTCGGCAGGCCTTGTTTTGTCATCAGGCCACTAGAGATTATTCTCTTTGCAGCCCACTTCCCTTTGGACTACGGCGTAGTGTAACGGCAGATTGGGTAGCAGCCAAATCACCGAAAAGTAGCGCCGGCTGGGAATTTAGCACCTCAGACGGTGCCGGACTGCGATGGATGATCGTAGGCGTGCTCACGCTTTAACGCTCTCGGCCAGCCATTCGATTGCAGCCTGAACGCCTCCTTTGCCGTGCGCAATGTCTAGCGCGCCAAGCCCCATCTCGATCACACCGAGTGTGCCAAGAACCATGGGAGCGTTGACATGGCCCATATGAGCAATACGGAAGGATTTGCCCCTCATATTTCCGAAGCCGGCCCCAAGTACGACACCGCACTTAGCGTTGCAGTAGTCCTGCAGTCGGCCGGGATCGTGACCCGCGGCCGTGAGAACGGTCGTCACCGTATCGGAACGCTCGCTTGGTTCCGTAATATTGAACGCGATGGTCTTGCCGCTCTGCCAAACTGCGACAGCGCGGCGAACCGCCTCGGCCAGCAGACGATGGCGAAGGAAGACATTGTCGAGGCCTTCCGCAAACAGCATGTCGAGAGCTTGCCGCAATGCGAACATGAGGTGTTCGGGTGGCGTGCCAGCATATTTCTGGTAGTGAGAGGCCCCATCACGCGCAGTCCAATCCCAGTAGGGCGTTCGCAGACCAGCCTTCTTGTGCGCCGCACGAGCCCGCTCGCCGGCCGCGACGAAGCCGAGACCGGGCGGGGTCATCAGGCCCTTCTGCGATCCGGACAGCGCCACGTCGACGCCCCAAGCGTCCATCTCAAATGGCACGCAACCCAGCGAGGCAACGGTGTCGACCATGAAAAAGGCGTCGTGGCGGGCGGCCTTGATGGCCCGGCCGATGGCCGGGATGTTGTTAATGACGCCCGAACTGGTGTCGATCTGGACAGCCAGGATCGCCTTGATGCTGCCGCTCTTGTCCGCGCCCAGTCTCGTTTCAACGTCCGCAGGCCGCACGGCGCGGCGGCCATCTCCTTTGAGCACTTCGACGTCAAGACCCATCCGAGCGGCGGCGTCTCCCCAGTCAATGGCGAACCGGCCGCTTTCCAGCGCCAGCACCTTCTCACCCCTGGATAGAAGGTTGCTCAGCGCGGCCTCCCACGCGCCATGTCCGTTGGCGATATAGATGTAGGATCGGCCTGCGGTTCCGAATAACCGGCTGAGATCGCGGAGCAGGCTGTCGGTGAGCGCTATCAGTGAAGGCGCGTACATGTCCACTGCCGGGCGATGCATTGCCCGCAACACATCGTCGGGTATCGTAGTGGGTCCAGGGATCGCCAGGAACTCACGACCTGCCCGCACGACCATGTATGGCTCCTTTGCTTGAACGTTACGAAAGCCAACCAGCGCAGCGCTCCAGGCGCGTCACGGCTCGGCCGTCACGAGCGGCGGGAACTGCTCCAGATTCGCCGCCCACGCTCTTTGATACTCCAGAATCCTAGCGGTCTCCGCGGCTACTTCAACACCGAACAATTTCTTAAGCAGGTGCAGCATCGTATCGATGCAAAGCGATACACCGCCGCCGGTAATAATGCGACCCTCATCCACCAGACTAGCCTCGCGCACTACGACGTTCGGATAGGTGTCGTGCAAGCGCTGCAGCGGTGAAAGCTCAGGCGGCACCACTTCGCGCTTCGTAGTCGCCGACCTGCCATCCAACAGGCCGCTGGCAGCGAGAATTAGGCCGCCGGTACAGACCGAGACCACGGGAATTTCTGCCGCATGGCGGCGGAGAAACGCCAACGTCTGGGGTGAGCGCGCTTGCTGCGGCCACCCGGGTCCGCCTGTCACCACAAGAACGTCGAGGCGTGGCACAGTTTCCAAGTCGAAATCAGCAACCACCCGCAGTCCATTGGCCAACTGCGTTACGCCGCGGCACGGCGCGATAGTGCAAATTTCGATTTCAGGTCGGATTCGTCGCGCCATCGATAGCACGCCAAAAGTGGCGAGATCGACCGGCTCTACGCCCTCGTAGATGAAAATTCCGAAAAGCACGCAAACCTCCGTAGTTAATGTACGTCGCGATTAAGATTAAGAAAGTATCTGGCATGAAACTTGCTGCACCTGGGGCCAGCAAGACGGCAGCCGAATGAAGTGATCAAATATGGGCCACCAGGAAAAAGCAACCCTCAGTTATTGTCTTCGGCAGTCACACTGATCACTTCCGAGGCGATCGTTACACAGCCGGGAAGCACCATTGGTGTAGCCGGCGTTGACACCGGGGAAGTTGATATATGATCGCGACGACACGCGCCCCCGCCCTCGGCGGGTTCACGACACGCCGCATCGGCGAAATCGCATTCGCCGGGACGATCGGCACCATCATCGAATGGTACGACTTTTTGATCTACGGAACCGCGGCGGCTTTGGTCTTCAACAGCCAGTTTTTTCCCAATGTCGATCCAAGGATTGGCACGCTGGCTGCGCTCGGCGCCTTTGCAGTCGGATTCTTTGCTCGTCCCGTTGGTGGCGCCATCTTTGGCCATTTCGGTGACCGGTTTGGCCGTAAATCGATGCTCATGCTGACCATGATTGGTATGGGCCTGTCGACCGCAGCAATTGGCATATTGCCGACTTACGCCCAGATTGGAATTTGGGCGCCGGTGCTATTGGTCCTACTGCGGGTAGTGCAGGGCATCGCACTTGGCGGCGAATGGGGCGGCGCGTCGTTGATGGTTCTCGAGCATGCGCCTTCGCATCGACGCGGGCTGTACGGCAGCCTAGTGCAAGTAGGTTTTCCCATCGGTCTCGTCTCGGCATCTGCCGCGTTCTCGCTGGTTGCGATGCTGCCCGATGCCGATTTCAAAACCTGGGGCTGGCGCATTCCGTTTATCCTCAGTGTATTGCTTATTGCCGTTGGATTGTTCGTGCGGGCGAGGCTACCAGAGACGCCGGTTTTTGAGGCGATCAAGGCAAGCGGTCGGATCGTCCGCGCGCCTTTAATCGAGATGGTGATGAATAATCCGCGGAGCTTCCTAATCGCCACTGGGCTCAAGCTATCTGAGGTATCCTGGGTCTACATGCTGACGATCTTTGTCGTGGTGTATGCGACGACAAAGCTCGGTTTGCCGAAATCACTCATGCTGAACGCCATTGTCCTCGGCGCGTTGCTGGAGTTGTTCACGATACCGCTGTTCGGATACGTGTCCGATCTATACGGGCGCCGACCGCTATATTTTGCCGGTGTTGCGTTTACGATCTTGTTTGCTTTTCCGCTGTTTTGGCTGCTCGACATAAAAAGTCCACAGATCGTGATTCTAGCCGTAGTGATCGCGCTGAACTTGGGACACGGTTTGATGTTTGCACCAGAATCGACGTATTTTCCGGAATTGTTCGGATCGAACGTCCGATATAGCGGCGCTTCTCTCGGGTTCCAGATTTCTGCAGCCATTGGTGGCGGGTTCGCTCCGATCATTGCGACGGCATTGGCAGCATATACGGGCGGTACAGCCGGCGTATCGATCATGCTGATTCTTTTGGCTCTGGTTACGCTTGCCGCGACTTTGTTTGCCCGTGAGACCAAGGACGAACCCTTGCTCAACTAAGCCGCCAATTGGAGGATACCTCCTATAAGATGGCGGAAACACCGCTCGCAAATTGATCGCAATCGCGCTGCGCGCCCACCATCCGGGACAACTCCTTGTCGCATAGGGATACCCGCTCCACTTGAATGTCCGGTCCGGGTTGAAGACGCAGAAGAACGACCAACCGAGAGGCCGAGGCGATTGCGGAAGCGGTGACCCCGGCCGCCCGCAGCGATGCCATGCATCGATCGCCTGCCAGCCCCGCTGTCACACCGCAGCCGCTAACGCATCAACTCAAATGGCCGTCGTTATCGAGAATAAAGTTTAAAGCTAAGGCCGAATCCACGAACGCAGCCGAAGACCAAACGAACCATGCGACTACAGCCACCGAAGGCACCAGAAGAACAAGAACCCAAGTCGTGTTGGTCCCGCTTAGTCGTGGTCGCGAATCTTCCATCAATTTATCGGAACTCACCGACTGGCTGCCCCGTCCGTCCCGCCTTTGCGGCAATTGGCCCCAACCAAAATTCGACTGGAACGGCCGGCCAATGTAATTCTATTTTTTATCAATGCCTTAGCTCAAACGGGCGAAATTGTGCTGGATCAAAGTCAGCGTCCTCTGCCTGAGGGAGACTTCATATGCGTTTCACAACGTAGCGCGAATATTTAACGGCCTTCACGCTCGCTATGGGTGGTACAGCAAAAGGGAACTGCCGTCATGCTCAAGCTCGTTCGTCGCGGTTGGCCGTCGACAGTGGTTGCTTTAGGATTGATTGTAACTTTGGCTTGGGTGGGCCTATTTGGATTCGGGCTTTTCAAGCTAGGCCGACTGATATTTTAGAACCACGGGCGTTCCCGATGCTGGCGGGTTCAGCCACTGGGAGATGTGGTGCTTGGGACACGGATGAGGTTTGCCTGTCTGACGAAGTCGACATTCGACGTGCTCAAACATATCGTTCTAAGCGCAGCTTTGGGGTCTCTGCTAAACTACGTCGGGTCGATCCCTGAAATATCGAATTGTGCGCTCAAGACCTTGCTCGAGCGCCGTCATCGGCGACCAGCCGAGCATCTCCTTGGCTAACGAGATATCGGGCTGACGCTGCCGCGGATCATCGCTCGGCAACGGCTTGAACACCAGTTTGCTTTTCGAGCGGGTCAGCCTGATCACCAGCTCGGCCAATTGGATCATCGTGAATTCTACCGGATTACCGATGTTAATCGGTCCCGTGAATTCATCAGGCGTATTCATCGTGCGCAGGATGGCCTCGATCAGGTCGTCAACGTAACAGAAGCTGCGCGTTTGCGTGCCCTCGCCATAGACGGTGATTTCCTCGCCTCTCAGCGCTTGAATGATGAAGTTCGACACTACTCGCCCATCATTCGGATGCATTCGCGGACCGTAAGTGTTGAAAATTCGTACTACTTTAATTCGCAACCTATGCTGCCGCCAGTAATCGAAGAATAATGTCTCCGCACAGCGCTTACCCTCGTCGTAACAAGATCGTAATCCGATAGGATTGACGCGTCCCCAATAGCTCTCTTTCTGCGGATGAACTTCGGGATCACCGTAAACTTCTGAGGTCGAGGCCTGCAGGATCTTCGCTCGGACGCGTTTGGCGAGACCCAGCATGTTGATAGCGCCGTGCACACTCGCCTTGGTGGTCTGCACCGGATCGAACTGGTAATGGATCGGCGAAGCCGGGCACGCCAAGTTATAAATTCTGTCAACTTCAACGTAGAGGGGAAACGTCACGTCATGACGAATGAGCTCAAAGCGAGGCTGCGTCATTAGATGTGCAATATTGGCCTTAGTGCCGGTGAAGAAGTTATCGACGCATAGTACATCGTGACCTTGGGCGAGTAGCCGCTCGCAGAGATGCGAGCCGAGGAACCCTGCACCTCCGGTAACTAGAACTCTTTCCATTGAGGCCCCTTAAAGTTAACGCGGTAGTTGCGAACAGCACCGCCTCGCATTCGCTGAGAATGGAATCACGCAGCGGCAATAAAACGAAGCACTCGGCGATTTACTCGGCGGTCCGACACTTCCCTGTAAACGGCTGGAAGCTTCAACGAACACAATACACGAGCAAGCCTGCGTCCGAAAAGATCGGATGCTTTCAAAGTAAATGACGGCCGGGATCGCCGCGAAATCCATTGCTGCAGGGCTGGGCGAGGCTTCCCGCTGACAAACCAGGGTTATTTTTTGGCGCGGGCATGGCTGAAACGCCCAGCCTGGTTGTTACCAAGCGAAAGTAGGGAAATCCGCTACCGACTGCCGAGGCTTGCCGCCTTCCAGATACAGCCGATACGAACACGACAACCGGCCGCCTGAATTTTACGGGCCAATTCTGTGCAAATCCTTACCGCGCTCTGGTCGCTCTTGCGCCGCGGCAGAACGGGCCTCACTGCGCTATACGAAGTCGGGAGACGATCCAATCGAACGCTTAAGGCTTCGGCGCAACTGCTTCAAAGAAGTTTGTAGTCGACACCAGAGTCGACCTAAAACCTGCTGACTTTGCTCAATAGTAACCGTGATAACGCATGCAGCGGTAGTACCTGTAGGTGCGATATGCCCCACCGCAACGCGCAAACGGCGGACCGGTAATCGAAGTCGCCGTAGGTCCCAGTCCACCACAGGACCGCGTACCACCAGCCGCCGAAGTAATATCGATATCTTCCATAACGGGTGCTGTTAACGGCGGAAGTGACTGCCACGAAGGGCAAGGTGTGCCTATGTGAGATTAGTTGGCTCCCCTCGCGTAATTGGGCCTGACCGCGTGATTGGGCGCGAGCGCGTGCTAGTTAGGTCTGCTCGCGAGATTGTGTCCGAACCCGTAATTGTGGCCTAAGCCCGCGCCAAGGACTTCATTAGCCGTGGCGCGGCGGACTTTTTCGCAACTGTTGCAAATGCCCTCACCAGTGCGCCTTCTAATTTGCCGTCCATTTCTTCAAGCATTTTAAACGCGCGGGACGGCGCCGTTGGCGATTTATATGGCCGTCGTTCAATCAAAGCCGCGTAGATATCACAGATCGTGACGAGTCGGACAAGATCGCCGATTTGACGGCCGGACAGACCATCTGGATAGCCGCTTCCATCGAGCATTTCATGGTGGTGCAGGACGATGTCCAGCATTTCTGGTTCATAGCCGCCTTGCTGTCGCAAAATATCATGCCCGATAGCGGGGTGCGTCCGCATGATGACTGTTTCTTCGCTTGTCAACGCATCGCGCTTGTTCAAAATCGCCAACGGGATTTTCGCTTTGCCAATGTCATGGAGCAACGCGCCCTTTGTTAGACGCTTCTGATCAATTGGTGCAAATCGCAGATTGATGGAAAACTCAGCTGCCAAGCCGGTCACCAGGAGACAATGCTGGTACGTGGCATCGTCATGCGTCCAGACAAATTCCAGCCATTCGCGGATGCCCTTTTCGCTGACGGCAGCCACAACCGCCGTGGTTACGGCATTGACGTCGCTTTGATTGATAAGTTCAGCGCATGCCGCCGCGTCAAAAATAGATTGAAAGATTGCTCGGACGCCATCATTTTCGGTAGCTGGTTTTTGCTCCGGTTCCTGTACCTCAGAGATACGTCGCGCTAATGGGCTAAGCGTCACCATGACTTCTACAAGCGGCAGATTGGTCGGAAATACGACGTCGGCACCGATCGCAGACGCTTGAACTCTTTCAAGATAGCCATTATCGCGCAAGATAACGAAGATTGGTACCGTCATTCTCTTTGGTTTCGCTAATAGATGCCTCAAGCGTTGTACATCGGCTGGATTGCGGAAGCTTACGTCGGTGAGGACCGCAGCAACGTCTGGACAAATGCCGTTGTCCTCCTGAAAGTTCATTACCTGACACGAGAATGACGCGGCCACCAGCCGTGCCAGCTCTATATTTCGATCCGGTCGATCTGAAATTAAAAGGATGGGGATCCGTCGGTCCATGCGACTGCAGGTATAGCTAAGCGCGGAATTGGAACGCGGGCCGCGTGGTGTGGTCGTCGACTTGCGGCATTGGCTGGACAGCGGAAACCTGTGAAGGTTGCCCTCGTTTCGTGGCCGCATACCACGCGGAAATGAACTTGACGCCCACCTGGCGGCGATCCATCCATACCAATTCGCAGTTTCGTAGAGCGCTGCGGTCTTTATACAGTACAAGTGTGAATGTGCGCGGTATATCGGCTGACGGATGGCCAATGGCGAGCCGTGCGCCACCGCTCGAAGCGTCAAGGATGACGCACGGAACGGGGTGCTCCTGGCCAGGCAACATCACTTCCGCAGCGCGCCGCATCAACCGCCGCTGCGTTTTCCGCGCTTCCCAACCTGGACGTTTAGGCATCGGGCCACGACTCGTTGGGGATGACTCGCGATCTGAGCACTTGCGCGGACAACCCGCCGCGGCGACAAGCGAAGGCTCGCATTTGAGGAGCTTCCGGCTTGTATGCCACTTTTGATAATAGAGGCACGGAATTACTACTTGATTAAACGAGCTTAATATCGAAATTTGTCGGTGCGATCATGCCCCAAACTTGGCCGTACCAGCGCCTGGGATTCGAGTGTCGTCGGGTCGAACCGATAAGCGCCGTTATCAGGGTGACATCCCGGAATGTCCGCTATCAGCCCCTAGTCAGCGCCGGGATAATCGTGGCCGCCCAGCACCTCGCGGACGCTCCTCGACGAAACCCTTCGCCGTTTTCCGCCGCCTTGGCCGGTCGTGAAAGACCGATCCGAAATCTTCGCGTTTGCGCCACGCAAACGCAACGTCGCCATTCGCTCGACGACCACTTTGGTGCGCTCGGGATCATAGCCCTTTGATTGGTGCAGCCTCTTGGCGGGGTCGACGGGGTGGCACAGCGCCAGCCATGATCTGGGCTTCGGTAACAGCTTCACCCGTGAAGACGAGACCGCACAGGTCACACTGGAATGAATGCAAATCGGCGAAGCCGATACTGGCGATAGTCCGGGCAAATCGCATGGGCGTGCCGCAGCCCGGACATGTCGGCAGTTGTAGGTGTTCCGAACCGGAAGTCACTGTCACCCATCCCCCGTTCATTTGACACCCGATCGGACTTTTTCCCCAGGGATGACACCATGACAGACGCAAATTACAACACGCCAACTGAATTAGCTAAAATCCTACGTAAACGCGCTGTTCGACGCGCTCGATAATGACATCCTTGAGCGGCTGCCCATCCCCTAAAAAGCCAGGAGTAGCTACTTACCATCGCAACCGAGACGAGATCGGCGAAGCAATCAGCAGTCACTTGGTAACCAAAGGCGACAGACGGGTGTTGGGTAATCCAAGCGACGGCATCACCACTTCGTCCATCAGCTTGAGGAGACATCGTGCGCCGGTAGCAAAAGAATGGTCATGTTTTACTTCTTTTACTAGCCTGGGATAGCGCGTTCGAATGCAGCTGATCAGATCATCGATGGTTTCGTCCGGCATATCCCACAGCATTATAGTAACCCCACAAATCAGGAGCTCAATGGCCCACAAATGCTCCCAAGCTCGCTACCATAAGCGCCACTAACAGGCTGACACCTGTTGCAAGCGCATAATGAAACCATTCGGGTCTGCGTTTTCGTTGGGTGATCATATTAGCCTCCCAGTTCCGCACGACACTTAAGTGGCGGCAGTATTTTTTTGTGACGATCGGGCGGCTCAATTTAGTTTGTCGTACGGTGTGCTTTCCCGGCCACAACGAGACTCACAACGGCTTCCAAAAAACCTTCTACCGACCTCGCAAGTTCTGTCCTGAGGAACTTGCCGTATATCCCGCTCTTGAAGACAATGTTGGGCACTTGGAACCGCCGGCGTCGCCAAATGCCTGGGAACAAAAAGCCATTGCAACCACGAGGGCTATGCAGGTCAGAAGCGTTTTCGTGGTGGGTCTCCATCCCAAATCCAGCAGAATCACGATTGTCGAAAGGCCGGGTAGGAATGTGCTGTCGGTCACAAAAAGGTTGGTTTTCAACCCGAAAGGATTAAATTCCTGGCTGAGAAGCTCTAATTTCCCCACGAAATTTGCGGAAAAGAAGCACGTCTGCCGGGGGCCGATTGGCTCAGTGAACGCGATTTCGTTCGTGAATTCAGGGGCGTTTTCCCGCGATCGCTGTTTGTGCGCCAACTGCGGAATTCATTCGGGCGGATCAGGCAACCAATTGGGTCGAACGGCCGATTACCCTTGCGGCGTGTCGCGCAGCGCGGACGCTCCATGGCAGCGACGGCTGTCGTCCTGGCGCCGTCGTCGAGACCGGGTGATGGCAGCGAAGAAGGAACAAGTGATGGCAGCAGAGGAGATAATTAGGGTCGATGGCATCGGTCGGTCAAAGACAGTGAAAAAGTCGCCGGGGCGAGCGACGCGGTCGATAGCGCTGCCGCGCACCTCGAGCGCGGTCTCCCAGCTTCCGAAGGGGGGAGCCCGCTCGGGCGGCACTTCGCGGGCCCCTCGTCGCCAACCGAACATCGCCTTACCAGTGATTCGGCGTCTGGAAGCGTAAACTCCGTCTTCGATAGCGATGCTGCGCGACACCGCCGCCTGGCACTCCAGGCTCGACTGGCCCGGTTTGCGCGCCAGGCGGCACGATCTGGCGCTCTGCATCCGGGTCGCTTGCCGTGTGGTCGGCTTCGACTCCAATAGCAACTGGCGGCGGCGCAAGCGCCGGCAGCAGTGTTGATGTGCCCGTGGGCTGCGGCAGCGACTCGCTCATGGGCGCTGGCGTTTGCGCGCTCGGCGGCGGCGGCTGATCGATCGACGGCCGACCCTGGACGACTGCGCCCGGCTGTACGGCAGGCGCTGCCGTCACGGTGGCGTGCAGGGCAATCGGGGCAGATTCTGGCGAGGTCGGTGATACGCCGACCAGGAATACGATGACTGACCCAGCGCTAACCGCGCCGATGGCCATAGCGATGAGCACAGCTAAAATGCTGTGGCGATCACTCGCCACCGGCACAACGGCATTCCAGGCCGGAAAAGCTGCTTGCATCGTACGCTCCACGAATTCGAAGCGGGGCCGCTTCTATCAAATATCCCATGATCGGTACCAGCGGCATCGATTCAGATCAATGATCGGGCGATCGAGCCAGCGGCAACGGCTAGCAATAGGTCCGGTGCTAGCCGTTTTACTGGGCCCGGGCTGCAGTTTATTGGCGCGACGATGCCCATGGCGGCGCTAATGGCTCGGGGCCTTACCTATCGAGTGGCCAGACGTTAATCTTGCCGCTGCGCAAATTGCCGCGAAGCACAATGTTTTTCTTGGCAATCACCAGCCAAGCTGTCGGGAGCGAGTCATGAGAAAGTTTCGTCGTTTCATTATCGCTCTGGTCCAAGTTCTACAAATTCTTTCGATAATTATGGCGACCTTAGGAGGCGGCTGGCTTGGGTGGCAGATCCAACAGGCGATGAATTATGGCTCATATGGCTTTGCGATCGCAGGTCAGCCAGCCGCTGGCATAGTTGTACCGCTCCTTGGAGGGATCATCGGCTTTTTTTATCTGCAATGGGCGCAGCGTTGGTCTTTCTGCTGGTCGAGATTGCCGCTAATACGAGAGCAACTGCCTTCATGCTAAAGCGGAACGGGAGGTAGCGGCGCCCGATGTCCCGTCGCTCGGAGCGGGTCCCGTTATTATCTGCAGTGCGAGTCGTGGGTGGCTTTGGAATGCTCAGTGCGGCTTGCTACCAAGCGAAAGTAGGGAAGCCCCGTTACCCACTGACGAGGCTTCCCCGTCTTCCAGATACGGCCGGTACTGACGCGACATCCGGCCGCGTGAATTTTACGGGCCAATTCTGTGCAATCCGTTACCGCGCCGGCATGGGCGCGCTGCTAAAGGACGCATCGGCGTTAGCCTGACTGCACGCGCGAGAGCCAGATTGCTGCCGCCAACATAGGCATACCACGGCGCGTAGCTCGACGGATCGGCCGAAAGTTTGTGATGCTTGATCAGCTCTACCGCGCGCTCGCCAAACTCAATCGAGCGAGATTTCTCCTCGCTCCTGGCGGGCTCGAAGGCCCGTGTTCTATCGCCGAAATATCTCATTGGCCTCGTCCAAGGCTCCTACGGGCATCGCAGCCTGTGAAGGCGCCGTATCGGAAGTGGGTTAATCGCTATGCGGTAAAAGGCGCTGCTTAACTTCCGCCCTGGGTCTCCGCCAGTCATGCGGCAACGTCCAACTTACGTCTGTTGAGGTCCTAACTGCGGCGACATGTGTCCGACATCGATTTAATCATCGTTTCGCTTTTGATTGTCAGAGCGGCGATTATGCCGCAAAATTGGCATCACTAGCGTTCCCATCACCCAGGATCGAGTCATCGATGGTCGCCAAAACATTGATGGTCGTTGCCGTCATCTGCGTGACAGGAGTGTTGCTGGGCGGCTCTCATTCGCTGGCGCGCGGCGGTGGCGGCTTCCATGGCGGCGGCGCCTGGGCCGGCCACGGCGGACAGATGGGTGGCTTCACGATGCACGGCCCCGCTATGGGAGGCTACTCCCGCGGTGCACGAGACCGCGGGGACGAGCGCGCTACGTACCGGCATCGTGATGATCGGCGTGATCAATTTGAGCGCCGGCACGATCACCGCTACGCGCACTGGGACGACCGGCAGTGGCACCGCGACAATGGTTTAGGCGACGGGGCGCACGGCGGACCACATCCAGAAGGGGTTTGGAGCCGAGGCCCCGGCTTTGGCACCAGTGCCCACGCAGGATCATCCGCGGAAGGGACTTGGAGTCAAGGCTCCGGTTTCGGCGACAGCCATCGCGGACCGACTAGCGCCAACGGTCAGTGGCACGTTGAAAACTGATAGGTCTCGGTCGGCAGACCGATACGCCAAGCCAATTAGGCTTATCGGATAACGTAAATTCTGCGCGCCTATTGCGCACACCGAGCAAATTTTACACACCCCAAACAAATGAAAATTGTGCCGATCTCTTCGACGGATGAATTCATCTGGCCTAGCGTTACGCTGCTATTCAGCTTGGTTGCCGGCGCAGGCTGCGTTGTCATACTCGCCTACGCCTTGCTCTTGGTCATGGAATTTTAATCTCGGCGTTGCCTGCGTGCCACCCCCAAGGCACTCCAATGCCAAGACCCTCAACCCACGACCTTCCATTTTCGCCAACTCTAAGGTCTGGCCTCCACACTCCCCCGTTCACAGTCGCGCGGGCCAGCCGGTGGTTGAAGCTTCGCCCCGGAAGCTCGGAAAATTCCGCCAAATGCCGAGGTCCGGCCGTGGCCGATGGGTCGAAATCTTACCTCGCCGCGGAAACATCGGTCGGTCTCTGGGGAATTGGGAGCGCGCCTTAATCGGACGATCGTTTTGCGTTGCGCTTGTAGGAAAGGTCAGCAGGAAGGTTTTGAGCTTTTGAACGCACTCATCGCCGCTCGCCTCTTGTTTCGTGTTTCCCAGAGCGAGGAGACCGACCCTGGTGCGCAGATCATCTCGTATTGGCCTGCCGTCACAATTTGGTCGCGCCGCATTGACCTGCGGCTCAGCGGTCGCGACCTCGCTATATCTAGGCGACTTGTTCGAGGAGGTCGATGACCGCGCGCCGAAGCTTGCGATCAGTTATCCGACTAAATGCTGAGGCAAGGCGGATTCCATCACGCATCGTCAGGAAGTCTTGGACGTAACCCGGCAGGCCTCCATTATAGCTGGCGGGCTTGCCTCCGACCAATTTTGGCGCTGGTGCACCCTCAAAGAAAAACGTCACCGGGACTGCCAATACCTTCGCGAATTGCTGCATGCGGCTGGCACTGACGCGGTTGACACCTTTTTCGTATTTCTGCACTTGCTGAAAGGTAACGCCCGCTGCATCACCAAGTGCCGTTTGACTCAATCCGAGCATCATTCGGCGCATGCGTATGCGCCCTCCAACGTATCGATCGGTTGGGTCGAGCCTCCTTGCGGTCGTTGCATTCATTGAAATATTCTCCCCTTAATTGCATTAACATCATTGTCACAATGCAATGCTGACCGAAATTCCGTTATGCGTCCAGCTGGCCAGATCGCAAATCCTGCCGCAAAGCCAGCCGGCACGCAGGCATAGCGACCAAATAGGCCTGCATCTCACTACGGGTTCACTCAAACGGCTTTCACGTCCCCGATGAATTCACGTTGTTGATGTGCGGTCATGGACCTGCGCAACACAGCACCTACAGGGTGATTTGGCGGCACGAGGAAGAAGTTGGCGCGAGGTTGACTACAGGGAGCTAGCCATGAACGCGATGGAGGCCTCTAGTTTCGTTTTGTGAGCACTCCGGGCCGCTCGCTGAGGCGCATCGCCAGTTAAGTTTTCCCGCTTGGCTCGCGGTGGAACTGAGCCGGCACTGAAACAGTGTGCGGCGGACTCACCGGACCAGCGTCTTGTCTTCCGGATTTTCCTTTTCAGCATGGGCAATTTGATCGTGTAGCCAAGCGACCGAATCGGCCGACGGGTTGAACCAGTCGACCTTATCCTCCGTCACCGTCAGTTGGGCTAGCATGACCGCATAGTCATTTTTGGTCAGTGTGATCTCACTGGTAAAATAAGTCGAGAATGTCTTTTTGGTCGGCACATAGTAGATGAAACTTAGCAGCGCGTGGCATGTGGCTGGAACAGGAGTGAGAACGTGACTGTCGAGACCGTCAACTTTCTTCGACGCCTTTGCGGTACCGGCCACCACAAGATAATACTCGCCGGGCTCAGCATCGTACTGGAATGTAGAGTGATCGAACTTCATCCCATGGCCGCGCGGCGTCGATGCCTGATCCGGGTTAACAGCGATTGCCTCCTCTGCGGTGAAGGTCAGCGTGGTGCCGAGCGATAGAGTGTGATTGAGCAGGTCGGTCAGGTGACGTTTGTCGACGGTCTCAAATATTCAGTTTTGGACATCACCCCAAATTCCAAGCGAACAACTGCACTCCGAGTTGATCAACAGCCCACTAAGACGGATCTTCCTTTCGTCCGACTCAGCTCTGGCCAGTTGATCGAGCAGCTCCTTATTCTGCGAATCGAGACGTTGCGCCTGCGCGTTCAGCGCGTCATTGTCGCGTTTCAGCTGCGTGATCGCTGTTTGAGCTTGTTGAAGACGCTCGAGCGCCTTTTCTCCGGTTTTTATAGCGCCAACGCCGGCAGGTTTCGGCGAGATAACACCGATTGATTTCTCCAACATTGATGATTGAACCAGGTTTGTCGCTCAGTCCCACATCGATCCGTTCGCATGCCAAGCCCTCATTAACCGGCCATTAACCATAATGGCATCAAGGTGCGGGCATCGAGGCGGGGGCTGGAACTCAACCCATGGCACCGACCGGCAAAGCGGTACGGCGGTTCGAGGGACAGGAAGAGTTCGGCAGCCTCCCTCCCCTTCACAACTGGATAGAAGTTGCGCCCTCTCGCTGGCCGAAAAAGTCGAAAAATAAAGGCTTGTATGCGGGGGACGCGGCCAGCCGTCTACATACCAGCCAAGACCCACTGAACAAGGGACCACGGATCGTCAAGCGACAGTGCACGGAAGAATTTGAGGCTATCGGCGTCAGAGACCTCCAGGCTCAGTTGGCAAGGCAAAAACTAGCCACACGCGAAATGACAGAGCGCATTGAAACGCTCTCCGTCAAAGCCGAAGCGACCGAACAGATTTGCGCAGATTTACAAGATGAACTGGACGTCGCGCGCGAGGAAATTCTCCTTCAACAAAACGATAAATACTCCCTTCAGGCGTCGCTTGATGAACAAATCTCTAAAAACGTGCAGTTGGCCCAGCGCTTGGCACAAAGTGAAGCCGCGGCGGTAAAACTAAGCTCTCGGCTAGAGCAGGCGAAGACAGCACTCAGCGCCATAGTGGTTGCACGCAATAATTTAGTGGTGGAACTCGATGCGGCCCATCGAACGCGTGATAGCGAAGCCAATGCGCTCAAAATGACCGATGATGAACGCAACAAGCTGGTCGCCGCGCTGGATCGGTTGCAGCAAAAATACAAAGCTGGAAACAACAGACTGAGAATGCTTGAGGACGAACGTCGGGAATTATCCATGACCGTACAGAAGATGCAGCGAAGATATCAGGCCGAAACGGAGAATCTCAAGATTGTAAAGCAAGAGCGCAGCAAACTGATCCTAGCGCTACGTGAAACCAACAAGAAACGACACGCCGACATCGATGAGCTAACGTCGCATGTCCATGATGCGATGAAGCGAGCCCAGGCTGCGGAAGAGTTGCTCGGAAAGCTGCGTCAAATTCTGCTTGAGAAGTTCAAACTCTTACAGGCGTCAGCTGACACCAAGGATTATGAAATACATGAACTTGAGCAGTCACGCATGAAGCTGGTCGACGGCACAAAATTTCTACTGAGAATATTTGAAATGCGCGACCAAGCCCTAGTGCGCGCCGAAGAACGAATACGATTTTTATCCAGCCGCATTGCTGAACTCGAAGCTGACTCTCACCAGTCAAATGGCCGGCAAATGCCGACAGCGATCGATGGTCCGCCGTGGGGACAGCCTTCAGCGCGGGAGGCTGATCAAGCCCTTGAAAATGGCATCATCATGGATTTTAATTCAGGAATTGATTGCACCGACAGCGACATCTCGGGATCGACGCGGCTTTGCGTTACAGAGGTGATGTTGACAGCGACCATCACGTTCTGAATGGCTCAGCTGTACTGCCAATCCCAGTTTCAGCACGTCACGCCCTCCCTTCGTTGTCGTCACCCCTACTGACAATCCTAGTTCCAACAGGCCTCACTAATTAGTCGTCGCACTCAGTCGAAGGCGGCCGCAAGCGTGCCCGACTGCGATGTGCAGAGCGAACACTGCTTTCCACTGTCAGCGCATATTCGCAACAGGCAGCGCCCAGTCGGACCGGTCTTGGGTTGCCGCTTAGTCTCCACCTGGAAGAGGTAAAGCTCCCGCGGCCGGACAATTTAACGTTAAAGTGCAACGAGGGTGGAGACACCGTGTCAAAGATGCTTTCCTTCTCCTTTCCGAGCTGGTGGGAGGAATGCTTTTGCACGGGACGCTACCGAATAGGCGGAATGATCACTTCGCCATTGTCCTGCTCGTCGGCTTGATCGGCTGCACCCTGGCCTGGATTGCATTTCTAGGGTGGGCGATTCTTCAGTTGTTTTACCTCTGGTGACGTTCGTGATTGGTCCTTGTCTTATTGCACGGCATCGAGCTTGCTCGGCAAAGCGCGACCGGGTCCGGGCTGCAGCAAGGCCAGCCAAATTGATTTGGGCCTTTCGGGCGTAAGGCCTGTAACGAAGCAGGCTATCCGGCCACTAATTTTCCGGTGGAAAACTTAAGGCTGACGCCGTCGGACTACCTCCTGGATGTTAGCCTGTGGACTCTGCCAATTTGGTTCCGGAGTGTGTCGTGTCCATCGCAGATACCTATCGGGCAATGTCCGACGATATTAAACGTGCCGCGAAGGAGACCGACAATGAAGGTGTCCGTCGTGCGTATCTTGCGTTAGCGGAACTGTGGCGCAAAGCAACCCTTCGGGCGGAGGGCTTTCCAGTTTTGGACGACAATTGCATAATTCGGGATTGATCAACGGCTGTTGGGAAGGGCGCGCTGCGCGACTCCAGCTTCACGATTGAGGCGAATATTGCCGTTTTTCGATCGCATCTATCGACGTTTTACAGATAGTACGGCCTGTCTCGCCATACTCGAGGACATTAATTTACTGCCTTCAGGTAGGTTGGCCTGATGAATATCCTTCGCCTCATTTCTCGGAAATTAGACCTGATGCTCATCGGATTGGGCATCGTTGCGGCGCTTTGTGCTTTCGGGACCGCGTTCGGTACCCTACCGTGATCGCAAACCAGGGCTTCACTGGACACCGACTCCGATACCGCCCGGGCCTCAGGAATTCGGTCCCGAACGTCTCGTGGGACGTCGGCATCAGGGTGCTGCGGGCACAATAGGCATGTTGAACCCGCGGTGTCGTTGGCTGCCGTACGAGAACCCTCCTGGATGCGCAAAGGGGGGCCTGCCCAAATGGCCAAGCTGGGAGCCCCGAGGCCGCCGGGACAGCTCGGGAATAACGAGACGGGCGTGAAATTTGAGGACGTTGCTGGCGTCTCAGCGTTGGGCGAAGCCGAACATGCGGCCTAATTCCCGGCTCGGTTCCAATTAACCTTAATGGCCCCGCATGGCCAGGCGAAGTGAGGGCCCCGCTCTCCTGATTGGACGGCAAAGGTGGAATTCTGTGACGATCATCACATCATCTGGCGTCCGCCCCGATACCATACCAAACGGGGGAATTTGGCGTGGAGGACCGACGAGATGCGTAGACTGGGCCGGATAAAGCAGCGACTTCGGCCGCTCCGGCGGCGCAAGATCAAGTATTCCCGTGTAGCCCGAGCTACCGTTGATGAGCTCGTGCTCTGTCCGAGCTGCGGCAATGCAATGCGGCTATTCGGCTTTGGGCAGTTCATATGCCAATGTGGTCAGGAAACAACGGCTCAGGCCGTGGTCGAGGCGCTCGCCCCCGCGTAGTGCGCGCGATGCACACTGCCCTCAGGCAAGAGCTGAGAACGCACTAACGTTTGCCACATTTTCGGCAAGGCTCGGAGCCGGGGCAAATGGGGAATGGCTCAAGTCCAGAACTGGAATTCACTCCTGCACTCCCCCTGCTTTCGTGCCACCTGATCAAGCGTCTCCCAAACGAGGGCAGTGTGACATAAGCCAGTTACAACATAACGAGGGAATTAGCTAAACTTATAGCAAATTTCCAGCCCTTGCTACGGGTCGTCGGCGAACGTGGAGCCGTTCTCCGTCAGATCTTCTCCGTACTGGAAATTGCCTAAATTACGTCTGCTGCGACAATCGGCCAGGTTCGCGCCACCAGGGAGAACTTTTAGCCGACGCGTGCCGCTCTTGCGTACCGCACATCCGCGCGTGGCTTCATTGCACGCTCGATCCAAGCGACGACGCCATCGCTTCGTCCATGAGTTTAAGCAGGCATCGCGCACCGGTCGCAAATGAGCGGTCACCTTTTACTTCTTGTACCAGCCCCGGAGAGCGTTCTTGAAGACAACTCACCAGATCATCGAGCGTTTCGTCCGGCATATCCATTGCCGAGTTTGCGACAAGTGAACAGACCTGGCGTATGGTGCGATAATCGTCTCGAGCGTACAAAGTCGGTCGGTCGGGCTTGCTGGGACTCCAACTGCCTCCGCGATGGATTTCCACCGCTCTTCGGAAAGCTTCGAACTCGTTCATAACAGACTTGAATTTCTCGCTTGTCTTTTGAAAAAATCTTGCGGAAACGGACTCAGTTTTAGCGAACCTGCCCGGGGGCAGCCTGGCGGCAACAGTCTCCACAGGCCTATTGGCCTCCAATAGTCCATTGTTTGCTTGCTTTATCAGCCGTTTGAGCGAACCTCGGAGTATGGCACTCAACTCGAGTTCGGCCAGACTTTTGGCAGGCTCGTATCAGGACCCTCGGTCGCGCGAACCCGCAGCTACAAACGAAAGTCCGATCTCGCCGCCGCGGTGCCGCCAACCGACCCGCGCCTGCCATACGTGCTTCTTCTGCGCCACCTCGAGTTCGAGTGTATTCGGCACGTTGATGGCCTCGGAGGATTACGCGGGCGCCTGTTTCCGAGAGATCGCGAATGACGCGGTCCACAGACGCGATACGGTTATTATAGCGGATTGGGCCGCGAAAAAAATCCTTCTTGAGCGGTTGTGACGCGCTCTATCGCGGCTTTGTCAGGTCTGAACGTCGATCCACGCCCGATCGACGTTCGTTCCCTGACCGTCCTTCCCCGATTATTCTCTTTTCTTCTTCGGTGCGAGTATCGATACCACTGCGTCAATCTTTGCCTGAACGTCGTCCGGCTGTTGCTCGTCTTTCACCCTTCGCCATACGATCGATCCCCGCGCGCATGATTAAGGACTAACCTTGCTTATTACGCTGCGCACTACGCCGTTGAATATTTGAGCTTCGCGATTGGCTTCCTGCCAAAGCGCCGTTCCATAGCGCCCCTGGAACGCGTATGCGTCGACCGTCCAAAAAAAGCCGATCAGAGCGGCGAAAAACAAAAAGCGCGGCACGGCTCATCCCTAACTAATGCGCCTTCGGTCGCATAATAGCCTGATTGGGGATGGGCACCCATAATACCCGGTACGTGGTTATGACCGCGGCAGCTTGGGCAGCGATCCCACCGAAATTCTATTTATTGTGGGGGAGAAAATCGCTTTTTTTTCACGACACGCTTCAGCACCGCATGGTCCAATTATGGGAAGGACGCGAAGTGTGACCCGGTCTACGGTTTCTGTTTATTGCTGAGGGTCACGCGTGGCCGCAGCTCGGGGACGCCAGACGAACCGCTAACCTGACGCGAGCACGAACAAACCCCATTAGCCCTCGCAACGGGCCCGCTGCTGGGGTGTAACCGAAGTTGAACTGGAAATTGACTCGGCACTTTTGAAAGCAAATGAGCGATAACTTCATACATTCATACGCTCTGAGTAACGTCACTTATAAACTTGGCGCCAATGTCTTGACCTTGCCGCCACACCACTCTGTAGGTGCCGTCACGAGCAGCGCTATTACCGTGAAACATTAGGACGAATTCATCGAACGGCTCTATGCCATTAAGTTGAAGCCGGACGCCCTCGGTCGATGCATTGGTCACCAGCACATAACGCGGCTCAATACCGACCCCGAGCTTGATCGTCGCCAGACGCCCTAGGCGCCGACGGGGGATCTGTCGCCGTTCCACCAAATTCGGCAGGCTCATATGCATCGCTCCGATTTTTTGCCAGCGATTATTAGTAATGAGAATGAATTGCCACCAATTTCGGGCACACTAATAGTTGCGCACAAAGTCTCGCCGCATTTTCACAAAATTGTACCTATGCCGCCCCAACGCGAACTTGCAAATCCCGGACTTTGGGCGCCGACAGCTGTTAACAGCGCAGCAGGGGCTGATTTTCTGCCTGGAAACTTAGGTTCCGTTAAGCCTTCGCGTTACGGGCGCTTTCACATATTGACGATATTCGTATAATTTGAGAGTTGGACGGATACGGCGTTTGTAACGTGACATCGGTCAACCTTATTTCCGATCTCGAACGAGCGCTTGCAACGCGCTCCGCTGATGCCGGCGCAATGCTACACCAGCTCACTGAGCTTTTCCTGGTGAACGTCGGACACTATTCTGCGGACCAGTTAGACCTATACGATCAAGTTTTAGGTGAGCTTGTCAAAAAGGTCGAAGTTGCCGCCCGCGCAAAACTCGCACAGCGACTAGCCTCGATCGATGGGGCGCCTGTCCACACCATCCGTTCACTTGCACTCGACGACGCAATTGAGGTCGCGGAGCCGGTTCTTTCGCGATCGACCGCACTTGATGATGACGATCTTACTCGCTGTATAGCCGTAAAAAGCCAGGATTATTTGCTTGCCATCGCAACGCGAGAGAAGATCAGCGAAGAAATCAGCGGTCAGTTGATAGCTAAGGGCGACAGAAGAGTTTTGGGCGTTGTAGCCGGAAACCACGGCGCAGCCATCTCGGATCTTAGTTTTGGCATTTTGGTTAAAAAGAGCGCCAATGATGATTGGCTTTCAGAATGTATTGCTGGAAGAACAGATATTCCACAGCATCACCTTCGTCAGCTTTTGGTCAAAGCCTCCGACATTGTGCGGCAAAGGCTGCTAGCGGCTTACCCGGAACTGCGTGGCACAATTCGGGAAATCTTTCCCGATTCCGCCAGGCCTGTCCAAGCCGATGTAGGCCCGTTGATCGACTACAAGTCGGCACAGCGAATTGTTGCGTCCCGGCCAATAACAGAGGAAACAGTCAGGGAATTCGCGAATGACAAGAAAATCGGCGAGATCATCGTATCGATCGCGCACCTAGCTAATCTTTCCATTGATGAAATTGCTTCACTGCTTATGGGCACCTGGACAAGTCCTGTCGCCGTTATTTTGAAGTCAATTGGCTTCCATTTGCCCACGCTGGAGCTGATTTATAAATCGCGACTTTCGGAGGGAGAACACGTTCGGGCTGATCTCATCCGCACAAGGGCCGAGTTTATAGCTATTCGACGGCCCACCGCGGAGCGTATTGTACGATATTTCTACGCCACGAGAGCAGTCAAGATTTCCAACGTTATGGTGTCATCCAAGGTCCGCCATTCGTTGAACAACTAAAATGTCCTTTTGCTGGGTGATGCGCGGCTACTCGCTGGCATCCGCTACGCATGTGGACTGTTCCGCTGGGCCGCTGCGTTCGCTACAGGCCGCGGAAGCTCGACCAGGTTGCCGGCGCCGGCTGCGTTGTCATACTCGCCTACGCCTTGCTCCTCGTCGTGGAATTTAAGCTCCTCAGCGTAGGCCTCAAGCGACGTCAGTTCGATGCCGATCGCGTTCCCTGGTAATTCTGAACAATACGGGGAAGCGCTACAATTCGGCTTCGGTTTGAAGCTTGGCCCTGTTTTCGATGCAATAATAACCCGACAAGCGGCTGACCAATTTGCGTCGCTTCCAATCGTTGAGAATGCGGCTGACATTCTCTCGCGCGATGCCGGCCATGGCAGCAAGATCGCTCTGGCCGATTTTCTGGCGAATGACGACGCGGTCAGAGCCAACATCTTGGCCGAAATCCTTCGCCAGTTCGAGCAATATGCAAGCGACGCGACCTTTTACCGGTAAAAAGCTGCCGGTTGCGAGCGCGGCATCGGTTTCGCGCAGCCGCCCGGCAATCAGCATCACCAGAGATTTATAAATCTCCGGATGCTTACCCGCGAATTCCTCGAACGCGGCGCGGCTCAAGAAACTTCGGACTGACGCGCGTACCGCCACCACCGATGCCGAACGCGGCAGCCCATCAATAATCGAAAGCTCGCCTACAATCGCTCCAGGGCCAAGAAAAGCGAGAATTCGTTCGCTGCCGCCGCGCGACACGATTGTAACTTTGAGGAGTCCATCTTCAACACGATAGCACCCGTCGCCAGCATCTCCAGCGAGAAAAAGCACTTCGTCGGCACGAAGCCGCACGGGCGTAATCCTCTCCAACAAATCCGCCAAAAGGTGCTGCGGCAACTCCGACAATAAGCCTCGACTGGTATGGGCTGTCGAAGTCTGCTGAGAGCGAATGGAAATACCTCTTCCAATGGCTAGATTGCCACTTTTGCTTTGTACGTTTGCGCCACGATCGCTCATGGTCCGTATCGATCCAAAGTGAATATATTCACCCGGGCAATCTATTTGCGTCGCCTCTGATTAATCAGTTCTGGGCGGCAGCTTGATGCGTTCCTATTGAAGTGCTTCGAGTAAGCGCAGCCGCTCAGCGTCGCGCGTGGCCGTCTCGAACCGCTTGTCGAAGAGCTCGATGGGAACGCTCACAGTTTTGCACCCATCGAAACCGAGAGTCGAGTGGAATTTAACAGGGTGAAAGTGGATGCCGGGATTTGCTTGAGCCGCCCCGGATAACAGGGTTCCCGAAATGGCGAGAGTAACCTGACCCCTATTTGCCTTCCGACTTGGGTGTTGGCCCGATTCCGGGCACAAACCCGACGCCGGTCTGACCGCAGGGTTCGGCGGTAGTGGGCCGGGTTCAATATGGAGGCTAACACTTCACTGGTCGGCGTAAACGGCACTCCGACAATCGCCCGCGATTTTTTGCAGCTGTTGAAACTGTTGATCGTGGCCAGTTAGTCCAAGCTCGCAACCACAACGAGCCGTTTTACCTGGTGATTTAGGTAGGCGTGCAGGAATGCATCGTAGTCGCGGAATGACACGCAGCCATTGGACTGGCCGTTTGGTCCGAGCATGAAGCTGTGGGCGAGTAGACCCGATCGGCCCAAAGTCTTTTGATCGTCCTCGGGAATTAGCCGAAGGGCGCGGACTCCATGAAACTGCTGTTCACGCAGTTGAAGGTCATAGATGTCAGGCGGGGTGGGACCGGTGTCCCTTTCGGCGATGCGAGTCGGATCATCGAGACTTGTACCAAAACCAGAATGCGCCTCGAGCTTGCTGCCATCCGGCATGTAAACTGTATGAGTGGAGATATCATACACTGCCGTCCACCTGTCGTAGCGACTCGTGATGCTTATCACATCGAGCTGACTGTCGTCAGTAGCGGCCGAAGCAAAGCCGATACGAGGCGATGAAAACTTGCTAAAGAGCTTTGCAAAGAACTTCTGCAAAGCGTTACCACCCGTTGCAGACCCAGGTCCTTGGTTGCTCTGAGCACTTGCATCCAGAGGCGTCGATTGTACCATCTGCCGGGGCGATGAGCGCGGCGCCGATGCCAAGGGCTGCACTCCCAAAGAGTCCGCCGTCGACGGTGACCTCACATTTGGCGCCAGGGGTGCGGTAGACGGAGACAGCTCTGCCAGCGGCGCGAGTGCCGCTGTCGCTTGCTGATAATCGGGAGGAAGCGGGTGAGCCGTCAAATACGTCTTAGGCTTGAAATAGGAATCAAATCGAGAATCTATGAATGCGAAATAGGGCTGCGTGCTGACCAGTAGCGAGGGCTGGGTCGTAAAATTTCGATCGTCATGTGTTTCGGCAAAGACCGCACAAAGAAGCAATGCCGACGTCAAGGTCGCTCCGATCGCTACCGCGATGCAGCACATGCCTCGGCTAACAGCCAAGGTTCGCAACTGATGCACCTCGGAATAATGACGCGCCCCAAGCCTCATCAGGGCCCCCAACCCGCTTAGCCGAGGATAGCCGAACGCAGCGTCTTACGAAAGTCTCTCCCAACTCATTCGGGTTGGCTCCGGTGAATACAATTGAGCGGTTCTGGGCTAATTATGTCGAATATCGCCTCAATGCGGGCGCCGGCGCCCTAGTCCGAACCGATTTGCTCCGAACTGACTTGGTCCGAACTGACTTGGTCCGAACTGACTTGGTCCGAACTGACTTGGTCCGAATTGGACTCGCCTCGGGCTGCAGCCGATGACCCCAGCCTCATGCTTTCGCCAATCCGCTATAGGCGGCCACATTCGGCGAGATGACGCGGAATGCGGTGTATCGGCGAAGTATGGTTGCGACACGACACAAAGGGCGAACCGCTGGCACGTCGCCAACTGCCGGCCTGCATCAGAACAAGCTGCCACTAAATTTGGTACATTTAGTGTAGGTAAGAATCATGTACAGAACTATCGTGGAAGCTGCAATTTTGCACGACAATCATTGAGCGATCGGGAGTGAATGAGTCATGAAGAGATTTCGTCGTTTCATCATTGCTCTCGCTCAAGTGCTACAAATCTTTTGGATAATTGTGGTCACCTTGGGCGGCGGCTGGCTTGGGTGGCAGCTTCAGCAAACGATGGATTATGGATTATACGGCCTTCAGATCTGGGGTTGGCCAGCCGCGGAAATAGTTATACCGATTCTTGGAGGGGTCATCGGCTTGTTTTTGTCTGCAACGGGTGCAGCGGTAGTCTTTCTGCTGGCGGAGATTGCCGCCAACACAAGAGCAGCTGTCTTTATGCTAAGGCGAGACAGGAGGTAGCGGCAGCCGACGATCCAACCGCCGCCGACGATATTTTTGTCGCGACCTGTATCACCTGCACCCGCGTTCACATAATCACGCGAAGACCGGCAAGGTACTCGGTGCCGACGACGAATAGATCGCCGTAAGGTCGCTCTTGGCGCAACTTGACATACATTCCAGAAACAGCAGGGCCGTCGGCATTTTGCGATCGACCGCTCTGCCTTGTCGCTCTGCCGCTCGGGGTCGTCTGCTCAAGTTTGCACCCAAATGGGGTCGGCATCGGTCGGGTATGAAGGAAATTGGGCAGTCCGACCAAAGCGGTGAAAGTTAAACGCAACGGCTCTAGAACATGCAAGGACAGTCATGGTTTGCTCGCAAGACGTCACTCCTCTAATCTTTTCGCGTAAGAAATTTCGTCCACTCTTTAATGTGAAGAATGTTGCGCTCAGCATTAGCCTTGTAGGTGTTGCAGCATCGCTTTGAGCAGAATTGTTTTTGAGCCAATCGATATCGAATTAGCCCAAAGCGACCATTACATTGGCAGCAGCGATTCATGTCGGTCTTCCCTAATGCGGACACTTGATATTATTAGGCGCCATATTGGTCGCAATTCATCCAGGCTCACGATAGATACGGATTTGGCGTCAACCTTACAGATTATGGTTACTAGCTCGGCAGACCCGGAGCAGTAGCGGTTCTACGCGATGGAGTAACAGCTAAATCGTTGGAAGCGTGCCTTGTCGATCACCGCGCGCTAAGCCCCGTAGGACGGTCGCCCGGGCGTGGGCGGGTGTTTTTTGCCGAAATCGGCGACGGGCCATCGCGCAAAGCTAGATCGCCGCGCTGACAATTGAACCATGACGGTGAAAGCCAAATCGTGTCCAACTTGCGTCATGCGACGCAGAGTTCCTGACCCACAAGCATCGCTTGTTGAACGCGCATCGGCGTTGCTATTCTTCGGTTTCGCGGTCGCGTCTGGCTGACCGTCGGGAACGAGGTACTGGGCGGCGATATCCCGTCGCCCAGTCTCGGTTCTGTGCAAGCCGCCAGGATAATCCTGCTCTTGGCGTGCTGACTGCTTTCTTGACGTTCGCAAGCCAACGCAAACGTAACGTCGCCATGTGCTCGACGAGCACTTTGGTGCGCTCGGGATCATAGTCCTTCGATTGGTGCGGGCCCTTGGCGAGGTCGACGGGTGGCAAAGCACCAGCCATGATCTGGGCTTCGGTAACGGCTTCACCCGTGAAGATGACGCCGCACAGGTCGCACTGGAATGAATGCAAATCAGGGGAGCCGGCACTGGCTATAGTTTGGGCAAATCGCATTGACGTGCCGCATCCCGGACATGTCGGCAGCTGTAGGTGTTCCGAACCGGAAGTCACTGTCACCCATCCCCTTCATTTGACACGCGATCAGGCGTTTTCCCCAGGGATGGCACAATGACAGACGCAAATTACAGCACGACAAAGGAATTAGCTAAAATCCTACGGAAACCCGCTGTTCAACCGTCCTCATAGAACTCCTGAGCGACTTTCTTGTGTTGGCTATTTGCGGGAAGGCCAATAAATCGGGACCATGCCGACCATCATCAGCGCCATTCCGATCTCGGATTCGAGGTTTCGCAAGCAGTCGGCAATCCACCACGGTGTTTTGGTGGACCAATCGAAGAACGATGCATGACCGGCCACGAGGTAGCCGTAGATCCATAGGGCCGTGCCAGCCAACGAGATAGCCCATCCAGCGGTTGCTGCCTTGCTCACGCGTGTCCTCCGGCCGGGGTGCCTTCTAGACATCATATGCTCAAATCGGGGGCAGCCGGTAGGCGCTCCATTAGACCGAAGGTAGCCGGCGAATTAATTACAACTTCACCTTTGTTGGGCACCTTATTTCACAGGAGACCCAAGTGATTTGGAGATTGGGAGAGACTTATGACTGCTGACGAAAGCCGCGCAAATCCCGACCGCCGGTCGAGCAAAGACAGGCGCAGCGGGGTTGATTTCCGCTCTGAGGAAGAAAAAAGGACAGTGGGAGAAAGACGCTCGGGAGTTGACCGTCGATCGGGCTTAGATCGACGTGCGATGCCACGGAGCCAAAAGTCAGACGGCTAATTCTACTTCCTAAACGATTGGCGGCTAATCATTCCGGCGCAGTCTTACTATCACGCGGCAGACTCGCTGGCTAATTCGATTTGCACTACTGCGCCCAGTATTCCATGTTTTTAGGCCGCAAGTAGAGGCCGCCCGGTGTCAATAAAGATGAAGTGGGGTTCGACGGAGCTAAATTCGATTCTGACAGGCAAGTTCGCCTCGATGAATTTTGAGCGCACCACTTCTGACGATTCACCAAGCAATCGCTTGAACATTTCGTGTGGAATATCGGGTCGCGAACCGACGCTGGCAGCAAGTTCATCATTATCTGCGCAACGATCGATGAGTTTCGCGAAAGTCATCTCGGAAAATGCTATCTCGTGGTTATCAGCAAGGGCTCGTAGAGCCCCGTCGCCAGCTCGTTCAATTAATGCAGCGACAATGCCTTCTGAGAGCGATTTTCGTTGCGCAATGGCGCAAAGATGTTGCTGGCCCTTAACTTGGACCAAGTGCATAAGGACTTGATCATCCATCCAGTCAGCTATACTTAGAATGGAACCTGCAACGCGTATGTCATCTTCGGCAGCCAATTGATGGCCCAATTTAGAGGGCACTTTCCGAAGCGGCACAAGACGGCGAGCGAGCATCGCTCTTTCGGAGGCGTCAATTGACGCAGCGAGTAACGACATAACGGCGTCAAATAAATCAATTTGCTCTTCCGAGAACCGGTCTGAGGCGCCGACGAACAGATCAGTGATGCGGATCAGCATCTCCCACGTCGTTGCTCTGAGGTGCGCGCAATCGTTTCCTCAAGCCCACGAATGGCGGAAAGCTTGGCATCTAACGGCTTCCCCGCCGACATATCCCCTTGTTCAGTCATGAGACCCTCCCGGTATTCGCGCTCTGGCGCGGCCAGTATCAACTGAACCTGTGCCAGGGGCTTCGGGGAGTCTTAAAACGAAGAATGTTTTTAGGCGGTTGCTTTTAAATCGATAATCGATGTTAGCCCTAACCAGGTGTGAATTGGCCCCAATATTATATTCTTTTTGAAGGTGGTCGGAGGCGACAATCAACGGGCCAACGGAAAGAGTCCAAATTCGGAAACGAGGAGAACCAACGACCGCGCAACGACTTCCTTTCGAGCAAATCGAAGCGAATCATCGCAACGGTCGAAAAATGCCGGGTCGATTTTTCAGATCAGGTCGTCTTCGATGGCAGCGTATTTCTCCTTCGGCCGCCGGAAATAAACGAGCCGGGGCCGACAAAGCCAGCAGACAGCATTGTCCAGGTCGAGGGTAACGGAATGCAGGTCGAGGGTAACGGAATGGCGGCGCCCATCGCCCTAAAGTGCACCCCTGATGGCGCCGCCAGTTACCAGGTCGCCTCTCCCGGCTTGCCGCGACTGAGGGCATCGAGGAGAGAGAGGATCTGAGCGGCTTGGCGTCACAGCGCGTATTCGTAGCGGCTGAGCGCGCGAGCGGGTAGCTCGGCAGATTAGCAAGCTGCAGGAAGCACTGCGCGACGATGCCGACCGGGTTCGTCGTCGAGTAACGCCTGCTTATTAGCTAGCAGGCGAGCCGCCGCCAACGTCGGATTTAAGCAATGCATAGACCACGTCGCGCGATGGCGACGGCAGCCGGGCACTGTTCCGGCAGCACCGGGATTTTGCGGTTGCGTCGATAATGCCGTCCCAAGGAGTAGTTGGAGTCGCCTGCCCGGGTCTTTGACGCGATGCTGCGATAGCAGCTCATTTAAATCCCCTGCTGATGGCCCAGATACGGGGAATTGAATAATGTTCTGCCCTTATGCCTTCGGCAAGTTCGCAGTCGACATTGCCCTTGTCAGTGAACCGCCCTGTTCGGTTATCAAACAAAAACTGATGGCAGATTCTGCCCTCAGGAGGCGTAAAAAGTATCGAACCAGTATAGATCTCGTCATTGCTTGGTGCGACCGGCTGGACGGCGTGCGGCCTCTTGGTCAAATATTCCTGGTTCACGAACACGCCGAGCGCGAGAAAAGCCGCAACCACAATAATCGTGTGCAAGGAACCACGGCGGCGCGGCCTGACACTCGATGACCCAGTGCTCATCCTGCGAAGGATCGACAGAATCAGTTAAAAAGTTCCCCTCTTCCCGCCTCGTCCGACGATGTCCGCTCTTAATTTCGGCGATTGGTTGTTGAACGGACCTGTGGCAGGCAGAACAAATCTGTAGCGATTGGTAAAGTCGAGATGTGGCGCAGTCGCTTTAGGTTGAGCATATCCTTCCCGCCCCGTTTCGCGTCTGGCGGTGCCTTAGTCGGGTTGGGGCTAAGTCGGGCTGAAGCTAAAACGGCGTTATAGTAGCAAATCAGCAGCTCAATGGCCCATAAATGCGCCTAAGCTGGCTATCATGAGTGCCACGAGCAGGCTGACGCCTGTTGCCAGCGCATAATGAAGCCATTCGGGTCTGCGTTTTCGTTGCGTGCTCATATTAACCTCCCAGTTCCGCGCGACATCTAAGTGGCGGCGGTACTTTTTTTGTGACCATCCGGCGGCTCGATTTAGTTTGTTGTGAAGTGTGTTTTTCCGAGCCACAACAGACGAATACGCGGCTTCCAAATCCATCGATCAGCCTAGCGAGTTCTGCACCGAGGACCTTGCCCAATATCTCGCAACAGAGTGTCGCTGAGCGTTTCTAGTTCCCGAAGCGCGCAGCTCCGCCTGTGCCATTCTCCTATGCAGCTGGCCAGTTGCTGCCAGATATTTCCGCTTGATGTGGTCATTTTCGCCTCCCGTCCAGGGTGACGTGTGGCATCGTATGCGCGGCAAGGACGGGAGACGTGATCTGGATCACGGATGGTCGTTTTTCCCTCACCGACAGCAAATCACAGTCTAGTGACGAGTGACGCGCGTCACAGGGCTGATGCCAGGACGTGTGCAAAGGTCATGTTGGTTTTCAGGAATTGGCCGGCGGCGACATGCGCGAGCGACGTGAAATGCCGTGTCCGTGCGGGTGTATGTTGGCGGACAGTGGGGACGGGAGACGTTGTAGCGGGTCGCGGCGGCGTCAGGGCGAAGGCGCGGCGCCACGCTGGGGGGCTCCGCCGGATGTCAGCGGGCTCTGCTAAGGAGAGAGCACCCGGGCGGCGTCCCTTGCTGCTAAGCTCGTCACCTGGGTTTGGACAGACCTGACTCCGGCATTTTCCTTTTGGTGCCAGGGGTTTTCGCGATATTCGCTTGCACGTTCGTCCGATCTTCGCGGGTAATATGCGATGTGAGCGCGGCAATCGTTTTGTTAATGACGGCGAATTTGACTGCTTGGTGGCCCAATCAACCACAAGCGATGGACGCATGTCTGAAAGAAGCTGAGCGTTTCTATCATCTCTACAAGGTCGTCGATCCTAATGATCCTAGTAGCCAGTACATCATCGCCTGCATGGCCGCGAAGGGTTATGATTTTACAGTCTCACAGGAGGATTGTGAGAGCCGCTACCCGGTTGTCACCCAACCAGCTTGCTACACGCCAAATACCTTGTTGGGTTGGACCATTGATCGTCTCCGTCGAGCGCTAAACGCTCACTAGCCTGTTTCTCGAAAGCAAAAACAAGATCACGCGCGGACGTGCGCCCGATGCCCAATACTTTTTCCCTTTGCTCGGGTTACGTTGCACGGGGTGCCCCGGCGCCACAGCGCCCGACACCCAGGTCGTTACGGGCCGTAAGAGTGGCGCGATTGGTCGGCCGATTAGGCTTAATGCAGCAGCGAACTGGCTTTTAGCGAAAGGATTTGCTTTTTATTCCGATCAAGGGTGGGCTCGCTCCATCGCCTAAGGTTGGCTCAACTAATGTCTGATCTTGAACGATTGCTGGTGCCCGGTTGTATTGACATGCCAACGTGTCGGTGCGGTCAAGAAATGCACATCGACCGCGCCGACCCGGTTTTCGGACAAGCCGACACTCATATTCGCGTTTATAAATGTCTCGCGTGCGGCCATGAATTGCGGCTAACCGTTTGGGGGGCGGACGACGTAACCGAGGTGGCCTAAGCCTGGGCGCGAGACGCGCGGTGAACCAGCCAGTGCAATCCGGACTGTTGTCCGTTCCCAGGGAGCGGATCAATATCGGTCACGAGATTGCGCAAACGCGCTACGCGCATGTTGGCGATGGCTTTGCCGCGCTGGCAAAATAACGACCTTGATTTATTCCGGCGAAGGCGGCGACTCGCAGCCGTTTGCCGTGCCGGGGAATGATTGATCTTTGCTTATTGCACTGAGATATTAAGCTGCTTGACCAGCCGCGCTAATTTGTCGGAGTCCTCGCGGACGATTTGGCTATACTGCTCGGCCGTGCCGCCCGCCGGGGCCTGCGCCTGTTGGAGAAAGCTTTTGCGGACATTGGCGTCTACAAGCGCCGCATTTACCACTGTGTTCAGCCGCTTGATGATGTCCGGCGCGGTGCCGGCGGGAACGAACACGCCCGTCCATTGATCGAGCACGAGTTCCTTCAAGCCGGCCTCCTGGAACGTGGGCACGTCCGGCAACGCCGGCGAACGCGTGGCGGTCGACTGGGCGAGGAGCTTGAGCGTACCGGCCTTGTAGTATGGAATAAGCGGGGTCGTTCCAAGGGAGCCGAGCTGGACGTTTCCCGCAATGAGATCGTGGATCGCTTCTCCGCCGCCGCGATAGGGCACTTGCACGAGGCTGATGCCGGCAAGTTGCGCATACCAAAGCGCAACAATCGCCTGTTGCGAGCCCACTCCGCTTCCAGTCGCAAAGCGCATGCCCGGCTGTTGTTTAGCCTTTGCGGTCAGGCCGGCAAGGGTCGTGACGCCGAGCGAAGGATGCGCCGCCAACGCAATGGGCTGCGTTGACAGTTCGACCACGGGCACCAGATCATGCGCCGGGTCGAAGTCCATTTTGTAGATGAGAGGATTGCCGCTGACTGCGTCGGTTCCGATCAGGACCGTGTACCCATCCGGCGCGCTCTTCGCCGCGTATTCCATGCCGATGTTGCCGTTGGCGCCGGACTTGTTCTCCACCACCACCTGCTGTCCGAGCGCGTGCGAGACATAGTCGCCGACGACACGCGCGGCGACGTCCGTGGAACCGCCGGGAGGAAATGGAACGATGAAGTGAATAGGGCGCGCCGGCCAATCCGCCGCCTCTGCCGCCGGCGCCAAAAGCGCGAGAGCGAGCATACCAACAACGAAACGTATTTTCAGCATCCCATAACTCTCCGCTTTTCCGTCCGGCGATAGCTATGGTATCGGCTCTTTCCCCGCGCTATTCAAGAACTCCGTTGCAGCTCTCTGGATCAAGCAATTCACATGCCGTTCTCCAAGTATCTTCCCGAGCACATGGGCGCCATCAAGCTCGTGACACCGGGGCCATTTATTGCCGGTTCTTACGCCGAGCTCGTGCTGGTTTATACCGCCGGCACCTTCGGCATCGACGACACCGGCATGGTAAAAATCTCATGGCGCACCACATCGGACTTGAGCAAGCCGCAGTTCAACAAGCCCGATGCTCCGAATTTCGCTACGGTTGAGGCCAGCAATGGCGCGAAGCTCGACGTGTGGTTCGACCGCCTCAATATCCGCCCGTTCGCCAACACGGTGCTTATTCGCGTCGGCCGGGGTTATCTGCGCGCCGGCGACACGCTGACCATCAGGCTCGGCGATCGCCGGCAAGGCTCCCCGGGTTTGCGCCTGCAAACCAACGTGGAAAAGAACGTACTATTGCAAACCTCGATTGATGCTTTTGCCACTTACGAATTCTGTCTGTTGCCGGAGCAGCCGACATTCGATCTGGTGCCGGGGCCTGCGGTCAAATGGAAAGCGATTGCGCCCTCGCTTGCAGTTGTCGGCGAGCCATTCCGGCTCGCCATCGTTGCTGAGGACATGTGGGGCAACCCGACCGAGAATGCAGCCGGCACTTTGCAGCTTGCATCCTCGCGGCCGCTGCGCGGGCTGCCCGACAGCATCGCCGTCAACAAAGGCGACGGCCCGCGGGTGTTCGAAAACCTTGTGGCTGCCGACACCGGTGACATAGAGCTCACGGTGAACTCCGAAGGCAGGCAATTGGCCCGCGCCAATCCGCTGCGGGTCGTGCGCGCCGCGCCACTACGGCGTTATTGGGCCGATCTGCACGGCCAGAGCGGCGAGACCATCGGCATGGGAACGGCGGAAGATTATTTCGGCTACGCCCGCGACAAAGCCTTTGTCGACATGGTCGGCCACCAGGGCAACGATTTCCAGATCACCGACGGGTTTTGGCAAGAGCTGAACGCGCTTACTGCGCAATTCGATAAACCCGGCAAGTTCGTCTGCCTGCCCGGCTACGAGTGGTCGGGCAACACCGGCATGGGCGGTGACCGCAATATCTTTTACCGCCGCGAGGGACGGCCGATTCGTCGCTCGTCGCATATTCTGGTGGAGGGTGCGACCTCGACCGACGCCATCTACACCGCGGACAGGCTGTTCGCGTTTCTGGCAGAGGAGGACTGCCGGGTCATCGCCCATGTCGGCGGACGCTATGCCGACATAAAATACGCTCATGACGCTGGTATCGAGCGCACGGTCGAAGTCCACTCGACCTGGGGCACCTTCGAATGGCTCCTCCACGACGCGTTCGACAAAGGCTTTCGGGTCGGCGTGGTGTGCCACAGTGACGACCACAAGGGCCGTCCCGGCGCCACCATGCCCGGCGCTTCCACATTTGGAGCGATCGGCGGGTTGTCCTGTTATTTCATGCCGGAGTTGACCCGCGACGCGCTGTTCGAAGCGCTGCGCCGCCGCCACCACTATGGCACGACAGGCACCCGTTTGTTCCTTGACGTGCGCGGCCGCTTCGCGCGCGACGTTGTCGGGTTCGCCGAGGATCCGCAAATCGGTCCGGCGGAACAAACGACGTTGCGCGAAGCGATGATGGGCGACATCATTCGGCCGAACGGCGTACCGATGAAGCTCTTCGTCGAGGCGATCGGCACGGCGCCGCTTGAGCGCATCGACGTTCTTCTTGGCAAAGACGTCGTGCAATCGACGCGGCCGTTTTCGCCGGGCGATCTCGGCTGCCGGGTGCGCGTGCTATGGCAAGGCGCGGAATATCGCGGACGCGGGCGTGAGACCGTGTGGCAAGGCAAGCTCGCGGTAACCGGCAATCGCATCGTTCGCTTTGCCGCGGTGAATTTTCTCAACCCTGAGCGTAAATTGCAGGAAACCGCTCCCGGTTCCGCGCTGGCATGGACGTCGGTGACGACCGGAAATCTTGCCGGTGTCGATCTATGGCTCGAAACCGCCCGCACCGGATCGCTCCGTGTGGACACCAATATCGTATCGGGCGAGGTCGATCTGAGCGGCCTTGCCGACAACGCGGCCGTCTTTGACGGCGGTGGGCTGGGCCGCAAGCTCAGCATCTATCGACTGCCGGAAACCGATTGGACGCCGCGGCTGACGCTGACGCACGACGTCGCGTTCAAGGGCGGGAGCGATTTACCGGTCTATGTGCGGGTGACACAGGCAGATGGTCATCAAGCCTGGTCAAGCCCGATTTATCTCGTCGACTAGGGTCCTGATTCCGTCACCAGGATGGATGACGGTCCGATGTCGCTTCGCCACCGCGGAATCCCAGTCTGTTCAAGGCCGGCGCGAGCCGGTGCTCTTCATGCTCCTTCAAGACCGCAGCAGCACGCGTTGCGTTCGCGATCGCCCTAAAGCCGACCCGAGCCGGACACCGGTCGAAGACCAGCTGTGACCCGATCCGGGCCGCCATATTTGCTATGGTGCAAGACGGCGTTTTTTCAGGTAGAGTATTTGGCCAGCGTATGGAGGCGGATATGCCTCACATTGGACCCATTCCGGAAGGCCGCAGTTTCTTTTGCCCGCATTGCGGAGCCCTTTATGCGGTGACGTATTCGCACCAAGCCACGAGCGACGGCGGTACCGCGAAATGCGTGGTCTGCGGAAAAATCATGTCCAAGTGGGATTCAGCCGACGTTCCCACGTTCAAGCTTGTTCACCGGCCTGAAGATGCATGACCGTCTCCGCGCCACTGCACCAACTTGGCGCGACCCGCTTGTCCTAGTCGCCGCGCATTGAAGCCCAGGGAGGAAAAAATGACCATAGGTGCCATCCTCGCAGCCAAGGGCCGCGATGTCGTCACCATCGAACCCGCTGCCAGTCTTGCTGCTGCAGCACGGCTTCTCGCCGCAAAGCGGATTGGCGCGGTCGTCATCCTCCGTGTGGATCGCCGGATCGCCGGGATCCTATCCGAACGCGACATTGTGGAATTGCTTTGCAATCCCACCGTCGTGGATGGCAGGGTACTATCGGTGACTAGACCAAAGGCAACGATTAACGACGACTGACCCGTGACGCGTCACCTATTTCATACGTTTGCCAGCCTGGATTTCTCCGTCAGCGAACGACATCCTTCACTTTTTCGTCCCTTAAGGAATCTTTGCTCGATCTCACCTGCGATATGCTGCAACCACCTCTCGGCGGAATCAGTTCGATCTTTATAGTGCTTGAGTTCAACCTCGAGCGTGCGGTCGGCAGCCAATTCCTTGACCAAAATGAGGCGCGGCGAATTACACCAATATTGCACGCCAAACCACTGAACGTCGGCTAGAGGTTTGAGGGCCCTGCGTATCCCGCTGCACGCATGCAGTTGGTAAAAACAATATAGAACTTCATGTCGGGCGCTCCCGTCCCAGGAGCGTTGTTACCCATCCTCGTGCATTTCGCCTCGTCTTGTGCGAATTGACGAGAACTCACCGGCTCCGGATGGTGCTGCCAAGTGGCGACTTCCTGTGGAGCTGTGAAGCGCGGGCCTGCCGCGGACCTCGGAGCCGGCCGTGGCAGCGGGAAAGAACCGGCAGGCAAGGGTGTCGAATCTCCGAGCAGAATTGCGTCGGAAGTACATGCGGCCGTTGCCAAGCCGCCAATAAGCGTCACGACCAAGCCGAACAGGCGCGCGCACATGTCGTCACTTAAGCCTACGCGGTTAGACCGGAATGGACGTTACCAGATCGTAACCCCCCTGGCTGTTGCGCAAACGCAACGGTCATCAAAAGATTTCGCTCGCGGTCGATTCAGGAAACACGCTGCCTCGATATGAGGCTCTGGCCGAGTTGCATCGTCGCGTACGGCCTGGCTGGCTGGTTGGTCTGGACGGTACCCATTTGACGCCGTAGAGACCGCCGCTTTGGCTCTGCAGCCCAATGAGGTACGAAATCTGTCCGCCTTGTTGGATGGCGCATATTGACGGACTATCTGCTTGCCGTCGCCCGAGACTCGGCAGATTGCGGCATTATGCGAAAGCTGCCGCAGTTAATAAACGGGACAAGAACCAATCGGGAGTGATGTCTTCGCGCGCCGGCGGAGATGCACGTCGGCTCTGCTGAACGACGTGGTGGTGTGCCGCTCGGGTAAAGCTAACAGAACGGTACCCTTTGCTCGCGTCTGACTTATTATCGCCCGGGGAGTTAATCGGGAGGAAGGCCGCCATGAGCGCTTTTGTCATGTCGGGAGCGGCGTCGCTCGCAGTCGCCTGCCCATTGTTCTGCTCGCCCATCTTCGCGCAGCAGATTGGTCAAATACAGTCACCGCAGCAGCAGGCCAATATGTCGGTGACGATTGCTGCAGGGAACAAGTTTCAGCAGATCCTTCCAGAGAACGATACCGGCAAGAAACGCAGGGCCCTGGTTATCGACAACGAGAATAAGAATGGCGACAGTTGCTGGGTGTTCATCGGTACGGGCCAAGCATCAAAGGAAGAAAGCGATAAGGTTCTGGCTCCCGGTGATGAATACGTTGAGTATTGGCCGTTCGTGCCCTCAGACGAAGTCCAAGCAACATGCGCCTCTAGTTCGGACACTCTCAGCGTCGAATATCAATAAGTCTTTCTTCGCTCACAGACGCGCACCGCGTATTGGCCGCATTACGGTTACCGGTCACCGACCGCATGGTCTTCGCGGCAAATGCGGCGCGCAAAAACCGCTGTCGCTCCGAATGAGGAAGGGCTGGTGGTGTAGTTGGCCCTACTCCGCCGCGACGCGGTGCGCGGCAACGCCCCTCGCCTTCACCACCACCTTGATGGCGTCGTCGACGCGGTCCTTGGCGTAGCGGATCGCGGTCGGCAGATCGTCGAGCGCAAAGGTGTGGGTGTGGATCTTGGTGGCGTCGAAACGTTTTTGCGACATGAAGGCTTCGGCGCGGTGCGTCGCGCTCTTGCCCTCGCCGCGGATGCCGTAAAGATAAATATTGTTGCGCACGATGTGGGCGACGTCGACCGGCGTCTCGGCATGCGGGAACGCGGCAAGGCAGACCTTGCCGCCGCGATTGACCATGCGGATCGCTTCGTTGACCGCGTTCGGCGCGCCGGAGCATTCGACGACGTAATCGACGCCCTTGCCGCCATTGAGCTTCTTGACCGCGTCGACCGCGTTTTCGTTGCGCACATTGATCACGTGATCGGCGCCGAGCTCACGCCCGATCTTCAGGCGGTTGTCGCGCGTGCCGGTAAGAATCACCGGCTGGGCGCCGAGCGCCTTGGCCACGGCGACGCCGAGGAGCCCGATCGGGCCCGGCCCGGTGACCACCACGCTCTCGCCGGCGACGAGGCCGCCGAGCTCGGTGAGCCCGTACATCGCCGTGCCGGCGGTGACGACCAGCGTCGCCTCCTCGTCCGACATGGCGTCGGGAATGGCGACCAGCGTGTTGATGTTGTTGACCTGATATTCGCAGAAGCCGCCGTCGGTGGTGAAGCCGTTGGCGCGATGGCCCTTGTCGACGTCGCCGTAATTGAGCCCGTAGTTGTGGCACGAGGTGTACATGCCTTCGCGGCAGCGCTTGCACTGGCCGCAGCCGGCGTGGATCTCGACGGTGACGCGCTGGCCGATTTTGTACTCGTCGACGCCGGGACCGAGCGCGGCGACGGTGCCCATATATTCGTGGCCCGGCGTGAAATTCTTGTTGAACGGCAGGCCGCCCTGGATCGAGGACGGCGGGCCGTGATCGATGATCTCGAGGTCGGTGGCGCAGATCGCGACGGCGTCGATGCGCACCAGCACCTCGGCCCGTTTCGGCACCGGCACCGGCTTCTCGGTGAGCTTCAATTCGCCGGGATTGCCGAGCACCCAGGCCTTCATCTTGTCCGGGATCGGGAAATCCGGGTTCGTTTTCACTCCAGGACCTGCGTACATCAGTGCTTCCTCTTTAGCCGTTTCCCTACGGACGGAATGTTACGCCTCGCCGGGGGTTATAATCGGTTTCACCGGTGAACGAAACCGGCCGTTGCGGACAGGCGCCGCTTCCAGCCCATAGCGATATCTTGCAACGAAACGGCTGTCGGTCCCTTTCGCGGCATAGCGGACATGACCGAACTTGATGCGGGTTTGCGCCGGTCGCGGATGACCCTACGCAGAGATGGCCCATTGCTCACAGCGAACTGGCCGGGCTCTTTTTTGTTCATGCACCCTGCAATCCCACTGACAACCAACATGCTGGCAAGTAGCGCCGTACAGATCATAATTCTCGACTGCCTGATCATTATCGCACAAGCTGCTACCCCACAACGCTAGCGATTAAGGCCGACGCGTCAAACTCCTACTTGTGCCCCCCGCCACCACTGCCAGCGTGTTCGCCAACGTTCGGTTGGCAGCCGCTCGGGGCTCGAGAATAGGCGGTGGCACCGGTTGGGTGTTGCGTAATGCCGCCGACCGCCACCGGTTTGTTTGGCCGAATGAGCCCCCTGGTGGTAACCAAGTTACCGCAGCTTTTTGTACCGCAGATCACGGTGTGGCAAAGGTTGCCTTGGCAGAAGTCGCACTCGGTTCCACCACCGTGGTTCTTGCACAACGCTGCCGCGGAATCCTTTGAAATTTGTTGTAGATGATCTTTCGCATTAGCTGCCCCAATGAAATGGCATGTCACGCCGACGGCTGCTACCAAAAGAACTAGCTTGCGCATTGAAACCTCCCTTCGTTTTCACCCAAGTATCTCGGGCCAGAGGGTCTTCCGCTTAGAAAGTTTGTCACCACGCGCGCCTCCATTTGTATATCACGGGCCTCCTCTGTGGCACGGCAGACCATTACAGAGACGGACCGGAGCACACTCTCCGACGCATGGCTTGACTGGCAGATGCGACGTTGTCACTCCACCTACGGGAATTTTGACCACAGGTGGATGGTATGTGGGCGGATTGCCGCCGCTGATCGGCCCGACGCCATTGTGATCAGAGTGGTGGTGATCATGGCGATAATGATCATGATGGTCGCTGTGATTTTGGTATTGGCCGCCACTATCATGGCTGCCGCTGCTGTGGCCGCCGCCATGCGCAGAAGCGGCCCCCATGTTGGCGGCAAAGAACAACGTAACCGAGCATCCAAGGACCAAGAACAAGGATGCCTTTGCTGGTGTGGTTGAGTCCATTGCTTCCTCCTGTTTTCTGGTCGACGCTGTCATTTCCGATTGTAGATTGCGGCGTCCCTACTTTCAGCAGAAGCCAACGAGATTGCAGCAATGATCGACCATCGCGTGCAAAACCGCCACTGTTGCATAAGAAATTTGGATGTGCGATGTCGCGCGCCGCGTTCCGCGCCCTGTCACGAGACAGCAAGAAAACGCCATGTCGCGCATAACAACCGACGCCGTGTCGCCCGGATAACCGCTGGCAGCAGATTGTTAACAATTAGCCTACTACCGGGCTTAGACTGACGCAATGGGTTGACGTTCCGGGCAGTCCGTTGTTCGGTCAGTTGTCGAGTGTAAAGACGGCGTTCAGTCGTGAGGGCGGACTTCCGTTATTGGCCGATTTTGTTGTGAAAGTCGCCGGTGTGTCTGGCACGGATCGCATGAGCAGTATTTCTCGTCCTACTGCGGGTTAGAACGCGGCATTTACGCTG